>CERP01009134.1_pt1 | contig 18411 bp, 8 predicted proteins | sample 530801 | NCBI WGS metagenome assembly CERP01 (sample SAMEA2620991, study PRJEB7988) | marine metagenome | biome: marine biome (ENVO:00000447); feature: surface water layer (ENVO:00002042); material: "saline water (ENVO:00002010), including plankton (ENVO:xxxxxxxx)" | depth 5 m | reverse complement strand
GCCTAAACAAGTATACCATATAAAAGCTTTTGAAGGTGGTATCAATAAAAAGGCTGACCCTAGAGATATAGAAAATAATGAATTAGTAGAAATTACTAACGCTAATGTTTCTAATCAGGGTAGGATAGTAATGTCAGGTGATGGTAAATCTTCTTTTGTAACTGTTAACGCAGAAAATGTACTTGTTAGCCCTACTGATAACCAAGACGGTCAAAATAGATTTGAAAATGAAACGCCTATATCTTCAGGTCATGGGTTATTTTCATTTACGCATGATTATGATTTTAATGATACAACTGATGCAATTGAACCTCAACAAATTAACACAGAATTTATATGTGTTAATGATGGTGCAGAAATAGATATTTGGACAGATTATAAAAAATTAGAAGGCAATCATGATAACTGGAAAGATTCTATTATATCTATGGGAACTGTACATAACACAGGAACTGATGGTAACAGTGAAAGTTCATTAGATGTAAAAGGTGTAAAACCTATTTATTATAAAGCAGATAATGGGTTAAGAGTTTGTGACGCTAATTTTGGTGAAGAAGAATTAACAGTTACACTTAACATTACAATTAATTCTGACGCTACAGTTGATGTTATAACTACAGCAGCAACGCATGGTTTAGTTGTAAATGAGTATATACAAATAGATTCAGAAGTTATGAAAATTATTTCTATAAGTGGCGCAACAATTACTGTAGAAAGAAAGCGTTTTGGAACTAAGATAGAAAACCATGATTCTGGTGCTAAAATATTTAAAATAAATGTTCCTAAAGTATTAAGCCATATTAAAAGACCTATGCTTAAAAAAACTGGCGCTAACGTAAATATTAATAGATGGGTACAAGATATACAAGTTCCAGAAGCTCCTAAGTATGATGCTTTAACTGTTTTTAAAACAAATATTTTAGGATTTGATAGTACAAATCTTAATTCAAATGGTTTATACCCTGAAGAACCTGAAAAAGTAAATATTGGCATTTCATTAAATACTGTAGAAACTAATGCAACTTTAAGGCTTAAAGATGGTAGCACAATTGCTTCAGACACTACAAGTACTGAAACTGTTATTACTATTGTTTTAGCTTCTGAAACCACGCCAAATATTGCTGTTGATGTTACATCTTCAACTTATAATTTTGCTATTGGTAAATTTATATCTATAGAAGGTGCTGAAGGGGATGGAGTACCATTAAATGGTGTACACGAAATTGTAGGATTTGGCGATGCAATTGGTGAGGTTAAAATTGCTGCAGACACTGATACTGTAGGATATGAGCAGCTTGGAAGTGAAATAGTTATACTTGAAGATGAGATAATAGATGATAATTTAAAAAATAAATATATATTTGGAATGTCATTTTTATATGATGGTGGAGGTTCTACGTTACAAGAATCTAACATCACTACAGGATTAACAAATAATTCGCCAAATTTAACACAACCTAACAATACATTTTTAAATATAGGAAGTTCGTACCCTAAATGGCAATCTATAGCTGGTAGTGGTAGCGATATTGGTTCAGGTTCTGCGTCTGATTTGTCTGCAGTAAAAACAAATGGATGTGATTGGATAGGGCCAGGATTAGTTCAAATTGATTCAAATAATGATTGGTTATTTTATGACACAGATATTGATAATACGGTACAAGCTGGCACAGACTACTATGTTTCAGGAGCAGTAACTTTTAATAGTAAAGTAGAGACTACTGCAGATATAAAAATATATGTAGGTATAGGTCCAGGACAGTTAACTGCAGGAGGTACACCAATATCAATATCTGTTCCTTCAGCTACTTTTACAGGAACTGTTCATTTTTCAGGAATAGCAACATCTCACTCTAGCGTAGACTCAGCAGTACCTGTAGCTATACATTTTGTAAATTTTGCTGATGGGACAGAAAATGTACAGTTTCATTCAATAAATGTTACAAAAAAGAATTTAGAAATAATGTCACATACAAATGCTTTTGATTTAAGGCAAGTAAAAAATGTAGCTAAAAGCTATTTAGCTTTTTTATGTAATAATTCAAAAACAGGTGGTTATTTTGATATTACTCCTAACAATACATGGAATGAACGTATTGAAGGTTTTAGAATATACATGAAACAAGTAGACATTATTGGTGGTGGTTTAGCAGATGAATTTACAATGTTGTATGATGTAGACTTAAAAGAAGGCACATATGTAATGCATGCTAAAGATAGCGATGAAGAAATTTTAAGGTTAGGAGACATACCTAACTCATCTGATGGAACTGTTAATTCTTGGAATAAAACTAATTCTTCTGATAACAGAGCTATAGTAACAAACAATATTATTGGAGATTCAATTAAAACTCCTCCAGTATCAACATATGAATCAGAAAATGGTTATAAATCAGATACTACTTTAGCTGCAAGGTATAAAACTTCAGCAATAGTCGAAAGAAAAGTTTATATAGGCAATTTAAAAATTGCAGACAAAACATTTCCTGATAGAATGTTAAAGTCTGATATAGATAAATTTGACACATTTGCAGATGATGGTACACATTTTATTGATGTAGCTACATCTGATGGCGAAAGCATTATAGCTTTAGAGTCTATTGGAGATAAATTAATTCAATTTAAACAAAAAACAGCATACGGAATAAAAGTAACATCAGAAGGTGAAGAATTAATAGGTACATGGTCTGGAGCGGGAGTTAAAAACTCTTCACAAATAGCAAAAGCACCTAGTGGTATTTTTTGGGTAAACTCAGAAGGTATTTATTTTTATGATGGAAATAAATTAAGTAATGTTAGTTCTAATAAATTTACAATTAATAATTGGTTAACTAATGAAGATTTTAAAAGACCAATTATAACAGGATATGATAAATCATCTAATAAATTAATTATTTTAACAACTAATATATCAGGTGCTGCAAGTAGTGGTTATATTTATGATATTTCTACTGGAGCAATAACACAACATGATAATTTATTTAATTGGTATTCACTTTCTAATCCAACAGACACTGTTACAGGCAATACAGAAAGCGAGTTATAATGGCTAGTAATGACGAATCAAGTAAACCTTTTACTTTATTAAGATTAAATGTACCAATAACAAATACGTTTACTGTTCCACAAACTGGTTCAGACGCTGCTTCTACTATTCCTGGGGAACCGTTAGTATTAATGAGCGGAGGTGCTGATGATAATTTGCCTGTAGAATCTGATAATATGTTTAGAAGTAATATGATTATGTCTCGTAATGGTGGTCTTATTATGTATACATCTACAGACCAAGCGGCTTCATTGGGGAATATATCTGTATGGGATGATTCGCCTAGAGATTTATGGAACCATACAAAAGCAGCCGAAAAATTTAAAATAAGAACAAAAGATTTTGATTTTACAAGAACAGTTACTGGCACAAGTACATATTCTGGACCTAGTAGAAGAAAAAAGATTTATAAAATATATGTAACATTTAAATGTCAAAGTTATATGTCAGGTATTAAAGTAAACTACGCAATTAATGGCTCTAATAGTTTTACAGGAAATTTTTCAAATACAACATATTATTCTGGTGCAACTGGCTTTGATGCATATAATTCTGGCTCCCCTTCAAATGATTGGATAACAGTAGGTTTAAAACCAACATCTAGTATTAATAATGTATTTTCAATGGCATTACAATTTACTCATGCAGACGCAGGCCATATAGGTAAGGTTGTGTCTTTTCCAGAAACAAATAAAGTTCAATTAAAAAGTGGCACAAGCGATGTTGATGATTTTTATAATGGTATGCCAATATTTTTTTACAGTGGGCCTGGACAAGGACAAATAAGAAAAATTATTAGTTATGATGGCAGCTCTAAAGTAGCCACATTAAATTCAGCATTATCTACAAGTGTAACAACATCAACTGCATACGATTTAGGGTACATACATTCATCATTTCAAATAAACGATATAAGTATAGTATATAGAGAAAAAAGCGTTAAATAATGGCTATTAAACAGTCAAGAGGAATCACCATAGGTAAAGGCACTCCACAACGTCTTGAAGGGCAAAATGGAGACATGACTATACGCTCATCTAGAAAAGGTTTAAAGCTATATGTAAAAGAATCCAATAAATGGCATAGTTTAGACCTTGGTATAGATTTAAGACAAATAGCATCTACTGTTAGAAAGTTAGAAGACGAAGTTAAAAGATTGTCTACTAAAACAAACAACACTCCTGTTGTAGATAAAATATTACTTAGAGAAGCTGGTGGTACAAGTGCTGTTGCTGTTCAAAATAAAAAAGGAGCTGTATCATTTAGGAGTTCTACAGATGGTGCTGATGCACCTGTAGATATAGCTAAAACTGGTACTGTTTCAGGTGGAGGGACATTAACTGAAGGTATGGCATTAACTGTAGCAGCAGCCACTCATTCAAGATTTACTTCAGTAACAACTAATGCTTTATTAAGTATAAGCGGTACAGCAACAGATGTTGGAGACATTGCAATAGGTTGGCTTAATGGAGCAACAAGAAGATGGTTAGCAGGTTTTATAGCAAATGATACTAGTAAATTTTATATATCAAGCGGAACTTCATTAGCTAGCCCTGAAGTTACTATTGTTAATGATGGTAAAGTAGGTATAGGTACTACAAGTCCTGATAGCAAATTACATATATCTTATAGTGATAACTCGCCTGAAGGTGATATTGATAATAATTTTAATGATGTAGGATTGCAAATAGAAAATACACACGCAGATGGTGTTGCTTCTATACAATTAAGGTCAAATGATGCAGATGGGTATATATTTTACGATAAGACAGGTTCTAATGCAGGAGATATGCACTTTAGAACAGATGGAATGGATAGTTTAAGTGTTTTAACATTAAAAGATGATGGTAAAGTAGGTATAGGTACTGAAAGTCCTACTACTACACTTGACGTAGAAGGTACTGTATCATATAAACATACTGCATTTACTACGGCAGGACCCACAGACAATGTTGACGTATCAGATACTACAGTATTAGAAGTAGATACATCAGGTGGTAATGTAGTTATAGGTGGATTTACAGGTGGTGTACAAGGACAAATATTACACATAGTTAAAACTAATACAGCAAATTTTATACAATTAGAACATAACGAAACAGCAGGCAATCAAAACATTTATTTAACATCAGGCTCTGATGAAAGAGTTGTAGGGTATGGAGGATATACATTATACTGTAATGGTTTACACTGGTTTTCATTAAGCAACCCAACAGGAGCTGCAGATGGAGGATAATAAAACACTTGGAATATTAAAAAGTATTTATTATGAATATTTAATTAATTTTTATAAATTACACATAGAACTGTAAGGAGAATAATGGCAACACCTTTTTCATTAGAAGAACAATTTAGTGGCGTTAGGAATATAGCTCAAGAAAAATCAAGACAAAGAATGTTTGATAATCAGGCTGTACAAGCTACTAATGAGTTAAAAGAAAAAATTGAAAAAATGCAAGCTAAAGCCAAAAAACAAGGTGGTCTTTTTGCAAAATTTGGTAAAAATGCAGGTTTAATAAAAACATTAACTAGTATAGCTTTAAGTGCTATTCCTGGTGTTGGTCCAGCTGCAGCTCTTGCTATGAACGCAGCTGATTTAAGAAAAACACAAAATTTAAAAAAAGAACAAATTAAAGACGTTAAAAAAATGAGAACTGCTCCTAGCGCAAAATATAAAGGAACATTTTTAGAAGATTATCTTACAGGCGGTTTAATGAGTTCTCAATCTCAGTTAGGTAAATCTTTAAAATCACAAAAACAAATGGGAGCAATTATTGGTGGTTTATCTTTAATTCCTGGTTTAGTAGAAGTTTCTCAAGGAATCCCAGGTGCAGAAATAGCTGCTAAAGAAGCTGGCAAAAAAGCAGGAGATGCCGCTATAGACAATCTGCAAAATCAAACAATGAATTATATTCCTGAAGGGTTAGAAAGCAGTAAACCTTTAAATAATTTATTTGCTAATATAGAGCAAAATATAATGGATGCACCTTCTCGTAGATTTCAAGCTGCAGGTGAATCAATAGTAGGTAAAAGTGGTTTAGAGTCTATATCAAGTAGCGCACCTGGTATGCAATCTAGTGCTTTTTCAAATAAAATTGCAGATTTAGCAAGTAAAGTAGGAGGTATGAGTGTACCTTATACAAATGATATGATAACAATAAATAATTTAACAGGTCCTGTAGGCGCAGGCGCAACAACTATGGCTGAACAGTTAGCTAGACAATATTTTTCTCAAACTGAAGAAGGAAGTATGTCTCGTGCAAAAGCACCTAAGTTTTATTAAAAATTAATTTAAAAGGAAGAATATGTCATTATTAGATAGATTAATACCTGCGGGATTCCAAAGCAATGTTGCTGCAACTTTTAGCCCTAAAGCTTATGCATTAACAGCAGAAGAGTTTTTGCCAAAATGGGGTGAAGGGGTAGACCCATATGCAAGATTTAAAGAAATTAGAGATATGGGTTATGAGCCTACTCAAAGTTTTGCTGATATACTTATGTCAGAAGAAGATGACACTGATATGAGTTTAGAATCTATAGTTTCTATTATGGAAAATCCAGAAAACAGTGAATATTTTGTAAATAAAAGTGCTGCCTCTGGAATTAATCCTTTTTCTTCACAATCATTAGCTGAAGGTTTTAAATTAGCTGGTGTAACTGGTTACGACCCATCAATGGCTACAACTGCAAAACTTTCTAGTCTTAGAGCTTTAGATACTAGCAGTTATGCTGGACAAATTGCTGAACAAAGAGGTTCTTTAGCAGACACATTAGTTTCTAGAAGGCAAACAGCACAATCAGCTGGAGGTGGTTTTGCAGGTTATGGAGGCAGAGCAGCTGGGCAAGAAGCAGCTGAATTAGCATTTGAGTCTGGCGTTCAAGATATTTATGGAAATGTAGGTGAACAAAGAAGTGCAGCTATGCAAAATTTATATGGTCAATTAGATGATTATTCTAAACTTATTAGTCAACAACAAGGAGGTTAATAAGTGGTTAAAGTATTGCCTGCAGGAGCAAATGTAGATTTAGGGTTAGGTAAAGACCCAATGGACAGGCTAGTTCAAACTGTTGATTTAGCTATGAAAGTTGGTGGTGCTTTTCAAAAAAATCAAGATAGAAGAAGAACTAACTCTAGCAATGAAATGAGCGATTTAATGACTATGTTGACTAATGGTTCACAATATCTTTCTGGTGATGATTATCAAAAAATTGGAAATCAAATAAAAAATGCTACAAGTACTGCAAGAGGCATAGGAACTCCAACATTAACAACTCAAGCTAATCTTTTAGAAAATGTTCACGAATCAATGTCACAGTCTAATACTGAGTATGAAAACTCTTTATTAGCTTTTAATAATGATTTTATGAATACTGATATATTTAATCAATCTAATTATACTGATGCAGATGGAAATCCTAATATGGAGTTTTTAGACGAAATAAATGCTAAAGGTATAGATTGGTTTAATGAAACTCAATCAAAATTATCAAACTACCAAAGACAGTTATTTACTGTAGGTGCTAAAGGTGAATTAATTCCTAAAAGAAATAATCAAGCGTCAAGAAAAGCTCAAGCTGATTATCAAAAAACTCAAAATATGTTTTACAATTTATACGATTCAAGGTTAAACAATGTTATATCTGAAGATGAATTTGTGTATATAGCTCAAAATGGTGGGCTGTCAAATGAACAGTTAGATAGTTTTAGAGAAATTAAATTAGATTTTTTAGGTAAGCAATTAAGCAATTTAGAAAGACAAATAACAAATAGTAATAAAACTTTATCAAATTTAAATATAAATAAAGACAAACAATTAAGAAGTGCATTAAAAAGTAATGATTCAGACTTGCCATCTTATATAATAGATTGGGAAAATTCAACTGGCCAAAAATTATCAGATAGTGATAAACAACTTGCTGGAGATTTAACTCCAAGTAATTATGACTCTGGTTCTTATTTTGATGAAGAGGGGAATGCTCAAGAAATACCACAAAAGGTTGCAGAACTTTATGATACTTTAATTAAAGAATCTAAGCTTCAAAGGGATGCAGTTAGCCAATTATATTTTGACAGAAAAGATGAATTTGATTTTTGGAGTCCATTTAATTATGATTCTAAAAATAATTCAGATTTATTTGGTAAAGGTACATTTGAGACGAAAAATCCTGCGCCAATGACTGATGTAGATGGAGATGGTATTCCTTTAGGTATAGATAATGATGATGACACTAATTATATTTTAAATAAAGAAACTGTAGCACCAGAAGCTCCAGCAGCAGAAACACCAGTAGTAGAAAAGAATGAAGAAAAGCAATTAATACGTAAAGAATGGGACTCATATACGGTAGAAGAAAAAAATGAATACAATAATGATTTTGATATGTTTTACAATAAAGTTACTACACCTGCAGGAAGTGGCGAAGCAACAACAACTTTAAATGAGCAACAATTAAATCAAGCAAAGCCTAAATTTAAACAATTTCAAAAACAAACTGAAAACCAAATAGCTTTAATAACAGAAGAAATAAATTCTAAAAAAAACCAAATGAATCAAATGACTTCTTTTAATAGAGAATCTTTAAAAAAACAAAAAAATATTATTGCTAACAAAATAAAAACTTTAGAAAATAGACTTGAAAAGCAACAAAATTTACTTAAAAACACAGATATAAATACTTGGCTTAGTACTATAGCTGATAAATATACAGTAGAACAAATTAAAACGGGCAAATCTAATGCTCAATTGGCAGAAGATTATCTTAACGAATAATATAGGAAATATATGCCATATTTAGACTACCAAAGTGTTATAGAGCAAGCAAGAAAAGAAAACACTGATTTAAGTTCAAAATTCCCAGACGATGACGGTTTATATGAATTTATTTATAAACGTGTAGACCCTAAAGTTTGGACAGGAAATCCAGATGCTGAGTTTGAACCTCCCGAAAATATTTACGAATCAAGAAGAGAACAGCAAGAAAAAGCTCAAATAAAACAAAAACAAGATAGTAACACTGGAAATACAATTGTAACCGAAAACCCAAGAACATGGCTTGAAGGAAATATAGCAGGCGCACTTGGAGATTTATTTGATTCAAATTACTTACGTTACGCAGCTACTCAAGGAACTGCTGATTTAAGTAGAATGATTTTAACAGGCAAATCTGGGTATCAGTTAAAACAAGCAGATGGTACAGTTATATCCCCAGAAGAATATGCTGAAAATTTAAATGTTGTTCAAGAAGTAGGTGCATGGATATTAGGTCAAGGAAATGTAGCTGATTTAGCAATTTGGGGTTTATCAGGTGGTGTAGGTAAAATATTTACTACTACTGGAACAAAAGCTTTAGGGAAAAAAATTGTTGCTACAAAGCTTTCTCCAGGAGCAACTACTACATTTCAAAAAAGATGGGCTAATTCTAATGTACAAAAATTTGCAACAAATCAAAGAGCTAAAAATACTCCTTATTCTAACTGGATAGCGGATTGGGTTGAAGGTTCTCCTGCAACTATGGCTTCTATAGGTTCTTTTAGTGCAGCAGCAGGAACTTTACATAGCGCTGTAAATCAAAGAAAAACAAATGTTGATGGCACATCTGCGTATAACCCCGAGACAGGCGCTTTTGAAGGTAGCGTTGATGTTAGCAAAGTAATTGTAGATGGAATGTATGAGGGTATTAAGGGGACTATGTTAGGTGGGTTAACCGCTGGTGTAGCTCCAGCTTTATCAGGACCAATAGCTAATACTACTCAAAAACTTTCAAAAAGTAATTCAAATTTTGCTCAACGTGCTGGTCAATTAATGGCTCGCTTTCCTAAAACTACTGCAGGCGCAGCTTCTGTAATACCTGAAGGTGTTATTTTTGGTAATTTACCATACATTATTGAAGGTGTTCCTAAAGATAAAAATGGAAATACAGATTTTGATACAGTTTGGCATGATTTTTTGCATGGCGCTACTACTGTTGCTCTTTTAAAATCTACTATAGGAATGTTTAACCAAGCTAATGTTGAATATCAAAAATACAGAAATAATAAAAATTTTGATAGAGATATTAAAAGTGACATATCTTCTGAAACTACTGAATCATTACGAAAATCATTAAGTGATTCATTTCCTCCTAATGAAGTTGAAAAGTTTATAAGAACTCTTAGTAAAGAAGAAAAAATAAAAGTAGGCAAAAAAGGACAAAAAAGTTCAATTGATATTGAATTAGATTCTTTTATGGATTTAACTATTGCAGAATCTCAAAAATTAAAAAAAGTAATGGAAGCTCCTGACTTTAAACTTGAAAATTTAACTAGAGAACAAAAAGAAAACGTACTTACTATTCATCAATCTTTACATTATATGAAAGACGTTTTAGCTGAAAGATTAACTCCAGAAAAACAATCATCTTTTATAGAAGCAACAGCTGAATATTACAATAAAAACCTTAGAGAAGCAGATGCACCTTTATGGAAAAATATACCTTCAAAAGAAAAAACAAAGTTTTTAAAAAGCTACAAAAAAGAACAACAATTTTTTATTGAACGAGTAAATAATCATTTTCAAGAATATAATGATAATGTGTATAAACCTATACATGCTAGTAAAGAAGGTCTTAAAACAAGAGTTAGAAAATTGGCTGATACAATTAGAAATCTACCTTCCCAATCTAAACGAAATGAAGTTGTAGAAAGAATAGGAACTACACGTTATGAAGAAATGTTGGGCTATAATAACAAACAATTAACTAAAGCTGAAAAAATATTAAAGGAAGTTGTAGAAAGAAAAAGCCCTGAGCAGCAAATACAAAGCCTTAGAGATGAGTTGATTGGGTTAACACGTAGCAAAAGAATGACATTACCAGAGTGGAAACAAGAAATAGAAAGTAGAGTTGTTAAGGGTGATGGGGAAGCAACTATTAAAAACCTTAGAAGCTTAAGGGATGCTACCAAAAAGTCTGGAGAACAGACAGTTGAAATTATTGATAAAGCTAACCAAGTAGACCTAAAGAAAATAAATATTGATTCAAAAACGCCTAAAGGTGCGATAGCAAAAACTAAAGAAGGAAAGGCTAATAATCAGCTATTAAAAGAAGTTAATTTAAGTGACACAAATAAAAAAATGGCTGTTATCGGAATAGAACAGTTTTTAAAACCAAGGAATTTAGATTCCCCAGGAAATGTTCAGAAATTATTTAAATTTTTTGAATACTTAGAAAAAAATCGTTACAATATAAATGAGGCTAATACAACTATATTTAGTAATTTTGTGATGGCTTCTAAATCTAAAGGCGGTTTAAATACTCAGAAAGCTCACGTAATGAAGCCATACCAAGATATAGTAGCAGCTTTTTATGGCGGAAAAGCAGGAGGAGCAAAAGCTGTTGCATTTTCTGATATGTATATGGATGCTAAGGGTGTAGCTACAACACTTAGGGTACCCACAGTAGGTAAAGATAAAGCAACAATTGATACCCCAGAACAAGTTAAACTTTTTGATAAAATTGAAAGTTATGACAAAACAGTGTCCAATACAAATCCGAGAGAAGCAAAAGCGGCTGTTGAATTGCTTTACTGGTTTGGCAGAAGAAGTACAGATGTATTGCAACACTTAAAAGTATCAGATTTAAATATTTCAAACGGAACAATTAGATTAAGTGCAGCAAAAAAACAAGCAGGAGTAAGGGTATACTCAGAATATCCCTTAAAAGACGTATTGCCAAATCTATTTAATAGACTTGTAAAGATTGCAGAAGGGAAAAACCCTAATGATATTCTTATTGCAAATAGAAGTGGAAAGATAGTTAACCACAATCCTATTATAAAAGAAATAATGAAAGATTTAAAAATAAATTTATTTGGAGAGCAAAAAGAGTTTACAGTTAAAAGCTTTAGAAATACTATTGAAACTGATGCTTCTAGCACAAAGTTAGAATTATTTGCTACAGAACTTACTGGTCGTGGAAAAACTGTACAACAATCATATGTAGAAAAAGATTTTATTAAACAATTTAAAGAATTTAGAGATTTTAGGTTAGGTAAAACAACCAAACAAGAAAGAATGACTGTAGACCCGTCTAAACCAGTTGGTCCTGAAGCTACTCGTTCTGAAAAGTCTAGATTTAAAGAAAAATATTTAAAGGAATATCCTGAACTAACAGTTGAACTTGATAAACGTAGACTTAAAGGTGAAAAAGGGGAAACTCTTTCAGAGAATGTGTTAGAAAATGTAGCTGGGTTACTTGTAAAAGTTAGGCAAGGCGCACCTATAGAGGCTGCTGTTCATGGTACTATTCACCCCATTATAAAAACATTAAGAGCTATTGCTAAAACTAGTAAAGGCAAAAAATTAGGTAAAGAAGCTGCTGGCCTTATGCGTGAGATTGAACGTAGAATTACTAAGACAAAAGAATTTAAAGAGTGGTATAAAGATTATAGAACAGATAAGTTTGATAAAAATGGAAAATTAACTGAAAAGAAATTGAGTCCCGCTGAGGCTAAAGATAGAGCTATTGAAGAAGCTACTGCTGTTAAAATGGGTGAGATTGTTTCAGGTAGACTTGTAGATAAAACATTATTTAAACAGATGACTGATTGGGCTAAACGTGTATATACTAATATTAAAACATATTTTAAAGATGTAAGTAAACTTAAAGACAATGAATTATTTGACCTGTTTGGGCAAAAAATATACAATAGAAATTTAAAAGAAATACCTTTAATGAGTTTTACTCAAGAATCAAAAGGTAAAATGCAGTTTATGACTGTTGACAAAAACATAAGTCCTAAAAAAATAATAAATATATTAAACAAACAAATAGAAATATATTCTAAAAGATATAAATTAAATAAAGCTGATAAAAAATCTTTAAAATCTATGCTTTTACAAGAGGCTAAAGCTGGTACAGACATCAATATGATTAGTCCTAATGAAGCTGCAATAATGATAAATGAGCTTGCAAAAGTAGATTATCAAGCTATTATAGGCAATAAAGATATTATAGAAAGACTTTCTGTTAATAGAAAAATTAAAGAATACAAAAAATATACAAATTTAACTTCTGAAATGGAAAAAGATTGGTTTAAACGAAATGGTAATACAGATATTAAGAACGCACCAATAAAACTTTTAAAAGATTGGAAAAATATTGTTTATGAGCGTGGGGACAAAAAAGGTTCTATTCCAAAAATAAATCAAGATGTACAAGGTCTTAATGAATCAGATATAAAGCAAAGTAGAATAAACAATACATTGCTTAATAAACTTAAATTAGGCGGCCAACAAGGACTTGTAGGTTTTAATAGAGTTGTAAAATATTTAGGATTTAAAAAAATGCATAGATGGGTTTCAGACCATTTAAGTGCTGAACAAAGACATATTGGAAATATAAATGGATTTATGGCAAGAGCAGAAGGTAGGAATTATCCTGCTTTTAGCAAAGAAAGAAAGCAAATTAAAAAAAGTTGGAAAGATGTTGAAGAAGTATTTGGATTATTAGAAGCTAACGATAAAAATGGTGCATTTAAAAGACTAAACGACCCTACAGTTGATAAAGCTGATAAAGCAGCAGCATTAAAATTTATTAAAAAAGCATTTATAATAAAAACTAAAAAAAGCAAAGATGGAAAACGTACAGAATATTTTAATGAAGGTATAAACTATGACCTGAAAACAAAAACAGGAACTCTAGAAGGTGAATTAATGTATGCATTTAGAGAAGGTATTATGAAACGCTATGAAGCAGAATTTATGTCAATTCTAGATATGCAATTTCCTAAAACTGGAGCTAAAGAAGCTTTTATTAAAGACAACGGTATTGAATTTTTAAATAAAAGTAAAAAAGGTTTTTATATTCCTTTAAGATTTTCTGATGCTTTTGGTGAATTTTATAGCCCTAAAGCTGTTCAAAATAATAAAAACGTAATAGAAGTAGGCACAGATTATGCTATAGAAATAGCTAAAAGCAGGTATGGAAATAAATTTACAAAAGCTAGTACAGAAAAACAAACTGAATTAACAAAAGAATTTTTAGAAACAGGTATAGACAGGGCTAGAGTAGAACTATTTACTTCTGTAGATTTTGGGGCTGGGAAAGTTACTTTAAAAAATTTAATATCTAGAAATAAATTTCAATTTGAACAAACTTTAAAAGGAGAAGATGGCGCATTAATTAAAGTGTTTGACAACAATTTTGAAAGTTTAATGATGCCTTACTCAACAGGAATGTCTAAGCTTCTTGCAAATATGGAATATGCTCCTTGGGCAGTAGGTTTAAAAGGTTATACTAATGCTGGTGATGTTGCAACAATGCTTAAAGAAGCTTCTAGAAGTTTAAACATACCAGGCAGTATGGGTAAAAAAATTACAAGAATAATTCAAGATGGTATGATGGAAAGAACTGGAACGTCTAGAGACAGAGATTCTATGTCAACTATTACAGGTATTACTAGAGAATATACAGCTACTTTAATGAGAACTCAATTAGGAGGTCTTATACCATTAACAGGTTTGTGGAATATTATGGAACAAAGTAAACAAATGATAATGGCATTTAAAACAATGGATGTTGCTAAAAGTTTTTTTGAATCTTTTAATATTGCTGAAAGAATAGCTACTGAAGATGCTGGCGCTGTATCTAGTATAGGTCTTTTAGGACACAAGCCAGGACAATTTAATCTTTTAGGTAAAAAAGTAGAAAAGTATACAGGTGCTAGTAAAAAATTACGAAATGCGTCAGAATGGTTATTTAAAAAAGGTGGTATGCCATTTACAGAATCTTTTGCTCGTACTTGGGCTAGACTAGCTAGCGGAATGGATATGCAAAGACTTGTTGGTGATTTAGTATTACCAGAAACTAATAAAAGGCATAAATATGCTGTAGATAGACTAAAAAGTTTTTATGAACTTAATAATGGTGACATAGCAATATTAAAAAAATATGGTTTTGACCCTAGCCCTTCAACATTAAAAGGAAGTAATGTACCAATTGTTAAAAGAACTATTAAAAATGCTTTTAGTAAAGCAGAACTTGTAGGGAATATTAAAACTGCAGGAACTACTGTGGAATCAATGAGTGCTGGATGGACAAACTACAAAATAATAAAACCTTTGCTCATGTATAAAAAAATAGCTATGAGTACATCCATGAATAATATGGAATTATTAAAATACAATGTAAAGCATGGACATTTTTTAAGAACTAGCATGTTTTTAGGTGGAACATATTTGAAAGGTATGGCAAGAATAGCTGTTATGAAAGCTTTGTTTAACCAAGCTTCTGCTAATGTAGAGAACACAGACTGGTGGACATCATTCTGGGCCACTATGTATAATGGAGAGTTTTTAGGAATTACTTCAGAATTTTTAAGCCCATACAAAGATTCACCTTTTGATATTCAAAACAGCCTTGTTGGTGAAGCAGCTATGGTCCAAAATTATAAAAGAACTTTATCTTTATTAATGGTCTTAGCTCAGGCAGGTGATAAAAATACATTAAATTCTGGATTTGTTAATAAATTTTTTGGTGAGCAAAAAATGTCTGTTGAAGATGCTGGTGTTGAATGGTTACGTTCTACAGTTTCTAGTTACAATCAATATTATAAAATTAAAAATCAATCAATGAACTTATATAATGCTAATTACAAGAAAATACAAGTATGGAACAGAGATTACAATAAGAAACATTCTTTTAAAGGTCGTGAAGATTACGAAGCTACAGAAGCTAGCATGTATTTTAGAAATCTTAGAACTGTATTTAATACAGGGACAAAACAAGAATTTCTTCAAGAATTAACACTTGCATACTTAGGCAAAGTGAGTGATGGGCTTGCAAAAGGGTTGACTGAAAAAGCTGCAGAAAAAGAAGCTAATGCCATATTGCAACGAAAGTTAAAAGATTTAAGTCCTATTCCTTATTCTATAAATCCTGATGATGACTATAAAATAACTCCAATGGAAGCTTTTTTCTTGTCACTTAATGATAATCAAAAGAAAATTACAGCTAAAACGTATATTGAATATGATAAAAAAATAAAAGACTATCAAAAGTCCTGGAAATTTTATTTAAGAAAACAAAATATAGGTGATTTAATGAAGCGTTTTGACTTTAAAATGGATGAAAAACAATTAAAATCATATCTTAAAAAAATTGACTTAATAAAATCACGTCTTAAATAATTCTGTTCTAGGTATTAATGCCATTTGACTAACATTAAAATCACCGCCCATTATAAGTTTTAATTTGCCTTCTTTTTTAAGGTCTATTATTTTTTGTTTTAAGTAGTCTACACTAAATATATATCCACCTACAATTTTTCCGTTGTCAGACAGTAAGTGAATCCATATAGCAGAACCTGTAGTAGATATGCCACTAGGTTTCCCGCTACATCTTATTTCTACAGCTATATTACCTGTAGTTTTCCATATATCTCTCTCTGTTTTTACCTCAATCATGGTGTTACCATTTTGTAGGTCTTCTACAAATTTCTCTCCCATTTGTCCAAACTTTAAATCAAGGTCAAACTTTTTCATTTCTTCGTAATCCAATGGTATTTTCCTTCCGTCATTTGTTAATAAACTAAGGTCTCCAAAAACATCATATATATCAGTCAGTTTTATCAATTGCATATTTCGCTAACATAATAGCATCAGCAGTAGCTAATGTAGCGACTCCTTTCCATTGATATGACATATAATTGTTTGACATAATATAATCTTGAGCCATTTGTTTAAGTATGTTTTTTCTTTCTTGTTTTTTTAATCCCTTTTGTACTTCGTGGTGTTTCATCCAAACGGAAGGGGTTACATAAATAGGGATTATGTTAAAAGATGCAATAACCCCCTCCCATTGGCCATAGTTTTGTCCGAATGTAAATATCGAACTCTTACCGTCATGTGGCATAGCCCATACTTTTTCTATATATAAAAATACATCTTTAGGTGAGGTATCTTGCAATATATCTTTAAATAGTTCTGCCATACCTTGTACAGAGTCTGGACATTTATTTGCCCTTAACCTGTTGTCCTCAATAGAACATATGCCTCCAGACTTTCCTGGGTCTATACCTATGTAAGTTTTAAAACGGTAATTCTTTTGTAACATCTAGCTCCTTTGCATGCGGTATTGTCCAATTGTCGTAAATCGTACAAATATCGCCATTATAATTAAGGGTTATTTCAGAAGACTCTCCATACCTAACTTTACTTGCAATTAGTCTAATTTCGTTTTTAGAGTGCATAGATGGGTCAACCTTATAAGAGTAGTAAACAAAGAAAACATTCTCTGCTACTTGTTCTATAGCTCCTGATTCAGCTAAGTCAGACAGTTGTGGTCTTTTAGCTTCTTTACTTCTTGATTCTAATGACCTGTTAAGCTGTGAAGCAAGTATTACTGCGCACTTTGTTTCTTTAGCAAGCCACTTATACTCATTACAGATGCGCTCAAGTTGCAGTCTTCTCTCAGTCTCTCTACCACTTGGAGTTACAAGCTGTATATAATCATCTATAATAACATCTGGTTCAAACTTTTTTACTTCTGATGCGGTTTTAGGTAAGTCTCTAATATTGTCAAACATAATGAATCTATCTTCACCATATATATCAGCTATTTTCCTGGAAGCTTTTTTAAGTTCTTCAATAAAACCAATATTACTTTTATCTACTATACCTTTTCTAACATCTCTATAATTAAGTCTTGGGTTTTCTATACAGATTAACTTCTTAATTACTTCACTATTAGGTAACTCTCTGTTAAACATAGCTACTTTATAACCACCTTTTACAAGAGAGGCTAACAGGTTGACAAGAAAAGTGGTTTTACCATGTCCTGGTCTCCCCCCAACAATTGTTATCTCACCTCTAGTTAGCCCCCCTGCAAGGCTATCAATTTCCTTGTAGCCTGTCTTAATCATTTTCTTGTTACCCTCTTGCATAGTATTAAGAGTATCGCTCATAGCTTTATCTATAGTAAACTTTTCACCAGGCCTCACTCTTATTAATTCTCCCATGAGAGAATGTGCTTCGTTTATTAATGTATATACGTCACTACCTCTATGAAGCGCATCTTTTTTTATATCTTCTGTTGCTTCTATAGTTTTTCTAAGTAAGTATTTTTCGTATATAATCTGAGCATATGATTCCATCATACCCATACCACAAACATCACCAGTTATATCTAATATATATCCTGTGGTTATACCATTTAAATTATCTTCGTTTGTTAGTGAAGCGCACAAGATAGGAACATCTATATTCTTTCCTTCTTTTATCATCTTAGTCAGTTTGTCCCACAAACTTTTAGATTTTATTTGTGTAAAAACTTTCCTATCTGGCACATATTGAGCTACTCTACTGTATTCTTTTGGGTAAAAGATAACG
>CERP01007105.1_pt1 | contig 18431 bp, 19 predicted proteins | sample 530801 | NCBI WGS metagenome assembly CERP01 (sample SAMEA2620991, study PRJEB7988) | marine metagenome | biome: marine biome (ENVO:00000447); feature: surface water layer (ENVO:00002042); material: "saline water (ENVO:00002010), including plankton (ENVO:xxxxxxxx)" | depth 5 m | reverse complement strand
GAGTTATGCAAACGCATAGCTTAGAGCTATGCATAGGGCATAGCTAGGTATGCAAATAAATCGTATCTAAATGTCATATTTTTACTTGCGTTCTCTGTTTGTAGGTGTTAGACATTATGTATGGTAACCAACAACAGAAAGGATTTTTACCATGTCTTATTTTACTGAGCCGCAGATGACTAAACAGCAGAAGAAGCACATTGCACATTTTGCACTAATCGAAGTATGTGCGGATTTTATCGCTAACGGCACCTATGATGAGCGCCTAGAAATGCAAGACTATATTGACGCCCTAGTTGAGAATATGTCTATCAAGATAGGCAACGTCGAGCGTGCGACTATTGTTAACGCCTATAAAGAAGCTATAGCAAAGTCTATCAAAGCTTCTAAGGCTGCAGAGAGCGCAGCTAAATGATCCGCGCGATACTGTGGGCAAGCTTAGAGCTTGCCCTATGGATCATTATAATCTCGGGCTTTAGCCTCGGATGGTGGTACATACTTAACTTATAACATAGAGTCCCCTAGTAATCTAAAGCTAGGGGACTTTCCTGGTTGTTACCACCCTGATTAGTAACATAAGAAAATAGGCTAAGGTATGACAGATTGTCGCACCTACTTGATTTTTCCCCTTGACACCCTATATACACACTAAGTTCCTATCTTAAGTCTTTCTTAGGTTTATTACTAACTACTAGCTATAAGAAGTTATTAGACCTAAGCAACACTTAAGACGATCTGGACTTGCCCCCTAGAGTTATTGTAGTTAAGAAAGAAGTAGATGTTTGAGCTAACTGGGTTGCTATGGTGGCAATGGTGGATACTTATTATGGTTACACTTAACACAACTATTAACACTATACTCTTTCTTAGTCGTTACAAGAGGAAATAGTGACTTAAATACCACTTATTATAGGTTGTAGTTAATTAATTTAGTCTGACCCCTTGAAATCTACGTAAAAAGTACTATATGCGCTTCATAGCACTTTCTATGGCAATATATCGCACCTCCCCACCTTTTGATATTTTATGAGCGTCGGATATACGCCCAAAGTGTTTACATCCTTAGAAAGAAGTCAAAATGAACGCTAAACTACGTTATAGTGAGCCTATAGCTAAATATGTCCGTCAGGCCGTACAGGATGGCGTACAGATTAAGGATATACTGGCTACTATCAACAAACGCTTTCAAGATGCGCCTAGAAACAATGCTATGCTCTACAAATTCTATGGTGGAGACATAGCTGAGGCTAGAGCTGACATTACTCAGCGTGTTGGTAACGTGGTTATACAGCAAGCCGTGGATGGACACTTTCCATCTCAGGAATTATTCCTCCGTTCTAAAGCAGGTTGGAGTCCAAAAGAAACCCAACAGCTTGGTGAAGTCGATGGAGACCCCGACGAGGACGAAAGCGCAATTAACTCTTTAATGAATCTCCTAGGACATGGTTCGGAATTACAAGAAGAAGACAGCAATTCAGGTTCCTGAAGTAAGGGCAGACACTCTAAGGTCTCTCTCACCTGAGAAGCTAAAGAAAGTCTTATCTGATCTTGGACCTAAGCAAGCCGAAGAGCTGAAGTACACATGGCCGTTTTGGGCTAGGGACGATCAGCTAGAGCCAGAAGGAGACTGGGACTACTGGGTCTTCAATGCAGGACGAGGAGCAGGTAAGACCCGATCAGGAGCTGAGTGGGTAAGGCACAAGATAAAGCAAGGCTTTAAACGTATTGCTTGTGTAGCTCCTACTAAAGGTGATATCCGAAGGGTTATGGTAGAAGGGGAGTCAGGTCTCCTTAATGTATGTTGGGAACACGACAAGACCTACCGTGGTGCGAAAATGGGCTACCCAGTATGGAGTCCCACGAATAACACAATCTCATGGGATAACGGCTCGAAAGCAGAGTTTTTCTCAGCCGAAGACCCCGAACGTCTACGTGGACCTCAGTTTCACGCAGCATGGGCAGACGAAGTTGCAGCATGGCGTAACCAACAGGACGTTTGGGACATGCTACAGTTTACTCTTCGTCTTGGTAAACATCCTCAAGTGATGGTGACCACTACCCCTAAGCCGACTAAGCTTATGCGGCATTTACTAAAGAGTGATCGAAGTCATATTACACACGGATCAACTTTTGATAATGCAGCAAACTTAGCTAGTCCGTTCTTAGAAGGTATAAAGAGGGAGTATGAAGGTACTCGACTGGGACAACAGGAACTCTATGCAGAGATGCTAGAAGAAGCTGATGGCGCCCTATGGAATACTGAGATACTAGACGCTTGTGAGATAGAGCAGAAAGACATACCGGATCTAAACAGGATTGTAGTTGCCTTAGACCCTGCGATAACTGCAAACGCTGAATCAGATATGACTGGTATAATAGTAGCAGGTATAGACGTAAACGGAATAGGATATGTCCTTGAAGATGCCACCAATAGGTACAGCCCTGCAGAATGGGCTGCAAAAGCTATATCACTGTATAATTCATATAGTGCTGATCGTATTGTTGCAGAACGCAATCAAGGCGGTGAGATGGTGCGTAGAACTCTTGAAGCAGAGGATGAAGCAGTTCCTATCAGGCTTGTACACGCTTCTAGAGGAAAAATGGCTAGGGCTGAACCTATATCTGCACTCTATGAGAGAGGCAAAGTTAAACATGCTAAAGGGTTGGACGAACTGGAGACGCAAATGAGAACTTGGGAGCCACTAGGCTCTATGGGTTCCCCAGATCGACTAGACGCTTGTGTTTGGGCCTTAACTGACCTTATGTTGAATGGCGTTACGAACCCCACACTTCGCCTTTCCTATTCAAATGCTAAAGGTCTTAGCCAGATACACTTAGGATAAACGATGAAGAATTTAAGTGAAGGACTAGGCAAGATTGAACTTGGACAGGCAGGTACGCACACTCGCCAAGGAACAATCCGTGCTGATGAGTTTTTACAAGACCTAAAAGGTAAAAGAGCTATTCGTAAGTTTCGTGAGATGCGAGACAACGATAGCACAATTGGCGCAATCATGTACGCCACAGAGCAGGTTCTCAGAGATGTTGATTTCTACGTTGAACCTGCAAACGAAACAGATGAAGCACAGCGTGAAGCTGACTTCGTAAAGTCTGTATTAGAAGACATGGAACATTCTGTTGATGATCACATCTCAGAGGCTCTATCGCACTTGACATTTGGTTTCTCATTATTTGAGGTTGTATATAAAAGACGCCTTGGACCAGATAACAGAAGTGCGAAGAAATATAGTAAGCACTCTGATGGAAGAATTGGTGTCCGTAAGTTAGCGTCTAGAGCGCAATGGACAATAGAACGGTTCGAGGTGGATAAGACAACAGGAGATGTCCTAGGTGTCCACCAAGAACAAAACTACGGAATTAAAACTCTTTTCATACCGTCTACAAAAATACTACACTACAAGACAACAAACACGAACAACGACCCATCTGGACGTTCTATCCTGCGTAATGCATACTCTGCTTACCAATATCTTAAAAACCTCCAGAACATCGAAGCGATAGCAGTTGAACGTGAGTTACATGGTGTACCGATTGGTAGAATTGCTGCAGAATACCTAAGTCCTGACGCAACAGCAGATCAAGCATCTGTTAGATCACAAATGGAGAAGATTCTACGTGATCTTAAGTTTAATGAGCAGGGTTATGCCTTATTGCCGTCAGATGTCTATCGTGATGCCGAAGGTAAGCCTACAAATCAGCGTATTGTTGATGTTGAGCTTATTGCTTCTAACGGATCTCGAAATATTGACATAAATCCAATCATAAACCGATATCAGCACGATATTGCACGTAGTGTTATGGCTGAATTTCTTATGTTGGGGGCAGGAGCCAACGGTTCTTACGCTCTTAGCAAGTCAAAGACAGATTTATTCCTCCGATCTATGGAGTCTTACATAAATTCAATCTTTGATGTTCTAAACAAGCAGCTTGTTGAGCGTTTATGGCAAATCAACGGCCTAAACTTCGATCTAATGCCTAAAATTTGTGCAGGAGACGTTGCTCCACACGATTTACGTGAACTTGGTAGTTATTTACGCAACCTAAACGGTGCAAACATCGATTTAAGCGACCAAGAAGACATAGTTAATGCTCTGTTGGCTAATGCAGAGCTTCCACCAAGGAAAGTAGCGGAAAATGGCTAGTTTAGCAGATAGAGTATTTGATAATGGGCTTACAGTACTAGATACTGAGGCAAATCGCATAGATATTACGTCACAAGAGTCTACAACCTACACTGAAGCGACTAGTACGCACACTTTAGGTAACTCTACGTCACTTTCCATTGCTGCCCCATCTGATCGTAGTGGTGGAGGAAGAGAAGTTGTTGTTACAGCTATCTCAGACGGCTCTGTAAGCGGCACAGGCACTGCAACGCATTATGCGATAGTTGACACCTCAAACTCTCGTTTGCTTGCCACAGGCTCTCTCAGCGCCTCTCAGAGCGTAACATCAGGTAATACATTCTCTCTAGCTTCATTCACAATCGGTATTCCTGATCCTGCATAGGTTTAAAACATGGTCATATTAGCCAATAGAGTAAAGGTTGCCACAAGCAGCACTGGTACTACTTCGCCAATAACTTTAGGAAGTGCAGAAACAGGTTATCAAACCTTTGCAGATGGCGGTATTTCAGACGGTGATACAGTCAGGTACACGATAGAAGATGGTGACGCTTGGGAAATTGGCACTGGTACATATACGGCATCTGGCACTACATTATCCAGAACGCTGACTGAAAGCTCAACTGGCTCTTTGCTAAACTTATCTGGCAGCGCGGTTGTATTTATTACGGCAGCGTCAAATGATGTCGTAGCTTGGCAATCAGCTTGGCCTGATGATCCTAGTGCTAGTATTCAAGGGAATATTCCGATTGGAGAAAACGCTTTATCATCTGCTGTAAATGGTCTGTATGGCACAGTTGGAATTGGAAAAAACGCAGGAACTGCCTTAACAGATGGAAGTTATACAGTTGCAATTGGGCTAGATGCCTTAAAATCTGCCACGACAAGCGGTAACAATGTTGCGATTGGATATGCCGCAGGTGAAGATTTAACATCAGCTGCAAATGTTGCTATTGGAGCGTTTTCCTTAGACGCTCAAACTACTGGCGGTAGCAATACAGCGGTAGGGTATGCCGCAATGTCTGGAACTGGTACTGGCAATGAGAATACAGCTTTGGGTGCTTTTGCAGGATATAACGTTACAAATGGTAGTGAAAGCACATTTCTGGGTTATGATGCAGGGAAACAGGTAACTACAGCTGGCTCTATAACTGCTGTTGGCAGTTTCTCCATGCCAGAGAATCAAACAACTGACAATGTAGTAGCGGTCGGTCAATATTCAGGCGGCGGTACAATTATAACAGGCGGCACTTTTGTTGGCGTTCAGGCAGGTAGAGATAATACAAACAGTAAATACTTCCAAACGGCTATTGGCTATTTCTCTATGTTCAATAATTATGGCGATTATAGTGTGGCGGTTGGCCCATATTCAATGACTAACGGAAACCATGTCAAATCCGTTGCGGTTGGCTATGACGCTTTAGGCAGAGGCTTCACAAGCAACCCACTTTACAATGTCGCAATTGGCTATGAAGCCGGTGCTAGTATTTATAGCGGTGATTACAATACAATCATTGGTTATGAGGCTGTTTCTAGTGCAGATAATCAATATTATTTAAACAATTGCACGGTCTTGGGTAGTGGTGCTACTGCATCAAGTTCAAGTGCGTCAAATCAAATTACGCTAGGCAATAGCAGCATTAGTAGTTTGCGATGCAACGACACGAGTATTTCTTCTCTTTCAGATGAGCGTGATAAGACAGCCATTGAAGATTTGCCGTATGGTTTGGATTTTATCAACGATATACGCCCAGTAAAGTTTACTTGGAACAGGCGTGATGGATCAATGGGCGATAGACCAGAAATAGGTTTCATTGCACAAGAATTGTATGACGCTGAACTAAGCCATTCATCTACAAGATATACTCGTTTGGTAAGTTGGGAAAACCCAGAGAAATTAGAAGCCAGACCAATGGCAACTTATCCAATCTTAGTGAAAGCCGTACAAGAGTTGTCGGCAAAATGTGATGCGCTTGAGGCGAGAATAGCTGAATTAGAAGGAACATAATATGGCTGTAAATGAATTAGACCGTGACTATTTAAGCTTGCTGCATATGTGTGACGGCATTGAAAACGTCATGAATGACATGAAGATGGAACATGAAAGCGATGCTGAGAAGAAAAAGCAAGTCGGCAACATGGTTATGCATTTAGAAATGGAAGTGTTAGACAGCAAATATACAGATGCTAGTAAAGACTTGACTAGAGTAAACTCTGTTATTGCGACAGGCCGTACTTACTGGAAGTCATAAGAAATGCTTGGCCTACTAAACCATAGGTAATTTGAATGGTAGGCTTCTCCCCACTAGCCTCTAGTCCTCTGGGCGATGATGGGGGCGTAGTCAACATAGAGCTAACGGCAAGTAATCTTGTCACGCAGCCACCCTCAGTAGCTAACGCAACACTTACTGAAGACCACAGCTTAACAGCTACGTCATTTTCCACTGGGGCATCGGAGGTCAATCAGACAGACCTCACTCAGGATCACAGTCTTACAGCCACTGCGTTTACTTCAGGAACTCCTGAAGTTAACCAAAGCACAGTAAGCCAAGATCATAGTCTAACGGCTACAGCTTTATCGTCAAGTACGCCAGAAGTTAATCAGTCCACATTAACTCAAGTCCATGATCTAACAACGTCAGATATTCTTACAGGTAACTCTGTTGTGTCTGACTTGGCAATGTCAGAAGCAGAAACCTTCTCGACTACCGCCTTAGAAACAGATCCCCCCTCAGTTCCTAGTGTCACACTAGTACAAGATCACGATCTAGGAACAGTCAGCTTCGAATCTGGCAACCCTGTTTTAGCTACTCTAGCTATTACTCAAATCCATAGCCTGACACCCGATGGATTTACTGCAGGAACATCTCTAGTAGCTAATACTACGCTTACTGAGACTACTCCGTTAACTGCAGATAATTTACTAAGTGGCGCTCCAAGTTTAGATAACACAAGCTTAACACAGGCCCACGACTTAACACCACTTTCTATCGTCACCCTAACGCCTGACATAGATGTCGCTTCTGACCCAGATGCAATCCTCGCCCAAGAAACACAGGAAATACAACAAATGATTGGTGGTTGGACACGCAGAGCTTATGAAGTTCCTGACGGAAGGCTTGTCCAAGGTGAGCGTGAAATACAACAGACTTATGGAGACAAAGTCTCTATTGACCGTAAGGCAAAGTCTCTTGTTAAGTTTGGCCGTTCAGCACAGTTAGGAACAGGTAGTTTAGAAACGGTTTGGAGTGTTGGTGGAAATGAGACTTACCTTTCTACAAACTCTATTTCCCACGTATCCTCTTCCTCTGCATCTGATGACCAAGAGGTTACGATTGAAGGTCATACACTAAGTAACAATGAGTTTACTTTCGTTAGTCAGACTGCGACACTAAATGGTCAGAACACGGTTGATCTTAGTACAGACTTAGCTCGTGTATCTCGTATCTACAACAGCGATAGCACAGAACTCGTTGGTCGTGTTGTAGCATACGAAAATACTGCCTTATCAGGTGGGGTTCCTACAGACGTAACCAAGATACACATTGATATTCCTGCAGGGTTTCAGCAGTCATTTAAGGGTGCAACTACCTTTAGTAAAAATGATTACTTTATTATGACAAGTTTCTATGGGGCGGTTAGCGCAAAACAATCAGGTTCTGTAGACTTTTACCCTGAGATTAGACAAGCAGGTAAAGTATTTAGACAAGCAGGTTGCTTCACAGCATCTACAAATGGTGGATCAACAGAGATACCTCTAGACCCACCTCTTATTGTCCCAAAGAATGCAGACATCCGTATTCGTTGTGAGACAGAAACTAATAACCTAGTCGTCTTTGGTATATTCAAAGGCTACATCGCCAAGGTCTTATAATGTCAGATTCAAGTAAATGGGCTTCTACAAAGAAGCGACAAATGGATAACGATATTTTCACTACCCCTGCAGAAGCTCGTAGCAGATCCTTTATGTTAGGTTTTGATGGTGAAATCCATACCCATGAAGTTGGTGCTAATATCTATTACATGCCATCAAGAACGCATGAGGAATACCTCAACTACCACAAAGAACTTGCAGGTATCAAAGAGATACCACAGGAGCAAGAAGAGAGTGAAGATGATCTCTTAGCTCGTATCTTATCTGTAGTTATTCAAGAAGTAACTAAAGTAGAAACTAGCACTCTTGCATCTAAAGTAAAAGAGCACAATGAGAAAAATGGTGGCAAGGGTAAGGTAACTACCTCTATGCTGCGTCAGGTTTATAATAGGGGTGTAGGCGCCTATAAGACAAATCCTGGATCGGTTCGTCCTAACGTCTCATCTCCCGAACAGTGGGCTATGGCTCGTGTCAACAATTTCCTACGTACCATTCGTACAGGCCGCTTCCGTAGTGGTAAGCATGATACTGATCTCCTACCTTCTAAACATCCTCTTAGTACAAGGAAGTCACAAGTATGGGATGGAGGCGATCTACCAACGCAGGAGCAAGTTGATAAAGCAGATAAGCCATTAAACAAGCCCTTCAGACTTCCTAAAGGCTCAAGTAAGAAGTTTGGAGTTTATGTAAAGGACGGAGACAAAACCAAGAAAGTTACTTTTGGTGATCCTAATATGGAAATCCGTAGAGATGACCCCAAGGCTAGATCTAACTTCCGTAGCAGACATTCTTGCGATACCGCATCAGATAAGACTTCTGCTCGTTATTGGTCTTGCCGTATGTGGGAGAAGGGTAGATCAGTGACTGATTTAACAAAAAATATCGAAGGCCAGATCCTAAAGACTGACGATGAACAGCGTATAGTCTACGGGTGGGCCTCAGTCATTACTGAGAAAGGTGAACGAGTAGTTGACCGTCAGGGTGACATAATCGAACCAGACACGTTGGTTAAAGCCGTGAATGATTTCATGGAGAATGTACGTGTCGGTAAAACAATGCACACAGGCGAACAAACAGGGATGGTTATTCATTCCTTACCAATTACCAAAGAGATTGGTGATAGCCTTGGCATACAGAGTGATCGTGAAGGATGGGTTGTAGCTTATAAAGTCTATGACGATAAAGTCTGGAACATGGTCAAATCTGGTGAACTTGCGGCCTTCAGCATTGGCGGTCGAGCAATTAAGGAGAGATTAGATGAACCTTCTTAAACAACTAGAGCTTGATGAGTTATCTCTGGTGGATCGCCCTGCTAATGCGTCTGCCAAGGTTGCTTTATTTAAGCGAGACACAGAGGAATCTGATATGACTAATGAAGTCGAAAAAATGTCCGATGACATGAAGGCAAAACTAAAGCCCTACATGGACAAAGGAATGAATGAAGAAGAGGCTATGAAAGCCTATAATATGGACATGAAAAAGTCCGATGAAGAAGTTGATCTGAGCCTAGAGGTTGAAGTTGAGGCGCTAAAAGCTGATAATCAAAACCTCCGCAAAGCTCTTATTGAGAATGGCTTTGTAATCAAGGCTGACGAAATCACAAAGAAAGAAGAAGTAGAAACAATTGAAGTAAGTGGTGAGATGGTTGTTAAATCAGATATCCCTGCTCCTGTTTTGAAAGCTCTTGAAGAAGCAGAAGTACAAAAGCGACAAACTGAGTTGCGTAAGTCTGCTGAAGCTGAATTACCGCACTTTAATGTTGAGGTTGCTATGCAACTCCTTGATGTTATCAAAGGTGATGAAAAAGTCTTAGAAGCACTTAAAGGAGCAGACGCTGCTTTTTCCGCTGCTATGGATGAAACTGGGGAAAAGGTTGTCGATGGTGACATGCATGACCCACAAACTAAATTAGATAAGATGGTAGAGGCACATGCTAAAGAGCATAGTGTCAACAAATACGCTGCTTTTGATGCCATCAGTAAAACAGCAGAGGGTAAAGCCCTTATTGCTAAAACTTATGAAAAGGATGAGTAATCATGGCTGTACAAGAATCTCGTGATACACGTACATTCATTGCAGGAGAGGATCTATCTTCTTCTCAATTTAAATTTGTAACATTGGAATCAGATGGTCAAATTGACCTAGCTGACTCCGCAGGTGAAAACTGTATGGGTGTAGTTGTAAATGACCCTACATCTGGTAGCGAAGCAACTGTTGTTGTGGGTGGTAAAACTGTAGTTACTGCAGGTGGAACTATCGCTGCAGGAGCATCTGTAGCTACTGACGCCTCTGGGGATGCTGTAACCGCTTCCACAGGAAATATTGTAATGGGTTACGCTTTGGAAGCAGGGGTTGACGGTCAAGTTATCGCAATCGAAGTTATCCAAGGTGGTAACGCTGCTGCGTAACCTGTAAATAGGAAGGAATAACAACAATGCCTATGCTAACCGCATCACAGGTACATATAGATCAGCCATTAACAAATCTGACTATTGCGTATCTACAAGACCAAAATAACTTTATCGCTGATAAGGTTTTCCCAAATGTAGCTGTTGATAAGAAGACCAACAAGTTCTACGAATATGATCGTGCAGACTTCTTCCGCAACGATGTAAAAGCTCGTGCTCCACGCACACGCTCACAACGTGTTGGTATGTCACTCTCAACACAGACATACACTGCAGAAGTCCGTTCATTGTCAACAGACTTTGACTTCGAAACACTAGCTAACGCTGACACAGCTTTGGATATCCGAAGAGGTGCATCAGAAATGCTAACACACAATCTATTGATTGATCGTGAAAGCCGTTGGATGTCAACATTCTTTGCCACAAACCTCTGGACAACAGAGTACGATGGTGTTGCTAATGCTGACAATAACCTTGCTACAGAGGTTACACAGTGGGATGACTACACAAACTCAACTCCAATCGTTGACGTAACTGCTGCTCGAAGAGCAATGCAAAAAGCATCTGGTGGCTTCAAGCCAAACAAAATGGTTGTAACTCGTGACGTTCACGATACACTCGTTAACCACCCAGACGTGCTTGCACGTATCAACGGTGGCGCAACTGTAACCAACACTGCTTTGGTAACACAAGCTAAACTAGCAGAAATCTTTGAGGTTGCTGAGTACTACATTGTAGACGCAATCGAAAACTCTGCTGCAGAAGGCTTAACAGAATCATTAGACTTTGTGGCAACTAAGAAAGCTGCATTGTACTATGCTCCTGCATCTTCCGGCTTGATGGTTCCATCAGCAGGTTACAACTTCACATGGAATGAACTAGATAACGCATCTGGTTACGGTATTGACATCCGTTCATATACTGGCGATTTCCTACGTGTAGAAGGTGTTGCAGAACTCCTAGAAGCAAATATGGCTTACGACCAAAAGGTTGTAGGTGCTGATCTAGGTGTATTCTTCAACACAATCTTGTCATAAGGGGTAGGTGAATGACCCGACCACCATTTCAATATGATAAGCCAATCTTCGTTAGAAATCCGCAAGGATTACTTATGAATGGTAAGCGTTATGCAAAAGGTGACCTCGTTCCTTGGGTGGAGCGAGGTTTGCCTAAGGCAAACATTGAACGTTTGTATAATGAGCACCATTTACATCACAACGAAGAGTCGGAGAAAATAGCTAAACCTCCAGTAGGAGATGGCTTAGATGAAATGACTGGAGAACAGTTAAACATCTTAGTCAAGACTATAAACGAGAAGGTTAAAGCTAAGACTTCAAGTAACTCAGAGTATGACCGCAAGAGATGTCGAATCTCTAAGGTAAAAGATAAACAAGCGGGTTTGATTCGCTCTTGGCGAAGAAACTACGGAGATTTAGAGGCTGAATAATGGCTTGGACATATGACGAAACTAATCTAGTTACTACTACGGCTGCAGGTCGTTTAAATGTGGTAAGACTTCTAATAGGTGATACTGATACTAACGATCAGCTCATCAAGGATGAAGAGATTACTTTTGCCTTATCTCAAGCTAATGATAACGTCTACTTTTCCGCTTCTTGGTCAGCCAGAACTATCTCTGCGCAGTTTGCCAGAAGGGTTACAACAAAACTAGATGGGGCTTTATCATCAAACTATAGCGACTTAGCTAAACAGTATAAAGCCCTATCTGATGATCTTCGTGAGCAAGGTCAAAAATACTCTATGACATCTGCTAGCCTTAGAGCAGGTGGCATTTCCAATACTGCAATTAAAGCCAACAGACAACTTACAGACCGTCCTGATCCTGCTTTCCATAAAGGTCAGTTTGACAATCCACCATCAGATGAGCAATACATTTCGGATTTTGACTAATGAGCTTCAGAGCATACGATCTCTTAAAGCTTGTAGAAGAGCATGGGGAGACTCTTACACTTCGTAAGAAATCCCACGGTGATTATGATCCTGCCACTAGTACGGTAGGGAGCACTACTAATACCGACTATTCTATGACCTCTTACTTCTACAACTACGAACTAGGTGTATCTGACTTGAATAATGTAGAGCGTGGTATGAGGAAATGCCTTATTTCCGCCTTAGGGTTAGCCGTAAGTCCTGACACAGATGACGTTATTTTGGGTAATGGTGATCCAGTAAATATTATCAATGTACTTACAATGTATTCTGCAGGTCAAGCTATCTGTTATATCTGTGATGTGAGGGAATAATGCAGGTTACCGTAAACAAAGCTCGTATAGAAAAGAAGTCTAAGAGACTGGAAGAGACTATCAGGAGACGTATAGGTTCATCTTTTGAAGAAGCTATTGACTACTTAGCAATAGAAGTACCTGTAGATACAGGAGCTTATGCTAACTCTATGCACCTTAACACGAGAGGAGATAGATCTGGACACGGAGAGACCTCCAAAAGAAAAGAGAAGGGCGTAGATGCAAACACTGTTTTGCACGAGATGGAATCTAGATTAAGAGCTAGTCTAGAGTCCATAGATATTTTAGATGGTGGTACTTTTGTGAATAACGCCCCCCATGCTTCTATTGTAGAGACAAAAGTTAGAGGCATTTTTGCAGAGCTTAGAGATATTGTTGGTAGTAGGTATGGAAGAGTATGAGCAGTATCTATCATCACATACGTCGAGCACTAGAAACAAAACTTGACACTGAGAATATAGCTGATGTTGCCTACGAAAATGTAGCTTTCAGCCCCACAACTGGCACTAGTTTCTTACGGCCAGTTTTTACCCCGACAATTCGTAGACCTTCCGTAATGGGCATAGGCCCTCAGCAAAGATACCAAGGACTATTTAGAGTTCTTTGTCACGCTGCCGAAGGCACTGGACCAAACACTGCTGATGACTTGGCAAATACTGTAATAGTAGCCTTTGAAGCAGCTACAGACATTAGTTATAATACAGGTTCAGAAACTTTACTGGTATCTATAGATTATGCAGAACGATCTGTAGGTTTACTAGATACCCCTTGGTACATCGTTCCAGTTAATATTGGCTGGTATATTTATAATTAGGAGAAAATAAATGGCCTTCGCACAGGGTTCACGTTCCACACTATCTTTCTTAGCAGAGAGTACTTTCGGTACAACACCTGCAGGGAACTTTCAAAACTTACCTTTCACCACTCACTCTTTGAACTTATCGAAGGATCGTGTTGCAGGTACAGATATTCAATCAGACCGTCAGCCAAGAGTTGACCGTCACGGTAACAGAGTTGTAGGTGGAGACATCGTAGCTGACCTTCGTCATGCTGAGTTTGATCTACTTACACAAGCTGCACTAATGTCAGACAATGATTTCGCTACAGGCTTTACAGCAGGTGACGGTTCTACATCAGTTACTCACGCAGCCGTCGCAGGTATAACACCACAGTTCTTCTCACTAGAAGATTATGCTGCAGACATCGACCAAGCTCGTTTGTTTAGTGGCTGTACTGTTAATACAATGTCAGTCTCTATGGCTCCAAATCAGATGGTTTCAACAACCTTTGGTATTGTAGGTAAAGAGATGGCAGTATCTGCTACACAGAAGACACAAGATGCTTCTGCAGGTAACTCACCTTTTGATGCTTACTCAGGTGACATCAAGTTAGGTAACGTAGGTTCTCTAGGTTCAGCTTTGACATTGATCACTGCTGTTGACTTTACTGTTACTAACAACTTTGCTCCAACATTGGTTATTGGTGAAAGTACAGCGTCAGCACTAGAGTTTGGTATGATCAACGTAGAGGGAACAGTATCTGCGTACTTCGAAGATGATACACTACTAAACCGATTCTTGAACGAAACTGAGTCTTCACTAGAGGTGTCAGTTGGTGACGGTACAAACACACTAACATTCTTATTCCCACGTATCAAAGTTAACTCTGCTGATGTGGGTGTAGACGGACCAACTTCACGTATTGTGAATATGTCTTTTGTCGCACTTCGTGATACTTCAGACTTATCGTCCTCTACAACAGACACAAACACAATCCTTAAGATTAAGAAATCAGGTGCGTAAGTAATCCCTAGCTAGGGCGAGGGAAGTGGTTGTCGGGTGCTGCTTCCCTCATTTAAATAACCCGACTGTTAACTCGAAAGGAACTCGAAATGGATTTAATGAATCTGAAGCCTACTTCTGATACAGTAGAAGTTATATTAAAGCATCCTAACACCCTAGACCCTTTACTTAATGACGATGGGTCTGAGATGACTGTTACTCTTCATGCATCACACTCTAAAGAGTACAAAAAGATTGTGCATGAGCAGCAAGACAGACGTATCAAGATGATGCAGAAGAAGGCTAAGTCGCAGATAAGTGCTCAAGATATAGAAAGAGACGCTACAGACTTACTAGCTAAAGTTACTGCAGATTGGGATATTACCTACGGTGGTGAAAAACCTAAGCTAACTGTGACAAAGGCTAAAGAAGTATTTACTGAAGTCTTCTGGATACGTGAGCAGATAGAGGAGGCTTTCTCAGATAGTATGGATTTTACAACGGCCTGATCGAAGAGTTAGTTGAGTTTGCAGAGCACAACTTTACTTTAAACGCCTCGGACAAGGATGGCGTATCGCTAAGAGATCACCTACAAAAAATCGAGGAGCAGACTGGAGTTACGCCAAAGGAATTAGAAGGTACTCATTTTCCCACGTTGGTGCAACATCTCTGGTCTGCTTTTGTTGATTTAAGTAACGCTCGAACCGCAGGCTTCAGTGGAGCAAACCCATTAACATACACTGAGATACAGGCTTGGATGAGTTTGACCAATACTCAACTATCCGCAAGAGACATAGAAGCAATTAAGAAGATAGACACAGCTTACCTTAGGAGTCAAGATGGCTGACATTCTGTTTGACATTAAAGTTACAGGTATCAAGGAGCTTAAAGATGCTGCGGCAAACTTTGATCGACTTGGTAAGGTATCTAGTAAACTGGCGTCACAGTATAAACCTTTAGGTGCTCAAACTACTAGGTTGGTTAAGGAACAGAAAAGACTAGAATCAAGTCACAGAACTTTAGCTAAAGCTGTTGAAGAAAACCGTATAACACAAAAACAGGCTAATAGAGCTTACGAAGAAGAAAGACGAATATCTAAAGAGCGTATCCTTACTGATACTAAGTTAATAGCTCAACAAAAGAGGAAAGCTAAGGCAGAGGAAAAAGCACGTAAAGAAACTGAAAGACTTACTAGAGCCTATGCCCCTGCTAAACAAGCTGCTATTACATATAACGCTACACTTAAAGACATAGAACGTGCTGCAGTTAAGGGTGCTATAAGTTTAGATGAAGCGGCTGATGCAACGAGACGTGTAAAAACAGAGTTTGCACAGTTTAGCGCAGGAGTAGCCACTGGTTCGAACCAGTTTGCCAAGTTTAATACAGCAGTCTATGCCGCTATACAAGGTAGGAAAAGATTCGCTTCTGTAGGCTTACAACAGGTAGGTTACCAGTTTCAAGACTTTTTTATACAGATGCAATCAGGCACTAATATAGCTGTTGCTTTTGGTCAACAGATGTCTCAGTTGTTGGGTATCTTCGGGGCAGGAGGCGCTCTCACAGGTGCAGCTGTAGCTGTTGGTACAGCTATTGTTGCACCTTTAATAGAACTTAAAAAGAGAGCTAAGGATGTAGAAAATGCATTTGAAGGTTTGGAAAAGGCTTTAAGTGCACTTGCTAAGATAGAGCTTGAACCTATTAGTGCAGAGTTTGTCGAAAGTGCGGCAAGTGTAAGGGAAGATTTTGAAATTACTCTCTCCATAATGAAAGAGATAGCAGCGTTAAACTTAAAAAAGGAATTAGACACGCCCCTTAAGGCATTTAGAGGAGAGTATCAGAGCTTCCTACTAAACAGTGATATTGCAGGTAGAGTTGGTGGAAAAAAACCAGAGTTCAGTATACTAGGCTTCGAAGATGAGAGTCGTTTTGTACAAGCCTATCAATTATTAAGTCAAATACAAGGTAAGACTAAAGAAGAACTTGCAGCTTCTGTGGAAGAAACAGCCTTCTGGTTAAGAGGGTCTGGTTTATTAAATGAGGAAGTTAAAAAGCTACTAACCAGATATGCGGATGTTGTAGGTGTAATTGAGCAGGTAAAAGAAAAAACACAAGAAGTAGTAGATTTAGGGACAGTAAGGATATCTAACGAAGAAGAGAGACTTGCTAATTTTAACAAAGCTAAAACTGAAATGTATGTTTTTGAAGAGGAATTCCTGGCTTATCTTGCTTCTGAAGAGAAAAAAAGAGGAGACCTATACTTAGCTAAAAGACGACATGTAATAAACCTTATAACTAAAGCGGAAGAAGAGGCTAGGAAATTAGAGTCATTCCAAATAGAACAATCTAACAAACAAAAAAGAGATGCCATAGCTACTATATATGAAGCAGAAAGAGTAGCTGCAATTAAGGGTGAAGATTTACAAGAGTTTATACTCACAGGGCGTAATCAAGCAAGAATGCAGATGTTACGCACGATCAGTGCGGCCGAACAAGTCGAAGCTGTAAAACAGGGTAAGATTCAGCAGAAACTTGATGATAAGCGGCAATCACAAGAAAATAGGCGGTTCGAAGTATACTCTAGGCTTAGAAGAGAGGCTATCGCTAGTATATACGAAACAGAAAGAACAGAGATACTAAAAAACGCTGACCTAGAGAGATTTATAATTGTATCGCGTAATCAAGCAAGAGTGCAGATGCTACGCATAATATCGCAAGCAGAGAAGGAATTTGCAGAAAGCGAAGATAAGAGAAAATCATCTGAGACTAATATACAGGATACGATAGATGCTCTTAGGAATCAAGTAAAGCAAGAGAAAGCACTGCTTGGCTTAACAGGTGAAAGACTAGAGCAAGCAGAGATCTTTTACGAATTACTCGAAGCTAATAACAAAGCTCATAATAAGACTTCTGAAAAGAGATTAGGGCAAATAGCTAAAGAAATAGCTGAACAAAAGAAAGCTAATGACGTTGTTAGAAAGGCGATAGACCTTGCTGTAAATGTAGGCGATGCTTTCTCTGATTTCCTACAGCGTGGTATGAAGGACTTTAAAGACTTCGTTTTATCTATCAAAGATATGTTCGTTAAGTTATTGGCAGATATGGCAGCACAGGCACTTGTCAGTCGTATACTAATTCCCATTGCTGTAGGTACTGTTGCAGGTTTTGCTAGTGGTACAGCAGTAGGTGCTACCGCAGGTGCAGCTATGGGTAACTTTGAAGCAGGCACTATAGGTGCTTCTTTAGCTACAGGTATGTCAAACTTTGGTTCTGCTGCTTTACACACTATTACAGGTGGTGCATCGGGTACTGTTGCTGCAGGTAGCACTATGGCTACTATTGGTGCTGCTGCTCCTGTTATTCTTGCAGCTGTTGCAGTTATAGGCTTACTTACTAAGAAAACTAAGTTATTAGACGCTGGCCTAAGAGCTACTGTTGAAGGTTTTGATGCGGCTATTGACACATTTCAAGTTACACAAAGTAGTAGACTATTTGGAATACTTAAGGGATCGAAGAAGACTACATTTACTGCAGCAGATGCAGACGTAGCCGACCCAATTATTAGTGCTATTAATGAAATGCAGCAAAGCATTGTTGATGCAGCAGGTACTTTAGGTATAGGCGCTGATGCTTTTGATAACTTCGTTTATCAGTTTGAGTTGTCCCTCAAGGGTTTAACTGAACAAGAGCAGCTACAGAAGGTCAACGAAGAGATACTCAAGATGGGAGATAACTTCGCTGCTCTCTCTGGTCACTTCTCTAACATGAATGAGCTACTAGCTACTGCTCAACAGAGATATAGTCTAGAAACTCGCTTACTGCAAGCACAAGGTAATACATCCGCTCTACTTACTCGTGGGCGTGAAGCAGAACGCCTAGCTACACATGATCTCAATCAAGATGTGTTAGATCAAATATATGCTATAGAAGACGCTAAGATTGCTTTTAATGCTTTATCTGCCTCT
>CERP01006494.1_pt1 | contig 18631 bp, 29 predicted proteins | sample 530801 | NCBI WGS metagenome assembly CERP01 (sample SAMEA2620991, study PRJEB7988) | marine metagenome | biome: marine biome (ENVO:00000447); feature: surface water layer (ENVO:00002042); material: "saline water (ENVO:00002010), including plankton (ENVO:xxxxxxxx)" | depth 5 m | reverse complement strand
TCAAAAAGCCGAGACGGGCTAGTAATACTAGGAGCGGCCGAATCGCGAACATAATAAAATCCGCCACGAAAATCAGCGGGTCCTTTAGGATCAATTAAAAAATTAGTTAGTTCTTTTGCTCCATTTCGATACTGTGGGATATCTGTTCGGCCATAGCCTAACGGTGAAATCTCCCCAGCAGTGAAGTTAGTCTGGATTGGATCTACCTCTGGCATTATGCTAAGTTTGGATATCTAGTCGGTTGAAGTCCCGCTTCATGAGAATTAGTCCACTCATTGGCAGCAATAGTCTTTTGGTAATCTTCCTTAGAGTCAATGCTTCGGGCTTCTGCAAATTTTATTCGGAACTCGTTTTCTATTCGGTCATATAATGACCCATCCCCTGAACGGGAAAAAGCTAGTTCTTTTGCTAGTTGTAGTGATATGATTTCATTTAAGGAATCATCTAAGAGGTCTACGTTTTCTTCGTCTTTTATGTATTTAATATACAAAATAGACTCGTCAGATAATATATTTTGACCTTCTAATTCCCATTCATTAATTGCTGCTCCATCTCGTTGGTCAACTACTAACCAAAGACGCAAGCAATCAGAAGGGAGTGGAAATTGATAGCCCCATTGAAACTCAGGCTTAGTCGCTAACGGCGCTAATGTAGCACGTTTACGTAATCGTTTCCAAGGGTGCGATCTTAAAACCTTACGCCGTGAAATGTCGTACCGGTTTTTTAATAAATCTGCTGTAGGTGTTCCGTCATTTAAAGACGAGATTAACCTGTCACCAAGTCGGATCAGGGCATCATTGCATATGTCTAAACTTGTTCCGGGCATGGGTAAAAAAGGGGCAGGGGTTAACCTGCCCCATTAAGATTATTGAATAACGTAAACAACTCCAGTAATGGAGTCGCCCGCTGATAAGGCAGCTCCGCCAACTGTAGCCACTAATGAAAATTCATTAACAGGTAAGTCGAGGTATGCTACTTCAGCAGTTCCGTCATGCAGTTTTAAGTCTTTAACTCCAAGAGCACCAGAAGCCAAGCTTACGGTAGAACCTCCTGAGAAAGAATCATCATCAGTAACAGCTCCTGTGCCACTTACGTCAGTAGAACCATGTCCTACCTTTAAAGTTGCAGAAGCTCTCGCTGTATTTGTAATTGCACCTACGCCAACGGCTCTGGTTGCTTTTACACGAGCCAATTCTACGGTGTCTCCGATAGAGACAGTCCCAGCGGCTGTGAAAGTAAAAGCAACTCCACGAACTCTCCCAAGCAAATCAGCTTCGGAAATATAAGTGTTGTCATCGCTATCAACGGAAGTGATTTGGGTCGATTTGTTATTATACGCCATAATTTTTTACCTCCTATTAATCTAAGCAGTTAAGTTTTGCTACACACTCACCGTGCATACGGACAGCGTCTGCCTGCAAAGCAAAATACACATAAGGTATGTTTTTCTTACCTGTGTCTTTCCAGATGTCTAAGCTCAAAGACTTAGCTTGAGAAAAGATAAGTGCTTCTTTTTTAGCAATGATACACTGACGAGGATCGCCAGATGTTCCAGCACCTTTGAGTCTCTCAAAGTGACGGAAACGGAATCCCATGAATGTAGTGATGTTACCTTCAGCAAGACTCTTACGAACTGCATAATCGCTATTGATTACCTTATCAATTCCTAATAGTTGCTCAAACTGAGAAGCTCCTAACCAAACATCAAGAACTTCTTCTTGAGAAATGGCTTCTAGTCTCATCATTGTGTAACGAACTGCTTTTAACTTATCTAGTGTAATACCAGAGTTAGTTGCCGCTCCACCCGGATTGTAGTCAACCGCAATGTCGATTCCTTCAACATCTCCTGCGTCTAACTGGTAGTCCCCTACAGTTGTGATTGGGTTACTTGCACCTTTAGAAAGATTACCAACAGTGATCTTGCCTGAATTAGTGCTTGCATAAGTAATTGGAGTTGCGCCTGCTTTACCTGCATAAGCTGTTCCAAAAATATTGTCACGAACAATGTCATCCATCTTACGGTGTCCAGAATGACGCATTTGCGAAATAACGGGAGCAGTAGGATCGGTCAACACTCGTGTGAGGTCTTTTGGTTCAATGTATTTACCTAACTCATAATTACGAGTCTGGGTTCTACGTCTATCAAAGCTTACTTCTGATTGTGGGTTATCACCGTATCTTGTGATATCCTCTTTCATTTCCTCGGCCATGCCGATTCTGTCATAATAAGCATACTCGCTGTCTTGTGTCTCCATTCTAAAGGAGTCTACTAGACGGACATCTGTTTGTTGAAAGGCTTCTGAAAACCCTGCTTTAAACTGATTAACTTTTACTACATCTAATGCGGAGGAGCCTGTTCCACCGCCACTTGAAATATTATAACTCATTTTATATATATTTTGGTTTATTGTGTGTTTGGTGAAGCTCCCCTGCTTGGCAGGACCTCGTGATCTTTACCAGATCAAGGCCGACTTTGTCGGAGTCAAAGGACAATAAAAATCGCTACCCTTAAAATTAAAGGTAGCGATGTATTGGCAATTGTAAAGCAGAAATTATCTAAAAGCATTTTCATACAATAGATTTCGCTGTTCTAGCATCCTATTGTATTCACTTTGTTCTGCGGGAGTTGCATCATTACTAAGCATCTTACTTAACAATGTCTTCCACTCAGCCGAGTTCTCAAACTGCTGGATGGACGCTTCTCCGCCCTTGCCTGCTGCATAACTTGAGTTTAAACCAGCGGGTGCATCTTCCATCATCATTGAAGCCGCTTTCTGAAAAGCATTAATAATTGCAGGGTTGTTAGAAACAGCAGGATTATCTGTTAAAAACTGAGCTAACTCTTCCCCGCCAAGTCTATCCGCTGCTGCGTTTGCTTGTTTTAAATGAGACTCAAACCTATCGCCAAGATTCTCTCTTAGCTGGGCTAGGCCTTGCTCAATTTGAGCCGTTTGTGCTTCTTGTGCTCCGGTTGATTTGGATTCGAAAAATTCACCTAATTTCTCATAAACTGACTTCGCTTGATCCGAGTTAAGACCATTGCTAAAAGCCATGTCTTTAAACAACTCAGCCACTTCTTTGGCGTCATCTGGTGCATCGTCTCCAATTCCGAAATCATAAGCATCCTTTTCCGCAGGGACACCGAAATGCTCCCGCATGTAATTTAATCTATCTTCAGGTGAAGCGTCTTCCTTTAATTTAGGAATTTTCTCCACTCCAATCATTTTTTGTGCATTAACGGTCATTCCCGCTAATTTATCAATGGCTTCTTGGGCAGAGGCTGCCTGTAGCCCGCTAATTGTTGGACTGTTCCTAATATCGTCACTTGCGATAGAAGTTCTCCAATCAATTGGTTTGTTGTCCGTAGGGTTTGACTCAGTTATGCCAGCTTGGCTACCAAGACCCCCTAGTGGTGCAGACGCTTCAGCGCTCCCTGACCCTTCAGTTGCTTGACCTTCACTCATACATTCTTTCTTCTAGTTCTGTTAAGACCTGCTCAGGAATATCTTCCTGTTTAAGTCCTATATGTTTCATTATGGAATACCCTACCCGTCTGCGCTCGTCTGCTCGACTAAGCTCTTCAAGGGAAGTGCCTCCTAAATACCTCGTAACACCCAACAAACTCATTAGGTGTCGTAATACGATTTGTGATTCTTCTGTCTCTCCGCTAAACAATCGCTTGTAAGCTTGAGGGACACTCATAGATGTCTTTTTTGCCATAGATTATTGCAGGACATTTAGTCCAGAAGCCTTAGCTGCTGCAATGTCTTTCATAGCACTAGCCGCTGGTTGCATTGCTGCTCCGGCTGCCGCTTGCTGTTCGACTTGCTGTTGCTGTGCTTGCTGTTCCTGCTGAGCTGCCATCTCGTCTGGAGATAACATGAACTCTGGTGGAACTCCTCGGTACGCCGCTAATTTCTGAACCAGTTCTGGCCACTTCATTCCCTGAGCTACGGCAGGATCAATCTGCATAAGCGGAGTTATGTCCTGAACAAAGCGTAGCATTAAGTTACCTTTGGTCCCCATTTGAGCACTTGCCGCAGGACTGACATACTCAATAGTTAAGCCCTGACCTGAAATAGAGGCCGGAGGTTCTGGTATTTTATCATGTTCTTCTAATATTTTGTATGTATACCGAACCTGTGGCCCTAAAAGCTCTCGTTCAATACGACCAAGAATTGCACCCATTTGTCGGAACATTTCTTCACGATCATCTTGAACTTCAAAAACTGATTGTCTCTCTTTTTTCTTCGGTCTTAACAACCAATCAATGAAAAAATCTTTTGCAATCTTTTCTTGCTTCTGCTGAAGCATTTCCAATGTAATGTTAAAATCATTCCCTCCAGTCAACTGTTTTGGGTCTGTTGCACCCGGTGTTCTAAAAATCATCGCTCCGGGCTTATAGGCTATAGGCAGCATAAAGCTGTCGTCGTCAAATACGGTAGGGGGACGATTGCTTAACTGAGCACCCACAAGCAATTCTTTTTGCATTGTCTGGAGGGACAGGATGTCGGGTAATGCGACTAAGCCGGGGCTGATGCCATAAACATCCCCCGCAATCTTAGACCAACGCGCCGTGTGATATGGCATAAAGTCATTTCCACCCATTTTAAACACCCACCGATGTTGTTCTGAAAAGTATATGCTGTGGAATTTTTTTCGTAAGTTTTTCTTACGAACAGGTTCTGCGTCTGTGTTTGGGAATGTAGCATGAGTAACAACAATTGTTTCATTGTCTTTCATTTTAAGCATTCGATCATCTAAATGCTTAACCCCAAACTCTTGTTTTACCTGACGAACTGTCCACTCAAAATCACGAAAAACAACATCAACCTCGTCGTGGTTGTTTTGCTCTAAATAAATCATACTTAGCGGAAATACTTTATAAGCAGGTCCATCGTGTTCTTCGTGCCAATAAGTATACGGGCAAGCTGTGCCATAAGAGACTAAGTCAAGAAATGTCTCGTGTGAAGCACCGCTAAAGTTTGACTCCATACGACTAAGGTAATAATGCAAAATCTCATTTGTTTCATCTACCCATAAACGACCCGCTCTGTCTAACTTATGGTTAGGTGTTCCTCTTACACCAATAGATACCCAAAGGTCACTGTCTGGAGTAAGAAAACTTTTCAGACCACTCGCCAGTTGTGTGCTTGCCCACATGGCGGTTCCATCATAAATCTGCCCTGTGTTACGTCTGCCCGAAACATGACCCCCTTGAAAGTCGCGGCTTGTGGGTCTGACGTATCGGTTAATGTCCTCAAACTGAGTTTCCCAATTACTTCGTCCTTGCTTAGATCGGTTGTATCTATCTATTATTTCTTTTAAAAAATCTTTATTTGGCTGTCTCATAATCCTGCACCTAATGTCGGTCTTCGTTTACTAAAGTCTGATCCACTTGGAGCACTTACTCTAGCTGCAAAACTACCAAAATCAACTCTTCTTCGCTCGACAGAAGGTGTCGTTGCAGCAACAGACTGACGAACAGGTGCGGGCGGACTTGGTGCTGGTGGAGCAGGCTTAAAAATATTTGCCAATTGGTCAAGCGCCGTAGCTATTGGATCAGGCGGAGGGGGGGCTTCAGGGGCAGGGTCACTAAAGAACTGGGAAATAACATCAGGCTCAAGTGAATTATCATTAAAAGTCCGCCACCGACTAAATGTATGCTTAGCCGAATGCTGCGCTACGTAATTACGGTAGCCTTCTTCGTTTAAAGTCCTTCCTGCCTCCGTGGCGAGACCATGAGCCGTTGTAAGATTCTGTTGAAAACGCTCCGTATATAAATAATCACTCACTATCGTCTTCCAAAAAGAGCTGCTAAAATAGGCAACATCCCAGCGAAAGCTGCTCGCTGCTTTGTGTTAAACTGTGACATATCAAAAGAGCCTAGCGGGCTAGGAGCTGCTGATCGTTTAGCTGTCGAATCACTTACCGCTTGAGTAGTGGTTGGGTTTTTCTTCCGTCTTGTTCTTCCGTTAGGGTTGGACGTGTTGCTTTTAGACTTAAAAAGCGACGCCCCTACTGCGGCCATTGCTGAATTGCTATACATTCCCATAGTTTTAAATAAAACACCAATTACGGTATTGTCAAGAAGACAAAATATCATACTCTACTTCCATCATCTTAGTGTCTTTTTGTTTGTGCGAATTATTTGATTTTCTAAAGCCGACACCAAAAGTCCTCATCGCGTCTGCTCCGTGAGATGCCCAATTGTGTAGCGGACTCGTTTTAAATACTTTTCTATCCTCATCCCATTCTTTTTGGTAGCTTGCTAAACAACTAATGCCTCGCTCACAAGCAGAGTCATCAAACCACATCTTTGGCAGGATATTACGTGTCGCCTCAATACCTTCCATAACGCCTAACTTCTGAACAGGGCGTAAGTTACTCAATCCCATTTCACGTAATGTTTGAACCCTTGTCTTTCCTGTAGATAAATCCCTGACCGATACATCCCAAGGAAAGTAGTGCTTGTCATAATGATACGGCTTTTCTTTTAATATTTTTACATAGTGAGCAAGCCCTTCACCACTATTCTCGTAGTAGTCAATAACTCGAATCTCATGCCCCACAATCTGAAAAAACCAAATAGTAGTCGCATCGTCCATGCCCAAGTCCCAACTTGTCACCACACCTACTTTAGACTCCCAAGGCACCTTGCCAAAACGATTGTCTTTTCGTAACCGCTTAATCTGAGTAGCGTAGTATGCTCCCTGCATAGGTGTCTCGAAACTACAAAAGGCCTCTTGCTGAAACAATGCCTCATCTTGCAATTCATCACGCAACTCCCGCAATGATGCAAGCGACTGGTATTTTAATGACTTTGCCGTCTCATGGCTCCAATACCATGACTTACCGTTCGCTTTCGCGCGATTCAATAACGACAACCCATGATTCGGGCCACGAGGCGTGTAGATCCACATTGCCCACCCGTCATTTTGTGCCAAAATAGGAGCTATTAACTTCCAACAATGCGGGTCCATCAAACTCCACTCAGAAAAGACAATGCCTATAGGATTAGACCCTACCAAACTGTCTGGCTTGTCAGCTCCCATGATCTGAAAAACTGAGCCATTCTTTAAATGTAACCGCATCTCAGCGTTTGATTGAGACTCCACCAACTCAGGCGGAAACGCATGGATAAATCGTTTGCCTTCCTTGTCCATCCCATTCCACGCAATACGTCTGCCCTGATTTAAAAAAGGATAGACCATCCAATACGTTCCTATTCGTGCCTGACTAGCCGTGGCACACCAGTTAATACTAAAGTAATCTTTCCCATGACGTCTCGGCCACACACAAACTGCTCGTCGTCCACCTCTTTCTAAATATTGCCAAACTTTTAATTGAAACCAAGTAGGCTGCCAGCCAAATGCAGGGAGTGTTCCGTCCCATTTACTACGCATCTTTTACCTCCAACTCTTCAAATTCCTCATAGTCCGCGTCCACAGCATCAATCACCTGATGTGCCGCTTTCATATTGTCCGTAGTCGCATCCGCAAAACTTTGCAATCTGACCGTAATCGTAGAATCAATCTTCCCTTGGATATCAATGCTTTTAACGTCGCCATATTTCTTATTTAATAAAGTCTTGTGAATATTGATCTCTTCGTTCGGCTTTAAGTCCGTTCGCTTAATCATCTCAATTAAAGCAATCGCGGGATCATAATCAAGGTCCTTAAACAACTTATCCAATTTATCAGCAGCAGACAACTGATCTTCCGCCGTCTTAGTAGCCAAATGCTGCTTCGCCACTTGCTCTTGCAATGTCAACTCCGCCAGACTAGCCTCCCTCTTTAACTGCTCCTTCAATGCGGGGTTCTTTTTCGACAGATTCCTTAAAGCAGTCACTCTCTTCTGCAACTTAACTTCAGGAGACAACACTCGTTTCTTAACAGCCTTCTTCTTAGCCAATGGTTTTTTCTGTTTGTTCCTCCCATTCTTACCTTTCAATGGGATGCCCCTCTTCCTTGTTGTTTGTTTGTCCATGACAATAAATAAGCAAAAAAGGGCAATATTTGCAATAAGGTATTGAAAGTATTGAAGAGGTATTGATTTTTTTTCAACTTTCAATACCGATTTCAGTTTAAGTACTGCTTGATACTCAATGCTTTTGTGTTCGATTTTTGTTGTTGGTATTGAAATATTGAAAATATCTGAAAAAAAAGAGAGATGTTGTTTTTTTTTGAAAAATATCCAATATTTCAATACCAGACCCCTCAATCCCTGCAAACCCCTAAGGTGAGAGGGGAATCAACATCCAATATTCTTTAATACCATCTAATACCATCCCTCTGTAGCCCCGTTGCCTAGCCGTCTGGCTCGGTATTGGCCATATTAACAACGTAATTAGACAAAAATAAAAGTTTCTTAAATTATCGACAGTCGTTTTTCAAATCTTTAAAATAGATTCGCAGGATGTATCATTATTAACACAAGACAGATTTCCCCCATGGGCCCCCAACAGTCGGCCGCATCGATAGCTCTACGCAACCATCCGGATAGTATAATGGGGACCCGCCCCCATACGGCGGTCGCCAGATCGGTAGCTCATGTCATCGGCTCGGCTTATGTCATCGGTAGCTCATGTCATCGGCTCATCGGCTCATCGGCTCGCAGACCGCTATTCATGGGGCGTGCAGGGCAGTTTCGCACCCCAAGCTCAATTTACCCACTATTTACTCAACCTAACAATCAATCATATACTGTTCACTATCAGTTACTTAAACAATGGAACTTTGTGAACTTATTGATTAACTTATTAACAAACCAAAAAATGATGAATATATATTATGTATTTAACGCTTCAAACTATCATGTATTTACAGGCTCCAAAAAAGAATGTATAGCCTTCAAAGGTGATGATAAAACTTTAACCATTATGGATCACGCTACGTGGTGTTTCTGTAACGACTAACCAAAATATAATCATGAAAAAAATAACCGTAAAACAAAAAGAACTCTCAGACATAGAAGAAGACATCCAATCAACGTGTACCGCAGTTGGTCATGGTGCTGGTCGTCTACTAACATTTGCTTTCCCCTTGATGAGAGCTGGTTTAAAAGCATCAGCGGCCGCTCTAGCAGTTGGAGTAGATCAGGCGAAAAAGGAGTTAGAAAAATAATGGACACTATAATCCTCTTACTATTAACATGGTATTTCACAAAAACATATTACAATGGACAATCTAATTCTAGCAATCGCAATGGGGACAGGTCTGACGTTCAGTCTGATTAAGCTATTCGGACTAAAACTATTACGATATGAGTTTTGGATAGACTTGTTATTCACCATAGGTCTACCTGTAATCCTCTCTGGCACTTTTGCTGGAGGGGTTGTATCAGTGCTTGCAGGGATTACTATGTCATTCCAATTACTAATCATAAGAATAATCATGCCTAAGTCTTTTTGGTGTGATAGTGCGACCAAGCGACCACAGGAACATGAGTCAACTGCATCCTAATGCCAGCACGATTTTTCGTTCCTCAACTCGCACTGATCATTGGATTTAGTGACTCAAAACCCTTTAGTTCCATTGATCTTTCGCGTTTATATAACTGCATCTTTACTACCAGCTAGTTCATTCCAAGCAATCAGCCATTATATCCCAGTTTGGTCGCCCTTGATTTACCAATTTAACATATCGAGAAGAAAGTAAACAATTATCTCCAGCTCCAGTCATCAGAGGCTTGCGGGCATGTCAGACAGAAGTAGTAATTAGTTGTATGACATGCCCGCAAACCACTTCTGTCGGAGTAGTATAATTGTTGACTTTCTTCTTATCCGATATGTTTTCATGGTTTCATCAAGGGCGACCAAACTGGGGAGATATAAATAAAGTCTGACTGCTCTCCATTCACAAAGTTAGCGAGCAAGCTCGGTTGGTTTTTTAGGAAATCAAAGCTCGCGCCAGAAGATATAAATTATTTACAGTCAATCACTTATATACTTGACTAATATATCATAAATTAAGTAAAATATTATCATGCTCAATTAAGGGCATACTTTAACCTAATAACAATAAATAAATATCATGGAAAAAGCACTAATCGTTGACCTAAAAAAATCACCAGATGCAACATTAATCGCCTCTGTTTTGCCTAATGGAAGTACTGTTTTACAAAAGGGATCGCCAGAAATGTTCAAATTCTTTAAGCTATTTGAAGAATGTTACGTAGCTGGATGCAACTGCACTGAAGACGGAACAACATGGGGCAACCATATCCCATCGAACAAGGTAACCTTATGAAGTTTAATCTACAATCTAAGCCTAAAAAAAGGGTAAAACCATTCGGTAAAATTCCATACCGAAAAGAAAAAGATCCATCTTACCCAGAGCACAAAACAGTAAACCGTTGGCAAACAATTGGTATAATGCTAGAGGGTGAAGAACCTCTTGGTATACCTTTACATCTTTGCAACGAAACGCCACAAGGGTTGAAACAATGGGGCAAAGAATATCATAAATCAGATCAAGACCCCGAGTTAATTGAATCAGATAACGGGAACCACCCAAGCGAAAGGACTTGGTTCGCATCTGGAGAAAACGGAAACCAACTTGAAGATATTTATGTTCAATATGGGGCAAGCGCAGCACGTTGGGTGGAACATAATTGGTTAAATTGGGAGGACTACAAACAAAAAAAATATCTCTCGGATTTCACCGATATGCGTGGAAACCCGCTAAAACCAAATATATATAACGCTTGTAAAGTGGCAGGCTACCAACAACGAAACACGTTTAAGGGAATCAAAAGATGGCAAAAAAAACAACAAGCACGCAAAAGGCTAAAATTACATATTAAGGCTATGAAAGAAGAAACTGTATAAAAATAGGGGGGGGTTAAAAGCCCCCTTATTCTCAAAAAAATTTTCGCCTTCAGCGGGACGCCTTCAGCGAGACAAGATTGCCTGGATCTTGACCCAGGAAGGGTTGCGCCCCTTCAGACGCTTATCTAGTTAAAACGGCGCCTTCAGCGGGACTCTGCGAGGCAATCTAGTTAACACGGCGCCTTCAGCGGGATTCGGGTTCCGCCCCGAAACGACGGCCATACTAACCAATTCAATACTATGATTAAACAATTCAAAAACATTACATTACTAAACCAAATCATTACTCTCAAAGATCTTAATGCAGGCAATGTCTTCATACTAGATAGTTCTTATGAGGATACTGACGTTCTTTATATAAAAACTAATAAGCAAGATTCTAATGATATTACTGTTGTTGATCTTCTTAACGGTGATGTTGTTTTCTTTCATCCAAATAAACCTGTTATTGCTTGCCTTGTTCATGAACTTAAATATGAAGAAGCATAAAATTTGTCATAACTACAATTAATATATGAAAAGAAAAGCTGTTACAGCGGAAGAAATTTTAAATGGCAAACCTATTAAAAAACATGTCCCTAATGATATGGTTGCTGTTATGCATTATGGTCACAAAACTGCTGGAGAAATCCAATATGTTCATAAAGACGCATTACGTCGTTCCCAACGTCCAAATTATGGCACTTGTCTCAACAATAGATAAATTATTAATAACATTTATTTGGTGTGATTCGGCGGACAAGCGAAAACAGAACATGTGATCCACAACGATCGGTCAGGATAATTATTTCCTCTGTCATAATCATCCTTCCTCGATCTTATGGGAACACAGATCCTTATTTCCATTGTCCTTTCGCGTTGTATTAGTTGATAATAAATTTCACGGCACGGGGACTAGCCGTCCCTGCGACCCTGTCATAATAAAATCTAGTTAACAAGGCCAAGAGGTATCTTGGATCTCTAATCAACCAACAGTCGGCCGCCACACAAGTGATGCCATACACCCTACGCCCGAAATTATGAAAACTTTTATCTTTATACTTATGTTACTCGAATCCAACGGCGACCCGTCAGCAGTTGGTGACAACGGAAAAGCAATAGGTTGCTTGCAAATACACCCTGTTCTTGTCTATGATGTCAACCGCATAGCTAATACAAAATACACCCTCAATGATCGTCTAGACCCAGTCAAAAGTCAGGAAATGGCGTTTATATACTTTCGTCATTACCTAGGCAATTCTGCTAAACCAGAAGAAATGGCTAGGCTTTGGAACTCTGGCCCTGATTGGAAAAACAAAAAACATCTTACTAATAACTACTGGAAAAAATACAAAAAAACATACTATGATTTTTGCGTGACCTTACGTGCGTCCCAATAAAGGTTCGGTTATATTTCCTTTATTGGGTATTCATGTGTCCGATCCGCCTCTCGTCGGCAAACGTAAGGAGAGAGGCACTAAATTTATTATGCCTTGGAAAACAGAAAAACAAGTTATAAGAGACACAATTCATGATCGTGTTCGCACGCTTTCTCCATCTCAAAGAAAAGAGATAAAAGAATTGTACACTAATGGGCAACTTAACGGTGTTCAGTTAGCTGATATGTTCGAAGTGTCGACTGCTACTATTTATCGAATCATACACCCAGAAAAATATAAAAAATACGGGAAAAACAGATATGAAAAGAATAAAGAACAAATACTAAAAGACCATAAAACAGAAGAATATAAAACTCATCGTCGTTTTATGAGACACGACCTTAACCAATACAAAAAAAGCTTATGATTAAAACACTATTAACACTTTCACTTTTAGCGATTACATGGATCGCTGGATATGCCATCGGAACCGTTTGTCGAATTCTCGATGATAAAACCAACAATAAAAGCGCTGTTGTGTGAAGCATTCACGCACGGCTACAACCTAGGAAAAAATAATGATTACAGTAAAACATGGTCTACAATCACTAACAATCGAAGCAGCAACAGTTGCGGAGATTCAAGCAAACGAGAACATTCGAGCTGTTCTTGGATTCGGCGAGTCAGTGAGATACTTAAAGAACGGCGTTGAAACAGATTCTTCAACCGTCCTTTACAGTGGCGACACAATCACAGTCGAACAAAAAGCCAATTCAAAGGCTTAATTATCATAGGAGTCTAGGCTAATCAGTCTAGGCTCCTATTTACTTTTTATACTATGACACCAGAAATTATAATAAACGAAACCGGATCATTTGTCCGCACCTTTACTGACCATCCAATTAGTAATGAGACAATCTTAAAAGAGTATTTTCAAGACGAAGAAAAACTTAAATGTGTTAATAATGTGTTTAAATTACACAATCGTAAATGGGATTTGTATACACAAGGCGAATTAGTTGCTGCTGTTTCACACATAACCGACATACCCGTCAATGCCGAATGGGTTCCTAACGATAACGGAATTATTAAATTAGCTCAAAACGGGGACCAAGTGACTGTAAGAGCTACTATGAATGTTTCAACTGGCACTAAACCTTGGTTACTTGTTGTATATAATCGTTCGTTGTATTTGCTTAAATATACTGATACTCAAGTGTATGCTGCTCCGTTACCAAACTTTTTTGACGACGGTAAAATGTGCGTAGGCGACAACAATGTTACCGCAAGTACATTACAAGATTGTGTAGATTCTCTTATGTCTACTTTTCTTAATGCAAGCTATAATACCGATTTGTTTTATACAGAAGATCGTAAATTCTTACAAGGTATTCTTCAAGACGACGGTTCATTGCTTCATGCACCAGAACCAATAGATGAAAATAATTTAAACGTAGTAAGTGGGAGGCTTTTAGAAATATATGAACACGCAATTTCAAGACTTAGTTAATAACATTCCTCAAGATTGTTCAAGAAACACACAGGCTAACGTCAGCTTAAGAAAAATGCTTCTATTATGTTTTAGAATGAAAGACTATCAATTTACAGAGGAACAAAATCAAACAATATACAACATTATGGAGCAGTTAAATGATTTTGCAGTCCAAAACACCAATCAACGTGAAGACCAACAAAGGAAAATAAATAGATGTATAGATTACTAATAGCAGGCGCGGGCGGTGTGACAAGTTACTTGTTGCCTGTCCTTTTAAAGACCTTCAAAATATCAAATATTACGCTAGTAGACAAGGATGTCCTAGAAGAACGCAATCTTGACCGTCAACAATTCAATGTAGATGCAATAGGGAAACCCAAAGCAGAAGCGTTATCTAAAATGTTTTGGGATTATACTAAGTTCGATGTCAAAATCGAATGGTTAACCACAAACACAGATTGTCGTGGCTATGATCTTCTAATCTGTGCTTGCGACAACCACAAGGCTCGTAGAGACATTCTAACTATATCTGACATGGAACGCATACCAGCAATCATTGGCGGTAACGAATACATCGACTCAGAGGCTTATATGTATCTTCCTAAATGGAGAGACACTGAAAAAGACCCAAGGATTTATTATCCTGACATCTTGTTAGATAATTATGGCTCTCCTCTCAATTGCACAGGCGAGTTACAAGAAGTTTTCCCGCAGTTAGCTATGGCTAATATGTCGTGCGCATCTCATATTCTTCATTTAATGTGGAATTTGTTTAAATCAAAAGCGGATATAGAGCTCCGTCCTTACCGAAGATCAACCAAAGAATATAAAAATGAGTCCTTTATTTAAATACAAATACGAAGGTGAGTGGCATTCGTCACCCCTTGAAGACAAACCAGAAGAAGTAGCATACACCAAAGATGGTGAAAAGCTATCAGAAAACAAAGCGCTGTATCGCAATTCAATTTTTGCGCAGCAGTTTTGGTTTAGTGTGTTAAATTTTATTCCTAACTTTGACCTTCCGTTTTATCCTCAGATTATTGAAAAATGGGACGTTTTTTACCACACAAACAAGAAAAAACGGTCTTCTCTCTCTGATTATGTTCAATATGATTATACTTACGAAGAAACAGACTATGGTAGTGTTGCCGCAAGTAGAACTGTTACTTATTCAGGGACGTTACGTCTGAGTATTGATGATCTAAGTGGAATGTGGGACGAAGCAGAACAAGATGAAGATATTTTCCAAGACTTGATTGCGGAATATTGCTCAGACCAAGTAAACGACGATTACTCAAGTGGTGATAGAGATTACGGCGATTTAGAAATAGACGATTACGAATTTGAATGTAATAACTGTGAATTTAATGATCGCACTATTGAAACTCCTGACGCTTCCACAATAATTCAAGAATATTTCGAATGAATATACTAAAACAATATAATACTGAGTTTTTCTCCGCCAACGTAATACAACCTGTCAAAGAACAACCATCAGTCGAATGGAAAAAAAGTCGCATTTCAGCTGCTATTTGGCAACAGATTGTCGGTTTTATGCTTTGGTCTCAAGTTAAATACAAAGAAGAAGCACAATTACGTTTGTTCTACAATACAGACACAAACGAATGGCAAGCAGTTCCTTATCCACAGACGCCTATGGGAATGACTACTAAGGAGCTAGAAGACAAGCCCGAGCTATTGCAAAAGCTAAGAGAACCAGTCAAAGGCGAAGGTTGGGTTAGCTTTGGCACAGTTCATCATCATTGCACATCGTCTGCTTTTCAAAGCGGTACTGACCACAATGACGAGAAAAACCAACCAGGTTTTCACATCACACTTGGTCACTTAGACAAAGAAGAGCTAGATGCCCATTGCAGATTCTCTCACGATGGTGGCTTTGTAGAATGTAGTTTATGGGATTTTGTAGACTACCCTGTCCAACTAGCTCAGTTCCCTCGTTTGATTCCTAAGTGGTATGTTATGCCCATTACTTACGAGTTCCCAGCTTTGTGGACAGAATCAATCATAGAAAAGCCTGCTTGGAATTATAGTCCATATTCAACAAATAATTCTTGGACTGCTTCTACCTTCAAGAAAAAAGACTTTGAACAAACTCCTGCTTACAAACAAGCAGAACACTACAGTTACTTTGACACGTTAGAGTTTTTTGTAGAGGATGTTATGGCAAGGTTTAATTTTTCAGGTGAGGCAGAAATAGCATTAGCTTGCACGGAAACGCATCCTAATTACAATGAGCTTCTTAAAGTAGCAAAAGACTACTTTGATGAACCTATAGACGCGCTTAACGAACTACACAATGACTATACAGATGCCAATGTTTACAACACCGAGCCAATGGGCCCCGTGTGATTTTCTACCAGACCTTTCACATGAGCAGCATGTGGCCATTGATTTGGAAACAAAAGATCCAAAACTAACAACAATGGGCCCCGGTTGGCACCGGAAAGATGGAAGGGTTATTGGCATTGCCATAGCCACTTCCTCTTTTAATTGTTATTTACCTATTGGCCATTCACACGGCGATAACGTAGACAAAACAATGGTTATTAATTGGGTAAAGGAATTGGTATCTGTAGATCGAGAATACATTTTTCATAATGCTCCTTATGATCTTGGTTGGTTACGCACCCTTGGGATAATCCCAAGGGGCACCATTAGGGACACACAAATTATTCAATCTTTAATTAATGAAGAAATGCCCGGAGGTTATTCATTAAACAATCTTTCTAAGCATTATTTAAAAAAAGGTAAAGAAGAAGAATTATTGCGTAAAGTGGCTGTAGAATGGAATCTTGATCCTAAGAAAGATATGTGGAAATTACCTGCTAAGTATGTAGGTCCATATGCTGAAGTAGATGCAAAAAACACACTAGAAATTTATTTAAAACAACTCCCATTTATTTACAAAGAAGAATTGCAGAAAGTTTTTGACCTTGAATCTAAAGTCACTCCGATCATAGTTAGTATGAACTGGAGAGGAATTAAAGTAGATGTCGAAAAAGCAATTAGACTCAACGAAGAATGGCAAAAAACAGAAAACAAATTACGAGCCTCTCTCAATAATGTCGACATTTGGTCTACGCAACAACTGGCCAAATTACTCGACCGTGAAGGCATATCTTATCCAAAAACGAAAAAAGAAAACGCCTCAATAACTAAAGACTTTTTATCTAATAATGCGAATAACCACCCAATACTCGGAAGAATCAAGCATGTACGAGAACTTAATAGACTTCGAAATATCTTTATCTATGAAAACATCGTCGTCGGTAATATTGACGGAAGAGTGCACCCAAACTTTTTGCAAGTCGCTGTTGAAGGAGGCGGTACCAGAACTGGTAGATTCTCTTGTAAAAATCCAAACATCCAGCAAATTCCAAAAAGAAGTTCACTTGTCGATGCAAAACAAATCAGAAGCTTATATACCGCTGATTCAGGGATGTTATGGGCAAACTTAGATTACTCATCTCAAGAACCAAGAATGCAAATACATTATGGAATCAAAAAAGACTACAAAAGTGCGCGCGAGGCGAAAGCCGTCGTTGAAGGAGGAAAAAAACTCTACGCCTATGTTGAAGAAGCATGTCCCGCCGTTAACTACGACCAAGCAAAAGCAATCGTCCTTGGAAGATCCTACGGAATGGGCAAAGCTAAGATGGCAGAAACTATCGGAGTTAATGAAGCAGAATGCGAACAAATCCTTGAATCATTTGATAATAACTGTCCTTTTATCGGAGACCTCGCTAGAAGAGCTTCAGAGCAAGCTGGGCGAGCAGGCTTTGTCAGAACAATTCTTGGAAGACGTAGAAGGTTTAATTACTGGTCCCCTGCCGGGTACCACAAAGACCGTCCTAGGCCCATTTACGGCAGAGATGAAGCTATGAACACATATGGAGAAGTAGAGCGAGACGGAACAAACAAAGCATTTAATGCTATTATACAAGGCTCTTGTGCCGATCAAACAAAGTTGGCTCTTGTAGCATCTGTTGAAGCTGGACTTTCTCCTTTATCGACTGTTCATGATGAAATTAATTATCAAGTATCAACAGAAGAAGAAGCAGTAAAAGCCCAAGAAATTATGGAAAACGCAATTAACCTAGAAATTAAAACAGAAGCAGATTTGGAGATTAAAAAATCATGGTAGTAGGAGACAAAGTAAGAGTAGACTTTAGTAAATTAACAGAATTGGACATTAGCACCGAAATTCGTTATAAATGTAAAGACGTTAACGGTAAGCTTAGAGATTTATATTTATCTTGTGAAATGCTTCAGTATGACAATAAAGAATACACTATTTCTGCAATAACTCAAGAAAATTGGATAAGATTAAAAGACGTAGAAACTTGGGAATGGTCTCCTGACTGGCTAGTAAAAGTAACAAATAATGTTAAAGAATTGTCATGGTAGCACTTACAAAAGCAGAAAAAAAACAAATAATACCTGCCTATAACAAGGAAGTTCCAAAAGAAAAAAGAACTATACAGTATTATCTAACTTTTAAAAAATACGCTATTGACAACCCTGACGAATTCAGAGAGCTTCTTAAATCCTATGGGACCTGAAGCAAAATTCACGCAATGGCTCAAAAAAACCCTTAAAGCCAAAGCAGACATACAACGAATAGAAGTTATTACCGCACAAGGCGTGCCTGATTGTAATATAGCAATTAAGGGACGTCCCGGAAACATATGGGTTGAGTTAAAAGCTCTTAAGTATGTTAAGTTGCGAAAAGAGCAATACGCATTCGGAATGAAACGAACTATGCTCTTTGATGATACTGTTTACCTATGGAATGGCTACAACAAAGTTATTCAAATATGGCCGTTTCCTTTCGAAGCAAAGCCAGCGGGTAAAGACCACCTAAAACCTACAACAAAACCACTATATGAAGTCTCCTATGATTACTTTAAGGAGGACTTCGACCTA
>CERP01053163.1_pt1 | contig 18866 bp, 19 predicted proteins | sample 530801 | NCBI WGS metagenome assembly CERP01 (sample SAMEA2620991, study PRJEB7988) | marine metagenome | biome: marine biome (ENVO:00000447); feature: surface water layer (ENVO:00002042); material: "saline water (ENVO:00002010), including plankton (ENVO:xxxxxxxx)" | depth 5 m | reverse complement strand
TTTCTCCGTTGTTAAAAAGTGTATTCTTGTCCGATATAATCCTCTGCAAAATATGAGGGAGAATAATCATCGTTACTAAGTATAGTAGCTGAGCCAGAATCTGACACAGCAATAGTTTCTGTTTTAGGTGATGAGACAGTTAAAACTGCTTCATCGTTTATATTTTGTGTTTCTGCAAATACCTTATCTGTATTTATAACTAAAATAGATGAAGCTGAAAGGTTATTCAGCAAAGTCTTTTGTATATTTTTATAAACACCAGGTCCGTGATATCCTAGAGGCAAGTATCCATTTTCGACATAATAATCAGTATAATCATCTAATATACTTACTGTATCATTTTCAGTATGCTCAATCAAGATATACTTTAGATATTCAAAGACATCAGACAAGATTACTGTTTCTGTTACTACCATTTCGTAACCAGCTGAGAAGTTTTCACTGGCTGTTGCAGGGCTTGTAAATGATCTCAAGAAAGAGATTACTGGATCAAAAGATTCAGTAGTAGTAGCTTGTGACTCTAGTACTTTGTTTATGGTTTTAAATACACCTGGGCCATGGTAACCTAATGGCAGATAGTCTGATTCTACATATAAATCGTCTGCATAATCATCAATCGTAGTAGCTACATCTAAAGGATTTTTACCAAAATTAAATGACTCTGTATCTATCGCATTTATTGTTTCACTATCTGGATCTACTGGATCAAATCCGTTATCATCAAGATTAGGGAATGCTCTTACCCATTGAACAACAATTGTGATAACATCTGGTGAAGTAACGATGTCTTCAGTCTTAAACTCGTGTAAATGTAATCCTTCGGAATCTATAGCAAAGAAATCAGCGAATCCTAAATTACTTTTTATGACTAGATCGCCTAATACTTGCATACCAGCCGGATGCATAATATCTTTATATCTTTTTTTCCATACAGTTTCTTCAATTGACGATTTTATTATGTAAGAATAACTTTGATATCTAAAATTGTCCTGTAGTCTGATAGTGTTTGATAGTTTGCCTCTATCGTCTTTAAACACACCATTTTCTGTAAACAAGTAACCTGTTGTAAAAGTTAAGAATACAGGCTGTCCTGTTATTGATCCTACTCCTTTAGTAAATTCAGCAAGAGTAAAGTCTCTGCCAGGAGTTATTATATTAATAAGTTCAGGTGCATTTTTAGAAGTAAGACTATCTATTCTTATAATTGCATTATTATTGTCGCCATTAGTTTCATCTATTGCAAAAATTTCACCCAATGAAAACCCTGCATCAGTACCAGAATAAGCTCCTACCGAAACAGAGGTAACAGTACGACTTAAAAATGCTTTTATATTTTCAGCTTCTAGTGTATCTCCACGACCAACAATGACAGTTCTAACGGGATCAGTGTCAAAGGTGACTGATACTGTACCGTCAGTATATCCACTACCGTTAGATTTTATTACAATCTCAGTGACTTTACCGTCGGATATTACTGCTCGTCCTTCAAATCCTGTACCAGAACCAGAAGTTATAGAAACACTTGGAGCCGCTTCATACTGAGACCCTTCATCGGTTACACTTATTGCAGTTACTACTCCTCCAGAAATAGTAGCAGTTGCGGCTGCACCTTGACCTGGACCAGGTAGAGATGTAATATCATTTTCAAATTTTACTTTTATTGTGTATAGCTGAGGATTAGTTGGTACTATTTTTGTAACTGTTGATATACTGATAGGAAGTCTTACTGGTCTAGTAACGGAACCAGATGTTTCGTAGTATACTAGATCAGCCGTAGTTCCAATTAAATCGAGAACTTCAAAATCATTATAACCTGCAATAACACTAATTGTTTTATCTTGCAGCCACACTCCGTCAGATGCTCTAAGAATGTTTCTGCTAGGATATTCAACATCTACTTCTTCATTATAGATAAGTTTGAAGTATGCTTTAATTGACCTAAGAGATCCTTTAGATTCATAAATGTCTTTTATATTTTTTGTTAAAGTTTTTCTATCTGCTTCTAATATCTGAGGAAAATCTTTAGCTAACTCTAAGGATCTCTTATTTAGCTCTGCATCATCAAAATCATCTATGTTATTGTATTCTTTATTTAAAAGTAAATTGTTGGGCTTTCCTTCGGAATCCATATACTCATAATATTTTTCAATAAATGAAATAAATTTAGGGTAATCTTCTCTAATAAATTCTGGTACAGTATATTTTATACCAATTTTTGAGGTTTCTTCATGTTCAGTTTCTGACACATTTGCGAAGGCAAGAACAGCAGAAAGATCAGCGCCAGAGCCGGAAGAGCCAGAAGCATCTGTAACAGTTAATGTAGGAGCAGAAGTATAACCACTGCCTATATTTGTTATGTTTACTGCATTTATTACGCCGTCAACAACAGAAAGAGTCGCAGTGGCACCAGTACCTCCGCCGCCAGTTATTGCTACTGTCGGTGGCGATCCAGTATTACTACTATAACCAGAACCACCACTGTTTATGGTAATACTAGAAACGTATTTTAAATACTCTGGTATTTGGTGGGCCATTAGTAACCTTTAACTTTTTTCGTCACTGAAATGTCTAAACCACTTCTAGTGTTTGTTGCTGAGTTCAACACACTATCGTCAAGTGTCAGTACACTATTTTTAGCTGGATGTGCTATTACTGCCGCAGTAGAAGTTTCCGATTGTCTAGTCAATGTACTTGTTAATATGTCTTTAGAATCATCATGCGGCCTTAATCTGATTTTCAATTGAGTATCTTTTCCGTATAAAGAAGTTATAGTCAAACCATTCAGTGTTATTTTTCCTGTGTCATAATCGATAGTTCCTACATCTGCTATTCTATCACCAGCTGAACTTTCGGCGAAAATTGTTCCGGTTCCGTTATATGCTGGAGGAACGACACCCGCATTAGGAATATCTTGTAACTTAGCTTTATAAATTACGCCAGATACTTTAATATTAAACCAGTTACTATGAGTTTCCCTTGGCTGAACTCTGCTGTTAAATGTAAGCTCATAATTACTGATTCTATTTAAATCTAGAGTGATTCTTTTCTGTAAGGTCGGGGTTATATTTACAGAAACTATAGAAGAAGAAACGGCCTTTACTTTATCATGTAAAATAGAGTAATAAAAATTCTTGTTTAATTCATTCAAATCTGTGTTAAAAAAGTTAGTGATTTCAGTATTCACAGCACTAGAAATTTCACCACTAGTAAGACTGGTTAGAGAGTCATCATAAACTACACCAACTTTTAATCCAATGTGGGTGAATTCTGGATCTAAGAATACTGGCAGTACTGCTACTGGGGCTCGTGGAGTTATCAATGAGTTTGTAATGCTGTCTTTTATTGCATCTGTAATTATTTGCCCTTGCACTGGATCAAGAGATATGAATACTTTACCATAAATTGGTGGATCATTATCTTCACCTCCCCAAACAGAACAAGATTGAACACTAGGATTTTCTGATAAAATAAGGCTACGATAATCTTCTGCTGAAACTGCTCTTTGCTTTGCCTGATTGTAGATTGGAGCAGTATTTCTTATACTATCAATACTTTCTTTTTCTTCTCCGCCAGCTGCTTTCACTGTGTTTGCAGTGACAAAATCTTTACTTTCGTTGCTTCCAGTAAGAGAGGCACTAACAGTAAAAGAAGAGGAGCCATTAGCTGCTTCGCCTGAAGTGACAATATAGTCTACTATTACTATGTTGCCGTCAGTAAGTTTAGCACCAAAGTTGCCGTCTCCAAATCTTAATAAGAAATTACCGTCATGATTTTCTTCTAAATAATATGATTTTGTAGTAGATTTTAAATCTAGAATGCCTGAAGCTAAAGAATAGGCTTCTATTGTGGATTCTGTATTTGATTTTTGAACTCTGACCCTTAGCGTAGTAGTATCTATGTTAGGATTTGGAATTGTTAAAGGACCTGACAAAGTATTTGCATCTATTAAAAATTTATTAGAAACTCTCACGCCCTCTCTAATTGCAAGAGCATCAAAAACAAATTTATCAGTGCCGTCAACTGTTTGTAGAGTAGCAGTTATATCTTTATCAGGATAAAAATTGTAACTAGTGTTATTTACTGTACTAGTAAAAATAGTGTTTCTTGATAGTGTGTAACTGATATCAGTACGTGCAGGATCAGGTGTAATAGAAAAATCAACGTATGCTGTGGCAGCTCGTCTTGATCTAGGAGTATATCCTAGAGACTTCGCAATAGAAACCACAGAACTTCTTTTGATAGCAGAATCTAAAAACGATTCATTCGCAAGCATGTGGCTGAGCACTGCATTGTAATGAGTATTATATGCCAATGTATCCAAAAGAACATTCAATGCTGACCCTTCAAAGTCATAATCTCTGAATTCATCTTGAGCTTGCATAAAAGTTTTTAGAGATTGTTTTATATTATCAAAATCTAATTCTGTTACGTTTAATTGTGCCATTGTTTTACCTTAATCTTTTTAAATTAGCTACAAGAGTCTGGGGCCTAGTAAACCCTACAACAAAAAAAGTTAGAGTTGTTTTATAACAGTTATTGTCATAGTCAGGAGTGACAGCAATACTTTCTATTCTAGCTCTAGGCTCGTAACTTTCAAGTAAATATTTTATAGATTTTTCTATAAGATTGGCTGTTGATTTACCTAAAGGTTCAAATAATAAACCTCTAAGATTTGCTCCTTTCTTAGGATCAAATGGTCTCTCATAAAAATTAGTTTGCACTAGAATATTTACTGATTGTTTAACAGCATTAACGTCAATTTTCTTTGCAACATCTGATGTGAGAGGATTCAAACCAAAGGACAAATCCAAGTCTTTATACAGTCTAGATATTTTTAAAGTTTCTTTAGCCATAATCGTATTTATAACACTCCTACTACAAACCTATAGATTCTACTGTTTCTTTTATATTTGCAAAAGAAGCTGAAGCTTCTTCTATTTGTTTTGTTGTGTCTATTTTGAATACAAAATCTTTCACTTCTGGTATTTGTATTCCTAGAATATCTGCAATTGCACTTTTTTTCGGTGTAGTTATAGGGGCTCCTTTTAAAACAAAAGATCCTAACTCGGTCTCTTCAAAATTAGGAATTTTCTTACATAAATTGTCTAGATCAAGAGCCCCGTCTTTTAATAACTGTGGAATATTTTCTAAATCAATATCACCTAAGTCTAATCCAGAATATTTTGTTTTTAGAGTTTTTATATCATTTGCGAGGTCTTCTGCTGCAATTTTTGCTGTCAATATATCAGTGACCACACCTTCAACTTCAGATTGCAATCCTTTTATCTCTTCTGGTAATTCTATTTCTGGTAAGTATTCTTTTATTTTTGCAGTTACTAAAGACTGTAAAGCTGCGGCGTCTGTTGCAATAAGAGCAATTTCAATTGCGTCCTGAATAGACTGACCTTGTGCAGGAGTGATAGGAAGCTCATCGATAACTTTATCTATCAGTTCGTCTTGTGTCAAAAAACTATCAGTAAGTTCTACTAGTTTTTCAGTTGCGCCGCATAAACTCATATATTACTCCTAAGGTACCGGCGGCATATTAGCCGGATGTTTATGGGTTCCTAATACAATTGCGCCTTGTCTCACGATTGTTCCGCTTGCAACACCAATCACAGTATAGTTTCCTGTGTGGGTTGTGTTGCCTATAATACTTCTAGCAGGTGCTACTGTCTGCTGTGCCGTTGATGTCAATACTTGTGCGCCTAATGATGATAGAGTTTGTAACGACTTTGCTTCTATTAGCTGTACAGTACCAGTGATAGTTTGATTCAAAGTAGCCTTGAGTGACATATTTAAACTTACAGTCTTTAAAGTTCCTATTGGGGCGAGTAACTTCATGTTACCAGTTGCGCTCAGTATCTTAACTCCTAGACCTGAAATCATACTTGTACTTTTGAGAACATGAGAAGAACTACTTCCGCCAACCGTAGCAAACTTGTTGCCGCCGACCGATTCGGTATTATTTCCAACTATAGTATTTGTGTGATCTCCCCCAGACCTAAAGGAGGTGCTACGAGTAACATTTGTGCTTTGACCAGACAGCACTTCTGTCATATCATTGCCTACAATTTTTGTTATTCTGTCTCCGTATACAGTAGTAAACACATTACCTGACACTTCTTCGTATTTGTCTCCCATCACAAGCATTGTAGCATCTCCGGCTATAGTAACATCACATGAGCCGTTGATATAAACTTTCTTATCTTTGAGAGTTATCTCGTATTCGTCGCCGACGACCTTAGTTATCTTAGTTCCGTCTGCTTGTATTTCGTAAAATGTACCTGCGTTGTGATATTCGTGTATTCTGCCATTATTAGGAGTGTCATCAACTTCAAAAACATGACCAGTTTCAGTTTCAGTTACTTTGTTATATGGGTATACTGAAGTCTTACCGTCAAGATTTGGTTTCTGATTCGGTGCGTTGTAGTCGCCAGTGGCTGTGTCGCCGAATCTAGGATGTGGTTCTTCCCATCTAGTTCTTTCGTACATTACACCAGATTTATCTGGCTGAATAGAATCTACATGAGGAGCTACTGCGACAGGAGTGTGTGTGAATCTTGATGCTCTTTTATTTACAAGACTTGCATGCCCCTCTGCGACTGCATTTCTTGCTAATCGAGATAAGTCAGGTTCTTGTAATCCATTTAGACCGCTTTCTCCTTCTCTAGGATAAACTCCCCTTGGATCTGAGAATCCTTTATCTGTTTTTCTTTTATTTCTTGGCTTACCAGGAATAGAGCCTATTATAATCGGAACTTGTTCGTCTTCGCCATCACTAAAGAACCCAAATACAGTAGTTCCCTCTACTAGTCCAGGAGTTTCTCCGACACCTGATATACTAGCGGATGTTAAAGGCATTACTGGAACTGACCAAGGCAATGCTGTAGTAGGCAAATCGTCTTTGTTATCAGTGTGATAACCTATAATTCTAACTCTACATCTTCCTAATTGACCTGGATCAGCACGATCTTCAACTATACCTGTCCACCATTTAAAATTAGGATACATCAGTTTCGTCCTTCAGCGTAACTTTTTCTGGTGATTCAGAAAGACCATTTTTTATCAATTCTATTTTCATAGTATGTTTATTCGAATTTATTGTGTGTTTTATGGCAGAAATAATATATAGACCTGATAGAAGAGGGTCTAACACTGTTGAAAGATCGTCTGACGGAGCTTCAGGAGAAGGATGTAAAAGACTTATAACACTGCCGACCTGTATGTCCGTCCTTCCTGGAACTACCATTTCAAATTTATAATTTTCAAATGAATTTAAATAACTTTTCCTGAATAGAATCCTATCTGAAACTTGTGTTGCAGTGGAGCCATCTGGCAAATCTTCTTCATCTGTTAACCCAAAATCGTTGTATAATCCAGTATTGAAAGAATAGTGATCTTTCTTGGACAAAGGGTTTATTTTAAGATTTTCAGGCAACATATTTACAGGGCCAGTTTTAGTAAACTTATTCATGTCTTCTCTATAATTAAATTCATTATGAATAACTTTTTTAGTGTATAAGTCATATCCTGAAACTGAAGATGCAAAGGCCCCATGATTATTACCATCCATAATATCCAAAGTAGTAAGCATCTTTAAATTTTCAATACGAGTAATTTCAGGAGGTAAAATATTTCCAGTATACTTTAACGGGCTTATTCTTCTGCCCATTTTTGCGCCATCTTTTTCTAGGACATATTCATCAAACACACCATTTTTTCTTTGAGAATAAATTAATGATTCTATACTAGCAAAATAAAAAGCTTTATTGCTTTCAAAAAATAAATAATCTCCTCCTAAAAGTTTAGATCCTTTAGCCTTTTTGCAGATATAATTTAAGTTCTTAAACGGAGACCAATGATTTGAAGTATATTTAATTTTTCTTGTGTGTGGTGTATCTAATACTACCATAGGTTTGTCTACTTCTAAATAGTCTTCATATATTTGTTGTGCGACCTTATCTGTAGTATCGTTATATGATTTTGTTATTGTTGTTGTTTGTTGTTCATAACCCTCAATAGACATAAAGGATATATTATAGAATTGAGCCCTATCATCATTTAGAACCCTGTCATAAATTGCATAAATTTGAAATGTCTTTTCAATTACATTCGCAGGAGTATCTTCTAAAGTAGGAGTTCTAAGTTTGAAGGTAATATATTCGTTACCAATAATTGGCAAGTTTGAAATAAGGTTAGCTGCATCTGCTAATATTAAACTACCAGTCATACATGGAGAAAACAAATCTTCAAATAAATTCAACTCTAATATGAATTCAGTTATATCAGCAGTTTGTTCAGTAGTAAGGCTAGTTATGGTAAGCTTTTCTAGCTTAAAATCTCCAGCATGTATAAGAACTTCATCTTCCATATCAATCTACCATTAAATCTTTATATGAACTAATAAATTCAGACAAAAATTCAGGCTTGAGTACAAAAATTTGTCTCTTGTCTTCATTGAGTTCAATTTCATGATCTAAATTTGAAACTGCTTCTATTGTGCCATCTAAAATTTTAGCTGAATCATAGTCTACTTTTATAGTACGGTCAGATACCAACCTATAATGATGATCTACTGAAGAATTTCCAGTCCCATATTTTAGTTCTACATATTCAGAAAGCAAATACTGATTCTTAGGCCACTCTTTATTCACATTGACTATGTTATTTACAATGAGAATAACCCAATGATATTTTGAGCTGTTATAGATATTTGAAGATATTATGTCAGGAGTCTCTCCATCTTTGACATAATATGCTTCAACAGCAAGCTTACTGTTTACATCAATATCCAATCCTACTCGTCTAAAAATATCTTTAGTCACAAAAGATGTATCATTTGCCTTATACAATATGTTAGGTATTGATTTGAAGAACATTAGTAACCGTCCGCTATTCTGTCATTAGTTAATGTTTCAAGTTCAGTGAATGCTAATTCTAAATTTATTTCAGCTGGCTTACCATTAGTATTTTTAAAGGTTGTAAAAGCATCTTGATTGCCATATGTTACTTTTATATCGGTGAGAGCACATGAAGATATTTTATTCAAATTTTCATTTCTCTCTCCTTTGTAGAGATATTCAATTTCAAATTCAGAAGGATACTGTAGAAATAAGCTGTTAACAGAATTTTCCGGATGCATATGATATTTAAATAGATCAATGATCCTCTTTACATTTTTATATTCTGTGTCATTTTTTGGTGCGAATTTATAATTAAATGCAAATTGACGAAATCCGATACTAGTAAATAGTTGTTCTTTATATGGGTTAGCAACTTTCTTCGATGCAAGTTCAAGTGCTGATCCAAGCTCTCCCCCAATACCAATACCTCCTGGAAGATTTGCCGCTGCTTTGATTGCTCCTCTAGCTGCAAGTTCTCCAACCCCTTTAGTTGCTTGTAAAAGGCCATCGATATCTGTTACGCCCTCTGCGGCATCACCTAATCCAGCGAGAGCCCCGAGTTCTTTATTTTCCCAATTAGCACTATATCTACTGACAGGAGGCTGAGATATGAATAAGTTAATTGACCCAAGAGTTCGGACTGTGTTTATTCTCTCAATAACCGCTTCACCGGTAAGAGCTGCGCCACTCACTGCGCCAGTAAGACCAAAGAGTGTCGTAAGAAGACCAGATGCATTGTTGACTTTTCCTGCAACTGCTGCGCCAAGGGTGAAGCCAGCTATTACTCCGGCGCCTTTGGAAACAGCACCTAAGGTGTCTGCATCTAAATTATTCTGCCCAGTATCACTTGGTTTTACTACGGTTAAGGATGTATCTTTACCAGTGGTCGTTGCGACTCGACTATTCTCTCTTGCAAGAATAGTGAAACGAACACTGTGAAGTTGTTCAGAATCATTAGTATCAACATCTCCTAATGATGAAGGATATTCAAAAGATTCTGGTGAGGTGAAAATAAACCTATCTAAAGATTTTTCTTCTTCTTCAGGTATTTCTTTTGATTCTTCAGTAACTCGAGGATCTTGGCCTCGAGTTATTGCCAAAAGATTTTCGAAAAGGTCTGCCATTAGTTACACCTGTTATAGATTTCTTCTACATATTTATAACAAATATATGAAGATAATCTACTCTTTTGAATCAGGAGTACCAGTTGCGTTAGGATCTATGATTTGGCGGGTGAATGCTCTTTCTTCAATTATACCATTTATATAATCAACACCAGAATATTCATAATATTTTTTTAAGTCTTCTTCAGATATGCTCTCTAAAAATTTTGTCCAATACAACAATCCCTTTGCCATCATGTTGGCATAATTGTTTGAAACAGGATCTATCCAGTGTTTTGTTACGTGATTGTGCGCTCCGTTATAATGATAGCAATGCATTTCCCGTGAGTGATACAAGTGCCAACCCTTTATGAAAGATTTCAATACCATATATTGTTCTTCACCTTCGAAGAATATTCTAGCATCATATCCAACATCATCGGTCCATTTAACAGGAGCAAAAAAATTGCCTGCAAAAATATGTATTGCTGGCATGACATCATCCGTCTTCGGTATCCATTCACCATGAGCAGCCGGCAATCTGTTGTGTTTTTGAAAAGTAAAATACTTAGAAGATGTAGCATAAGGGTTATTTTTATGTGTCACTTTATTGGGAACACCTTCTTCATCAAGGTCATAAATATAACAAGCTGAAGTCAAAACTACTCTGCTACTTTTTGCTTTTTGTCTAGCAAGTTCCCAATCTTGTAATAAGTATCTGTCCCAATTTCTATCGTAAAGAATGTGCGAATCTACTTGATAAAAGAAATCTTCATCTTCAATTTGAGTTGCATTTATTTTTCTAGCCCAAACTACTCCTGCTGCATACTCAGGGTCAATCCTCTTGTATCTAATATTATGCTTTTCTGTTAGTTCTTTTTCGATAGTAACAAGACTGTCTTCTAATTTTGTCTGTTCAAATATGCCTATTATAATTTCATTGTCGCCTGACTGTTCTTCTAAAAGACTTCTAACAGTATACTTTAGTAAAGGATCTCTGAAAGATACTACGCTGACAAATATTTTCATTCTTGTTTATCCAGTTTAAATATTTTTCTAACAGAAAGAAATTTTCTGTAATATTGGTTGTCTCCTCCCAATATAACATTTCTACTCTTATCTACCTGTTGATCAGTTCCTGGTCCATAACCAGCTTCTAAATGAGTATTTAGAAAGGGTATCACATGTAGAAGTGGCTCGCCTGCTTTGATTGTAATTTCACACTTACGCTTAGGAGTGCAAATTAAATTAGCAGTAGTAAAATTTTTATAGTCAACTACTCCTGGCCAAACATGTAAATCATCAAAAACTTTTGAATGATAACTGGCGGGTAATAACAATGCAGATATATTTTTGTTTGCAAAAATATTCCAGGGGGCGCCTATATGCAGAACTGTCAAAGGAACGCCGTCTTCTGGTTCTAATATTCCATCAACAATAGTTTGATCCATTTTCTTAGGTAGATGAAATCCTCTTGTACCTCTTTTGTTATCTCCAATAGTAGCTACTACTCCTGCTTTATTTGCCTTAATATGAATGTCGCACCAAGCAGGTATTACATAGCCGAGTTTGGCATAGTCTACCATACCAGGACAATGTACAAATGAATTTACTCCAAACTTCTCTATTCTTTCATCTTTTCCTAAGACAGGAACATTTTTCGCCATCATAACAGGAAAATCTAAATACGCATTCCTAGTTACGTCTACAAACTCGATATCTTTTTCTTTCTTAAATATTGAAAACATTATTTTCTTTTCTCTCTCAATTCATCGGTATACACATGCAATTTATTACATTGTTTTCGATGTATGATATCAATATCTTTAAATTCTTTATCCGTCATTGGTCTAGTCACACATTCTCTCGGAACAGAAGACCTCTTTATAGGTATAGCTACAACCAATGGAGTGCCTGATGGCAGAAATCCATCAAAGTTGGGAGTGTGCCAAACAGCAGGAAAGTTAATTTCCTTTGGATACGTGTCAGTGTCTACTAACCCACCCAAACAAGTAAAGTGGGGATTTGCAAGGCTATTATTGACTAGAGGTATTATTAGAGTGCTCCAGCCAGGCGCTGTTTTTATCACCCAAGGATTGATAAATTTTACAGGCGGGGCAGGCATTCCTGGGGCTTTTGGCCCCAACTGATTGAGGTCATGAAACTCTGCCAATTTAAGCTCATCAGGATTAAAAACTTCAATTGTATTACAGTCTTCCGAAGACTTCAGTCCAAGATCGCCGCACAGAGGTATAATATAACCTAGCGTCATTGCATCCAGCATTGGCATACATTTTTTTGCAGTGAGTCCTTTCCTATTTCTAGCATCACGCCCAGGCATTGTAGGTGGTATACTTTTAAACCAGTCGGGTACATGTTTGCTCGCTGGTCTGGGAGTTGGAATAGTACCCTCAACATTTGGATGACAATAAAATTCAATTATTGGCTTTTCTTTTCTTTTCAAAAAATTAAACATTACGATTCTCTGGGACCAGTTACCCAAGTAACAAGTGTATTTCTTTCGCCTGAAGTTACAGGTAAAACTCGATGGGGCATCCAAGATGCAAAAAACAATACATCGCCCTTCAAAGGCTTTAACTGTTTGATTTCATCTAGATTTCCATTAGTGACTATTTCAAATTCTCCGCCTTCATAATCTTCAGGTTCGTTGAGAAATACTACAACTGATATTTTTCTTGTGTTTTTCTGCCAGCCAAAGAAAACATCCCAGTGCCATGTATAATGACCATCTATCTGATATTTAGTATACTGCATTGGACCAAAATCATCTACATTGTATAAAAAATGATCTTTGTTTGCCTGTGCTATTAGGTAGGACATTCTTTGATATAACCAATCAGTATTATCGTCATGGTTCATAAAGAATACATCTGAATCTCTAGCTTTTTTTAATGCATCGCCTTTGAGTTTGCCGCCAACTGTGCCTTTTTGAAATGTTTGAAGCTCCTCGATTTCTCGAATTTTTTCGACTTCTTCTTCTGTGAAGGCTCGATTCATGTGAGCATAACATTGTAACTCACCAATGTATTTGTTTATTGCAGTCATAATTTTTCACTTTGTTGAATAATATATAAGATTTTATAACATATTTAGTCAAATGTCAATTACTTTTTATAACTACATTCCCTCCATCAGGCACAGTAACTGGATATGTGTCTGCATCTGGATAATCATAGTAAGATACTTTTTGTGGAGGTGTATATGGTGCTACTGTTCCGCCAACATTAGATCCTGGTAAAGTCACTCCCATTGCGGTTGCAGGTTGACCAGCGACTGCTGGCTGAGCAGCGTTGTATGTCCCTATGTTTCCACCACCAGGCGCATTGTAGGTTGCAGGATTTCCTAGCACTTCTGGGTTATATGTCGCAGGATTACTACTGGCTCCTGAATTATATGAAGCTACATTTCCGCCTGTAGGTGGGTTATATGATGCCACAGTACCTGGAGTAGGAGAATTATTTGTAGCAACGGTACCACCACCAGACACATTACCAGGTTCTACTCCAGGTGCATTATACGTTACAGGATTGTATGTTGCTGGATTGTAGTTTGTTTCCCCAGGCGAAGCAACATTACCACCACCAGATACGTTACCAGGTGAGAACGATGGTGCATTATACGTTACAGGATTGTATGATGCCGCAGTGCCAGGTGTTGTTGTTGGTGGATTATAACTTGTCGGATTACCAGGCTCATATACTGATGGGTCGTTTGGTATTCCAGATCCAGGTCCATATACAATCTCTGGCACAAAAACCGGTGCATTATACGATGCTGCATTTCCAGGACTAGTCGAAGGTGAGTTATATGACGCTACGTTGCCACCACCAGACACATTACCAGGTGAGAACGATGGTGCATTATACGTTACAGGATTGTACGTAGGTGGATTACTAAATGCAACATCACCACCACCAGAAACATTGCCACCACCAGACACATTACCAGGTGAGAACGATGGTGGATTATACGTTACAGGATTATAATTCGGATTGCCTGGACTAAAGCTTGCTGGATTATATGACGCTACATTACCACCTGTTTGGTTTCCGGGTTCAAAAGTCGGTGAATTGTATGTAATCGGATTGTAAGTTGCTGGATTACCAGGCGTTTCAGGATTGTAAGTTGCAGCATTTCCACCTGACTCAGGATTGTAAGTTGCAGGATTACCAGCTACTTCTGAATTGTAAGTAGCAACGTTACCACCAGAAACTGCATTATAAGACGCTACGTTGCCCGGTGTTGGGGCATTATAAGACGCTACGTTAGAGGGAACTGCGGCAGTACCTGAACCACCTTTACCTTCTACTGTGATATCATGTTTTCCGAATGGCACATCAAAATTACCAGAAGTATTGATGGTAGTAGTACCGGTACCACTAGCTCTCCAGGTTTTTTCTAGACCAAACTTACCAATTGGCATTAGCTAACATCCTTCATCGAAAGTGAAACTACATATGAAGTGCCTTGATCATACGTAAATGCAGTCCAAATATCAACATCATTAGCGCCAGTAGTAGCAGGAGGAACCACTCCACCTGCATACGCACCATCTGTCCACGTGATGGTATGTCCGCCGGACGCATCTTGTATTGCTACAATAGTTGCAACAGATGTACTACCAGCAGCAGGGGGATTAGTAAATGTAACAGTAGTGTCGCCAGTGAGATTCAATTTAAATATATTGGCAGCTGATAAATCTAGGTTTATGGCACCAGTAGCAGGATTTGTAGTGAGCATAACTTCACCGTATCCCTTGAGGTCGCCTGTGATATCACCGAAAGTCACATCACCACCAGATTCAACTTTATCTGTATTCAAATTTTCAAAGTTGGCATCCATCTCTGCTGTAGTTAAAGCTCTGCCAAGACCAGTTCTTTTGACAATAGTAGCCATAGTTTTTAGTTTCCTATCAGATAAATAGAGTATTATTTTAATTTATTTATAACAGAAAAAGATTTAGTAGATGACATATTCAAAAGAAATTTATTCAGGAAGATTCCAGCCGAGAAATCCTGCGAAGTATAAAGGCAATGTTTCACAGATTACATACCGTTCTAGTTACGAATTGAAGTTTATGAATTGGTGCGATATAAGCGACTCAGTATTAGAATGGGGCAGCGAAGAGATAGTTATTCCTTATCGCTCTCCCCTTGATAACAGAATACACAGATATTTTGTAGACTTCATCGTGAAGATACAGGGAAAAGAGAAAGTGAGAATGTGTCTTGTAGAAGTGAAGCCGAAAAGATTTACTCAAGAGCCAAAGATTCCTAAGAGAAAGTCCAAGAGATTCATCAACGAAGTCAAGCAATGGGGCGTGAATCTTGCTAAGTGGGAGGCAGCAAAAGAATTCTGCTTAGACCGCAACTGGGAGTTTATGATTATTACTGAGAAAGAACTTGGTATTTGATTATAAATAGTGTCATGGCTAATCCTTTTGAAAATATAAGAACGAATGCAGGCGACAAAGATCGCTCTTTTAGATGGTATCAAGATGCTGTCAGAAAGCTTGCAAACAACATAGACAGCTACAGCGGTGCTACTAGGTCTGACTTGGGTGAATTCACTAATAAGTTAGAGCCTGGCAACATGTACATGTATGTGTATGATCCAAAGTTCAAAGACACTCTTCCGTACTACGATCAGTTTCCTTTGTGCTTGCCGTTTGACGATATGACAGGCGGCTTCGTGGGTCTCAACTTGCACTACTTGCCGCCGTTGCTCAGAGCTAAGTTGTTAGGCGAGTTGCTAAACTATACAGACAAAGAATTATCAGACAAAAGCAAAATTGAAGTTAGTTGGAGCACGTTGAAATCTTTCAGCAAGTTTCCTGGCGTACAGCCAACAGTAAAGAAGTATCTCTATAGTCAAGTGAATAGCAGATTCTTAAAAATACATCCTGAACATTGGAAAGCATCTATATTTTTACCGACTCAAAATTTTGTAGGTGCTTCTACACAAAAAGTATACAGAGATAGTAGAGATATAATCAATGGCTAAGGCAAAAGCAACAACAAAATTAGAAAACTTCTTATCAGATATAAGAAGCCAACATACTCCTAGAGCCGACAGGTTTGAAGTATTTTTTACTCCGCCTGATTTCATTGCTACTCAGTCTGACATTAGGTCTATTGCTGTATATTGTGAAGAAGCACAGATACCAGGTTTAGCAGCTACTAATTTGCCAATTAAAATAGGAGCTTGGACAGAATACAGAACTCAAAATGTTGAATTCTTAACTACTGATATGAGTTTTACTTTTATTTGTGATCAAGAGTGGGCCGGTAGAAAACTATTTGAGAATTGGATAAATGCGTCAGCAGATCCTCTTTCCAAAGAAGTAGCTTACTATAAAGATGTGATAGGGACGGTTAACATAAGATCGCTAAGTGTAAACGATGATATATTAGCAGAGTGGACGTTACATGATGTAGTTCCTAAACTGATAAACTTGACTCCAGTTTCTTGGAGCAACACTGGTTTTATACGAATGACAGTATCAGTTTCTGCTAAGAGATGGACAAGAGAATACGCAAATGTTGGAGCAGCAGCACAAGACACGAGAAATATGCTTGGAAGAATATTTGGAAGACTTATAGAAAGATTTACTTAATTATTTATTGGAGAATATAATGGCGTTACCTATAATTGACGTACCAACTTTTGACATGACAATACCGGGAACAAAGAACAAGGTAAAGTTTAGACCTTTTCTAGTGAAAGAGAACAAGATTCTGACACTGGCTACTGCATCTGAAAGCGCAGAAGATATGTATAGAGCATGTTGTCAAGTAATTCAAAATTGCTCTATGGGAAAGCTAGAGCCAGAAAAGCTGGCGATGTTTCAGATTCAAGCAATCTTCTTGAAGTTGCGTGAGAAATCAATCGGAAACACACAAGAGTTTTCTTTGAAATGTGGCAAGTGTGATGATCTGATAAACTATGAGATGAATCTTTCAGACTTTGAAATAGTCGGCAACATTGAGTCTTCTCAAAAGAAATTAGAGATCAATGACGAAGTTGGAATCATGTTGAAATATCCATCAGCGGAAGTTCAGCTTGTTCAGAAAGAGTTAAACGACACAGAAATTCTTATTAACAGTATTGAATATGTTTACAATGGTGAAGAGATTATACGACCAGAGGAAGAGACTGTAGAAGAGATGACAGAGTTTATTGAGAATCTTCCTGTTAGCGCATTGAGTGAGGCGGCGGAATTTTTCAGTAATATTCCTACACTAGTACACAAAGTCGAATACAAGTGTCTCAAGTGCGAGACTCAAAATGAAATAATGATAAACGGATATGAACATTTTTTCGGATAACTCTTTCTCAAGATTCTCTTGAAAATTATTACAAGACGAATTTTTTGTTAATGCAAGAGCATCATTATAGTTTGACTGAATTGGAAAATATGATGCCTTGGGAAAGAGAAGTTTACGTTGGTATGCTAATAACACATTTAAAAAATAAAGCAGATAAACAACAGAGTAAATAAAAATGGCTATACTCAGAGTAGAAGGTAGAAATATAGGAGACGAAGGTTTCGGTGGCTCTAATGTCAGGAATATGGAAACTGGCAGGATGGACAAAGAAGCCGCTGCCTTTTTAACCGAGACTATCAAGAAAGCTATTGCACCTATTGAATACTCTGTAAAGACAAACAAAGTAGCCATTGCTTTGACTGCAAAAAACATGGCAACAGCTATCAAAGACAACACTCAAGAATTCCAAGAGATCATACAAGAGAACGGTCAAGACACGCAAGATCAGCTTTTAAAGTTGCTTACTATGATGTCAGACGCTCAGAAGAAAACTGGTGATGCTAGTGTTTTAGCGATCAAAGACGTAATCAAGCAAATAGAAAAAATAAAAGCGAGTGATCCTTCTGGCAAGCTCACAGAGACTCTTGGCTTAGATAAGCAACAAAAAGACCTGAGCAAACAGATCGGAAGACAAACAGTTTTCGGTGCAGCATTTAAAAAGTTCACTAATGTTGATTTGAGAACTGAAAAAGCAATGTCAGCATTGTCGCCTACAAAGCTATTCGGATTAGATCCGGGTGCAGGAGACGTTATTGCAGATCAGAAAACACAATTAGCTGCTGCGAATGCTGCTAGTGGTGCACAAGAGTTAGGCGAAGCGTTAGTACAAACCAAGAAAGAAGAAATCGCAGAGAAAGCTACTCCTAAAACCACGCCAACTGTAACTGTTGCAACTGTACCTGTTGATCAAAATGCAGAAGGCGGAAGCGTTTTTACGACTAGTATTGACAGAGAATCTTTAGCTAATAAACAAGTAGAATTATTAGAAGACATTCTTAAACAGTTAAAGGAAATGGAATCTTTAGGAAATGGCAAATCAATTTTAGATGACATACTAGGACCACTTACTAAATTTGCTAAATTTGCAGCACCATTAGCAGCTTTTGCTCTACCTGCAAAAGACTTGTACGACATTTTATCAGACACTAATGGAGGAGCGAACAACGAAAATACAGGAGGTGTTGTCGGTGCTGCACTAGGAGGAATTATTGGATCATTAGCAGGGCCATGGGGGACTCGTGCAGGAATTGCTATAGGTAACATAGTAGGAAGTACTGTTGGCTCTCATTTAGATAAAGTCGAACAAGAGCGAAGAAACAAATTTAATGATAGAACTAAAGACGATCCAGATTATATGAATTTATCCGAAAGCGATAGAAACTTGATGTTTGAAATAGAAGAGATGGGGAATCCTGCTGCGCTCACTGCATTGACTGCAAAAAATCAAGCAGAACAACTACGGAATAAAAGAGCAGCCAAAGAATCTGGGTTGTATGATGAGAGAGGAG
>CERP01038047.1_pt1 | contig 18885 bp, 27 predicted proteins | sample 530801 | NCBI WGS metagenome assembly CERP01 (sample SAMEA2620991, study PRJEB7988) | marine metagenome | biome: marine biome (ENVO:00000447); feature: surface water layer (ENVO:00002042); material: "saline water (ENVO:00002010), including plankton (ENVO:xxxxxxxx)" | depth 5 m | reverse complement strand
AAAGCACGAGCCGTTGATATAACCTTGATATCGCTTTTCGGATCTTTGAAGTTCTCAATTGCCATTTTCTTGGCATAAGGCTTCATTTTAGAATGATAAGAAACTGCCCAAGGTTGTAACGTTTTTGTAAGCTCATTAGCAAACTTAACAGTCTCTGAAAATGTGATTGTCGGGACATCAAAGGTATCAATTAATTCCTTCGCAGCCAAAAACTTAGATGGATGATTGTATAAAAAAGTCTTACGATTACGCATATTTTTAGACCATTGTACTGCAGCTGCCATGATACCATTTACATCGTATCCTGTCTTAGCTGCGTAATGCTCTCTATATTCCTGTGATTGTAAACATTTCATTGCAGCTTGAAAATTAAAATCAAACCACTTAAAATATTTATTAAAACCATCGTGTAATTTTTCATACGCATACCTATCCTTGTCGTTCAGCTCTATTGCTAGGTTGTACACCTTAAAATTAGATACATAACCATTAGCAAGAGCTTCTTTCATGCTTACTGTATCTACAACAGGACAATACTGCTCTATAATATAATGTTTCTTGTCACTACGTTCTAGAGTTGCAGTCAATCCTAGTATGTAATGATAGTGTACATTAGAAAATATAGTTTTAAATACATCAGAGGCATAGTTATGTACCTCATCTAAGACAAGGAGATCTACGCTACTAATGCTTTTAACACCAGTATTAATAACTTGTATTTTTACATTAAGCAGTTCAAGGCTTTTAACAACAGCTTGCCATTGTTCATATAGATATCTGGTTGGAACTACAACTAATGTTGTATTATCAGGAAGTTTCTTATTCATGTCTTGTATAATAAGACACGCTACATAGGTCTTCCCGAAGCCTGTTACAGCTTCGAGAGTACCCTTGTATCCTGATTGTTTCCAAACATCTATAACACGTCTTTGTCGTGCAAGTTTCTTTGGATCTATTTTCATACGTTTATGTAATTTTTAAAATAATCATGCACCTTGTGATAGTCTTTAAACTCATTCAAAGGATGTGAACGTTTTAAAGCTTCGGTTACATTATTATAAAGGTTCCAAGAGTTGAAAGACTCTGTGTCTTCCTTCATAGAAAAGTGTATTGAATTAGTTATCTCAGTCTTAACTACGGATGCTTGTGTAGGTGTTAGTATACTATCACGTACGTAAAGCTCTCCAAGAATATGAGACACCTCTGTCATTCCATCTAATTTATGCCCTTTTAAATTGGTTATATCGTTGTTTATATCTCCAAAGGTCTTTCTTAATGACCCTAGAGTAGCATGTATCATTTGATCTAAATGATCCATTACTTTAGAACGATGCACTTTAGCTGCTGTAGCTTCACCTGATATCATACCATTCATACAAATCATTACTCTTGCACCACATGCAATACCTACACGTCGTGTCTTGTTGTATGAATTTATAATACCTATCATAGGTTTTACAGGTAGGTTAGACTTAGTTGCTAGAGTATAATATGCAATAACAACATCGTTATTCATTGCACCTCTATAACTTACATCATCAACTTCCCAATTGTTACGCTGTATTTCAGCTTCTACACGTTCAAATAATGTTTCATGCGCTACAGGTCCATAAGTGTTAGTAGCTTGCGGTACCGGCTGTGCTAGTACTGCGTCTCTTGTTGTTTTAAATCCATTCATAGTTTACCAAATTTGGAAGCCGCCTGATCCATAACAGAAGTTAGCGAACTCTTTAATATTATCGGTGCTAAAAGGGTAGCTACCTGCCCATTGTTTTTGTGCCCACAGTTTATCCCAGTCTTCTTTGAAGCTTTCTGGATAGTTTGCAGGTACAATAGATTTATCTCCTGTTTCCGCTATAACTACCTCGTGTAAAACTTTACGTGCTTCTTCAAGTTCACTGTTACGTATTTGTGCTAGCTCATACTCTCTCATATGCGCTTCTTCATGTTCTCTAGTATGTCCAGAGTCTATAAGTTTATGCAATTGAGTTGCTAATTCAATAGCATCCTCCTCATCAACTTCAGCACCACTATTACTACCTCCTTCATCTTGTTGTTGCTCACTAAGTACTTCTGTATAATTACATACATAAGTCCATAAAGGTCTCCACCACCATACATTGTTTCTAAAGTAATGTCCTGGTACATTCTTTTCATAATGTTCCATTCTTTTCCAATATTCTTCTTTCTGTTCTTCTGTAGTGTCTTTAGAAAAATCAAGCTCTGGTTTAACTAAATGTTGAGGGTTGTGTGGTTTAATTCCGTAAATATCAAATCCCATTGTTTATTGTTTTAAAATGTTATTACTTCTCCCACGCTAGTGAGATGTTTGTGTCGCTTTTTAATAAGCCGTTATCTATAATATGCAAAGCTGCTTCTTCCATTGTATTCTTTAAAATACCAGACCACTCTTCAGCAAAATTTTTATGTGATACAGTGTCTATTTGGTCATGTACAGTCATTACAAGTCTTACTGGATATTTGTTAGCAGCTATAGTCTCTCTTACTTTTATAAGAGCTAGCTTAGTCATGTCAGCACCTGTACCTTGTATTGGTGTATTTTTAGAAGCACGTTCAATAGAACCTAGAATAACAAAGTCTTTCTTGTTATTCTCCCACTCTTCAAACCATCTTATCCTACGATAAGGCTTAAATGTCCTGATATAGCCCTTGTCTTTACCAAAATTACCGAGAACAGTAAGAAACTTTTTAATAGATGGAAACACTGTAAAGTATTTGTCTATCATCTCCTTAGCCTCTTCGGTTGTAATCTGCAGTGTATCAGCAAGTTTAAACTCTGACATGCCGTAAGCAAGACCGAAATTAATAGCTTTTACAGCTGTACGTAGTCTTTTACGTTCCTTATCATCTCCTTCTGCATCACGCCACACTTGACCAAATATTAAGTCAGCACAGATGGAATGTAAATCCTTTCCCTCTTTAAGAGCATCAAGCCAGACAGGATCTTGTGATCCATAGGCAATGATACATAGCTCTTGCGAAGAAAAATCGGATGATACAAACACCCATTGCTTGTGTCCAGGTGTAAATGCATTTCTATACGAGTTGGAGGCAGGTATCTGTTGCATGTTAGGTTTAGACGAACTAACTCGACCCGTATTAAGAATTTGTTTGAAGTTAGTGTGGACTCTTCCATCGTTATGTAAATACTTATAGAAGTCAGGACCATAGGCATTGTAAAGCTTTGCTTTTTCTTTATATTTAATATACTTGCTAATAATAGGATGATCTTCTGTGTGCATTAACAATAATTTACCGTTAACACTTTCCAATTCAGGAGCAACAGTCTGAAATAAATTCAATACTTGTGATGGTGATGACCACAGTATATCTGTTTTACGTATCTCTTCTATTGGCTTAAACATATCCATCTGTAAAAAAGGTAGCTTATGCTTTTTGAACAAAGGATCATGTTCAATAAACATATCTAATTCTTCTATAGCGTTGTCTAATTCTATTTTAACACCCTTATAGTTCTCTTCCCACTTGTCTTTATCAAGATAAATACCATTGTATTCTATATCAGCAAAAGCTAATGCTGCATCATTCTCCAGTTGTACAACTTCATCAAGTTCTAAATCTTTGATGCTCTCTAGTTGTAGTTCTCTAAGCTTGATCAGATTAGCAGTGTCTTCAATACCATAAAATAGTTGTGCTTTTGTGAATGCACCTTTGTGTCCTATAAATGAAGAACGTGTGTTCTTGTCCATAAATATATCCAGATACCTTTCCAACAAAGCTTTTAATGAATTACGCAAGCTTGTCTTACCACAGTTAAGTACTTGTTCTGCAAGCATAGTATCATATGTATTCTCACATGTAATACCATTGAACTTAAGAAACTTGTAGTCAAACTTAACGTTGTGTGCTATCTTAATTACACGTGTTGATTCAAACAAACCTTTAATAGGCTGTAAGTCAACGGATTGTGCATCAATAAGATAGTTGTGTTCTCTAGATGATATTTGAACAAGTAACAACTCTTCACTATCAAACCGTAGACCTGTTGTTTCTGTGTCAAAACCAACAATGTCCTGTTGTTTGAGGTGTGGAACTATTTCTTCAATAGTGGTTGATTTTAAACCATCATATACTTTCTGTTTAGGGTTGTTACTTATCAAATAATTCATATCTATTTTGTATTTATTGGAAAGGTTCCTTTATATCCTAATTCAAGTGCTCTGTCAAAACACATTCTCATTAAAAAAGGCTTGCTCCAATTCTGATCCATTACAATCTTATTGATTGTTTCTAAATCTGCGGTTTTTATCTCTTCTAAAGTGTAGGTCTTCATAGCTATTTTATATAACTTAATAGCTTAACTGCTTGTCTTTTAAACCAGCTTGGTTTGTATCCTATTTTAGGATCATCTAGTAACGCATTAACCATTTTAACAATAGTTGTTGTGTTCCTTATCTTACCAGTTATAGCATATAAAGAGCTTTGTAGCTCTACTACACTAAAACGTTGTTTATCTCTAACCATACCATCTACGAACTTAGTAACAAAACGCTTTTCTGCATTTGTTAATGGTCCTCTTGTATAGTTTCTTCTTGGTCTACCAGACCGCTTGGTGTTTGTAATAAATAAATCTGACATGTTTATTGGTGTTTGTTAAATTTAGTTAATTGTAGTCTTGACTCAAATATTTTAACATTCAAGCGCAAACTTTTATTGATTCTTCTTAGTTTTATTATGTACCAACACATTACAAAGAATATGATAGGCTCTATAATAATAAATATCCAGATGTTTATTTCCTGGTAACTCATACCAAAGTATGGTTTTAGCCAGTGTAGGAACTCTACACAGTAATCAAATAATTCATTCATAATGTTGTGGTTTTATAAATAAGAGAGGCATCACGATGTGTGACACCCCTCTCGGTTAGTAATTAGAATTGGTCTTCGATGTCTCCAGCTTCTTCTACAGAAACTTTAGCTAACTCATCTATTTGATTGACCATATCGATTTGTTCTCCTGCTTTTGTAGCAGCAATGTGTTCTTTAGCAATTTCTTGCTTTGGAACAGCATTCTCTGGAGTTTCACGTCCAGCAGATCTTAACATTGCAGAGATAAGAGATTCAAAGTTTGCATCTTCATTAGTTCCTTCTACGAAACCAGTGTAAGTGCTTACTGTTCTCTCTACACCATCGCTTCCCGTAATTGTATACTCATCTGTTTGAGCTGTTACAATTGTACCGTAAACCGCTTGACCATTTGTCGCGTCATAAAGATAGTGTTTTGATTCATCTAAATAAGATGCTTCCCACACACATTTTTTTGTGACTTTAGGTGCTGCTAATGCATAAACTATTTCTCCTGTCATAGGATCAGCTACTTCTCTGAAACCTGGAGATTCTAATGTTACTACTTTGAAGTTCTTTCCGTTTGTGTCTTGATAAACTTCTGATGTTGATTGTACTCTTACCATAATTAATAGTATTTAATTGTTTTAAATGTGGTTCTTATTACTGAGGCAGAACCGTTAGCCAAATATTATCTGTTTATTATCCATCCACCACCACGATTAGTTGCCTTGGTTGTGCATGTCGTTGTACTACCACAAGCACCTAGTACTAGTGATAGAATTAATAGTATTAACACTCTCTTCATACTGACATAATTAACTTAGTCTTGAAAGTACTAGAGTATGTTACTAACTCGTTAATCATTTCTTCACACTGCATTCTGAATGCATGTTTAATGTGTGAGTGCCATGATTTAGGATACACTTGCATAAGCTGTGTATACCTGTTGTCATTGTCCAATTTTAAAACACTGAAACGTCCTGTCTCGATGCTCTGAAGAATGGTGTCTTCTGAAAGGTTTGCGAACATGTTATTTATTGATTTAAAAAATTGATTTAAAAAAAGAGAGCAGCCTGACCCACTCTCATTACTATATCTATCTCACTAGATTCTGTTATCAGGACAGAGTTTTGTCTTTTTTAAAGTGTGATTTGATTGATCTATACAATGCTATAGGAAATATTAATGTAAATCCTGTTAAGCATAAGATGTATAATACAACAGCAAAATGCATTGCTATGAATTGGAATGTTTCCATAAATTAAATGTTAATATTAGAGGATGATATTGTTGTCGGTTTAATCTTACTGATCTTCTCTCGTAGTCTAACTGTTGATTGAAGTAATAAGATATTCTCTTTCTCAAGCCGTTTGTTCTCAGCCTGAAGCTTTGTTAATTCTTTTCGCAAAGCCTCAATTGCAGCAGCATTATAATCCATATCGTTTGTTTAAGTCAAGGATTACTGGAACTGTTGGTAACCAACCAAACATTAGCATGACTGTAATCGTAGCAGTATTAGTCAAGCATTGCTTGATAGTGTAATCGTTAGATAATAAATAACCAACGGTTGCTATGAATAGCCATGTTAATAGAAAGGTTGAAATACCTGCTAACATTAGTTTAGTGTGTTTCATGATGAAGTGGTATTACGTGATATACCTACGCTCTGTAGATAATGTTTTACTTTAATCCAGAACTGTGAGTGTTGATACGCAGGTTGTGGATGGTCTATTGCAAAGGATCTGTAGTCATTATAGACTTTGACTTCTGCACTGTTGTGATAGTGTACACATACTACACCTGTATCTAATAAGATATGATGTTTGTACTTTTTTACGATTGGATCGGACATAATTGTAAATTAAAGGATTAATAAGTGAGTGAATTGTAAGGTGTGTTTGTAAGGTGTTGTGGAATAATGTCTATATAATTAATAGTACATTACGTTGTTGGTGTGTAAATGGGTGGATAACACAGTGTATTGACCTGCTTGTCGTAAATACACCCAGAACAATGTTGTAAGGTGGAGATTACAGTAGGTTGTTGGAGTTTATACAGTAGGTTGTTGTATAATAAGCACAGCCCCAAATAAAGGGAACCCGAAGGCTCCCCATAATTTACGATACTACTATACTACCGCCAACTTTGAACTTCGAGTGGTTATCCACATCTCTTAAGAACACAGATTGACCCATGAAGTAAGTGTCGTTTTCGTCAAAGTAGCCAGTAGTTGCCACTAAGAAGTAGTCTTCGCCGTTCTTGTCTTGACGAATGTCTGTCACGTTTGCAATTTTAAGTACATTTTCCATAATATAAGTGAGATTTAAGGCTCGGGGTAGTTCCTCCGCCATATTTAGGAGGGGGAGTTTACATTAGGTGGTATATGCATTCACAATTTGAGATAGTAAAAATTTTTTTAGAATTTGTAGCCCCACTAGGAATCGAACCTAGAACTAAACTTTAGAAGAGTTTTGTTATATCCGTTTAACTATAGAGCCAAGAAGAGTATAAATATAATAAACATAATTATCATAATGCACATAAATAACTATATAATGATAATAGAAAATAGGCTAATGCGCTAATAAATAGTATGTTGAGGTGATTTAAAGGTGACTGAGATGTACCTTAAAGGTGACTGAGGTGTACCTAACTTATGAACAACCCAGAATATAACAAACACAAATGACACATGCAAGAAAAATTTTTACTATTTTTGATACATGGAGGATTGGTCACTACTTAACGTAAGTGCATCAGCAGGACACATAAAAGTAGTATTTGAGCAAAAGCACGCTAAAGTTCATGTAGATATAGAAATAGTTTATTCATGTACTGGCGAACTTAAAGGGTTAGTGATCATAGAAGAGTAAATGAAGAATTATAAAATAAAGTATATGACAGGAATAAAGCACGAGGATGGTATTACCGTTCCCATCTACAAATATAAAAGTATTCCCTGCAGAAGCACAAGAAGATATCATGGAAGTATGTATGCACTAGCGGGTTTAGCGGCTTGCCCTAGAGATCTACTAGACTACTTGTGTGAGAGGATGGATTCTAACAACATTGTCTTTAGTAATGCTAAGGTTAGAGACAACTTCAAAGATATTATTTACAATGTAAGTGGTTACGAAACCGTTTATCAAGATGCTACTATAAAAAGAGCTTTCTACGCTTTGGTAAATAAGAACTTACTTTTAAAAGGAGACAAACGTGGTACTTACATAGTTAATCCTCTTTATTATTCTAAGAATGAAAACAAAGAACGAATACAATTAATAGAAAACCTAGTTCGTGAGGACTTATTAAAATTTAAACAATGAGAAAAAAAGGAATAGATCAGACACCCTATATGACAAATAAAAAAGTCAGAAAGGCAATAGACAAGGTTTTAGAAAAAAATGCAACTAACTGGGCAAACTTAGGGACAGGAACTAAACTTGATCTTAAAACAAAAAGGGCTACAGAAGAAGCCTGGGTTGAAATGAGCAAAATTATTTACAACTTAGATAGTGAATACTGGGTCTCTATTATGAAAAACACACCCGGGAGTCTAGTAGAAAAAGTATTACAGATGAAAACAGAGGAGAGTAGCAAAAGATCTCTATAATACACGTGTCTATGTTTTAGCCTTTTGTTTTATATCATTTATTGATATATTTGTAAATATAGATGTTTACATTATTTATGTTTTGTAAACTCAGACATTTACGAAAAAAAAGAAACCAATGAAAATAATTAAACCAGGAGTCGAATATCAAGTTACTGATTTTGCAGATAACGAAAGATTCCAAACTATAAAATTCACAGAGAAACTAGCAGGAGCTTTTCAAGAAGGAACTACAAATGAAGAAGTAATAAATATTCTTATTGACCGTTTCTACACATTACAAAAAAAGAACTTCAGCGCAGAAAATCAATGTATCATTCTTTTATTAAAGAACGTCAGACAATTGATGGCAAAAAGGCTATCAAGAAAAATAGAAAAAGTAATTAAGTACAATGAAAATACAGATACCAACAACTAAGCAGAAGATAGGGAAAGACTATTTATCAGTTATTAATGGAATACTAAAATTAACTCCTACAGAGTTAAACGTAGTATACATTTTGTTTTCTATAGATAAAGACAAGCCCTGTACAAAAGACAATCGTATAAAAGCAGCATCTGAATTAGGATGGAGTAGAGCTGTGCTAAACAACACTATCAAATCTTTAAAAGATAAAAATGTTTTACTGTACGACAAAGAAACTAGAAATTATTCTTTTCATCCACTAGTTTATAAAATCCCCGAAGAAGATACAACTCTTGTTAGTTATATTCTTAGTCTAGAATTTAAAATACATGCAGAATAATGAGTACTTTATTGAAGTTGCGATTAGTACACTTGAAGCAGTGTTTAAATTTATCGAGATCCAAGAAGTGGAACTTACTAAGCTTGGTATTGATTTTGACTACGACATATATGCGGTTGTTGATAGCAGCGACGAATGGTCTATAAGGTATTATATAAAATACAAAGAGGATGGCAAAAAATAAATCAAAAAAAAGAACAGTAAAAGAAAATTTTTCTTATGTCAATGATGTGCAGCTAGAACAAGAGATTGAATATGCACTATCAAGAAAAAAGAAAAAACAGTTTTCTCACAAATTCCATAAGAATAATAATTCTAGGTAATGGCACAAAATAAAGTAAAAGAAAAACTTATAAAAGAAATCAAAGAAGAAATGGGAGGCACTACAAAAGAGCTGAAGTCTATTATAGAATCTCAGTTTGAATATGTAGCGTATAGAATGGGTAAAGGAGAGTTTGAAGGTATCAGACTTCCATACTTCGGTTTATTCCATTGTAATCCTAATCGAGTAAAAAATTTAAATCATGAAACTTTTCAAAGAAGAAAATTTCCAAGTAGTAATAGAGACTGAGGCTAAAATAATACCTGAGTTTAAAAAAATAATAGTAAATGACAAAGACAGAAAAAAAAGAACTGCCTATAAGTATTTATCCTTCATATACTTCATGTGCGACTACAGATCACCCTATTCAATATATCCTGAAACAGAACGAAAGCGAAGATTGCTTGAAGACCTCAACTTTACTAAAGATGAGCCTATCACAAATGATATCGTCAAAGGAATGGACAAGTACAATAACTTACAGCGAACACCTACAATATCAGCCTTAAAGGCAATTCGAGAAGGATTACTTACTAGCTCTAAAGTTATTAGCGCTCTTAACGAACAAATAGAAATTGCATTAAGTGTTGTAGATGGAGAAGAGGGAAAAGATGTAGGTTCTATTATGAGAGATGTTAAAAGGCTACTAGAGGTTTCAGAACAATTGCCAAAAGCAATCGATACTATAAACTCTTTAGAAGAGAAGGTTAAAAAAGAACAAGCTAACGAATCTAAAATTCGAGGAGGAGGAACTAAAGGTTTGTTTGAAGATTAAAATAAAACAATGAAAGAAAATATTCAATTAACTGCAAATTCAGATCAACTATGTAAATGTGAGCAAAGTAACCTCAACATTACTGAAATAAATGAAGGCAATGTATTACTAGAAAAATTTTGTCCCGCCTGTGGCGCGACGACAATTATATACAAAGTAATGCCTAACACTAAAGAAAAAGATCATGCTCCTTATGGTGCAGCTCACTTTATGTATCCAGATAATGAAGGTAAAAACTTTAGTGGCACAATAGAAAATGAATCTGATCTAAAAGGGTTAAAAGAATATTGTCATTATCAATATGAGCACGGAGAAAGCTTTTATTTATTAGTATCTACTGTAAAAGATGGTAAACACGAAATAGATAGAAAAGATTATACGCAAGAAAAAAGAGAAACTACAAAAAAATAGAATGTTTGTAAACACCAATGAGTTTAGAAGAGAAGGACTAAAATTTCTAAAGTATGGATTATATTGTGGAGATCCTGTAGGTAGTGCGCCATATTACGAGTATTGGTATGAACAATTAAGAAGATGTAAAGAAGGATTTACTGTAGGTGATATAAGAATTACAGGACATCACTATTTTTACATGAACTTTTGTCAAATAAAACTAACTGAAGCAGTACAAGGTAAAAAAGCCGGTGGTTTTAAAACTGTTTCTTTTCCTGGATTCTGGGATGGTGATTATGAGTATTTTCATGCTATGGAAAAAGCCGCTGCCGAAGGCAAGCACCTCATTGTTGCTAAAGCTCGGCGTAAAGGATTTTCTTACAAGAATGCTGCCATAGCGGCAAACATATACAACACTACAAAAAATTCTTACACGCTATTATGTGCTCACGATAAAAAGTATTTGTATCCAAAAGGTATTATGACTATGGTTACAGATTACATGAACTTTCTTAACGAACATACTGGATGGCAAAAACGTCGTCAAGGAGTTGATAAAATAAACCACAAACGCGCAAGCTATTTAGAGTATATTAATAAACAAGGCGTTGAGAAAGGGTATAAGTCTGAGGTTGAGGCTATTACATTTAAAGATAACCCAGATGCCGCAAGGGGTAAAGATGCAAGTCTTGTTATTTTTGAAGAATGTGGTGCCTTTGACAATCTTAAAGCTTCTTATTTAGCAACACGTCCTTGTGTTGAAGATGGTGGTGTAGTTACTGGACAGATTGTATTGTTTGGAACAGGTGGTGATATGGATGGTGGTACAATAGATTTTGAATCTATGTTTTACAATCCAGAAGCCTATGATCTATATCCATTTGATAATATTTGGGATGAAGGTGCTCAGGGAAGTAACTGTGGTTTTTTCTTTCCGTCTTATCAAAACAAAATAGGATACATGGATAAAGAGGGTAACTCATTGTCCCAACAAGCAAAGCAGGAAGAAGAAGCAAAACGAGATCAGTTAAAAAAAGAAGCTAAAGATGCTTCTACTTTAGATAGATACATTACGGAATACCCTTGGATGCCTAAAGAAGCCTTTTTACAACAAAGAGGTAACATGTTTCCTGGTGCCACTCTTGTAGATTGGCGTAATCAGTTAATGAGAACAGGTTTATATAAACAAATGGCAGTAGCCGGAGTTTTAGTTGAAGCGCCAGAAGGAATAGAGTTTAGACCTGACCCGCGCGTGCGTCCTATAGAAAAGTTCCCACTAAATAAAACAGATGACTCTACAGGTGCTGTAGTTATCTATCAATCACCTGCATATAAACAGGAAGCAATACCGGATGACTTGTATTTTATAGTACATGATCCATATGGTTCAGATGGTTACGGTGCTTCTTTAGGTTCTGCATATGTTATGAAAAGAATTAACAATATGTCTAAACCAGATGATATGATTGTAGCCTCATACGTAGGTAGACCTGACTCACAAGACGAATATAACTATAACTTATTTTTACTTGCTCAATATTACAATGCACGTATAGGATTTGAAAATGATAGGGGTGAAGTTATACCCTATGCTAAACGTAAAAAGCTTTTACATTATTTATTACCAGAAGCTGAGTTATTCGACAAAACCTCTGGAATAAGAATAAAAAAACTAAATAGAACTTATGGTACGTCTATGGGATCTAAGCAAAGAAAGAATCAAGCAGAAATATATCTAAGAGATTGGTTGAAAACACCAAGAGGACAGCAAGAAAACGGAGAAAGAAAATTAAACCTGCATTATATCTATGATATTGCACTTATAGACGAATTAATTAAATATAATACTAAGGGGAATTTTGATAGGGTATCAGCTCTATTAGTTGGAATGTTTCATATGAAAGATCTCTATAATAAAGAGTTCGAGGCAGAAATGGAGCAAACTGAAGATTCTTTTTTTAATCGTAAATTTTTTACGTAGTTTTGTAAAGATATGAGTAGAATCCCAAAACAAAAAATTCCTCGTAGTCGAAAGACTAAAGAATGGGGGAAAAATACAATTGAAGCTTTTATAGACAGGAGCTCTTTTTCCAGTCAGCACAAAGCCCAATTGCATAACTACTACGACGCATATAACGGAAACTTAGTTGAAGCAGATTATAACTATGTTACAAATCCGTACAATTCTGAAAAACATAAAGTAAAAGGATTCCCTGCTAAATTACGAAGCTACAACATTATTAAACCTGTTGTAGATTTATTATTAGGGGAAAAATCTAAAAGACCTTTTGCTCATCAAGTTGTTATCCGTAATTCTGACATGAAGGATAATCAACAAATACTATTACAACAAGAGCTTAAGAAATACCTAGAACAAAAGTTTATTAATGAACTTAATCAAATGGGTATGGATACAGGAGAGCCTTCTCAAGAGCAGATGCCATTAGAAGAGTTGAAAGAAGAAATTCTTACTAACTACAAAGATGCAAGAGCTATTATGGGACAAGAGGCTTTAGATTATATGATAGATAAACTAGAACTACCGGATCATTTACAAATGGGGTTCTTTGACTGGTTAGTTTCTGGTGAAGTCTATTCGTATAAGGACATTTGTATGAATGAGGTAGAATACGAAATAGTATCACCATTAGATTTAGATTACGAAAAATCTCCGGACATTCAGTTTATTGAAGACGGTGATTGGGCAATCAGAAGAAAGATGATGAGTGTTAATGCTATTGTAGATTCTTTTTATGATGTTTTAAAACCAGATGAAATAGACAGACTAGAAAATCCTAGTGGTAAAACACTTAATGGGATTTTATCTCCGTTTAACAGAGATTCAAGATCTATGGACACTGAGCGATTTGCTGAGGTACTACATGTAACATGGAAATCATTTGCTAGAATAGGAATTCTAACTTACTATGATGAAGTAGGTCAAGAACAACAAATGATAGTAGATGAAAAATATAAATTAGATTCAGATAAAGAAGAATCTATTGAATACTACTGGGTTAACCAAGTTTGGGAAGGGTATAGAATAGACGGAGACATCTTCGTTAATATTCGTCCCCATCAAGTACAAAGAAACGAAATGTCAAACTTATCCGTTTGTAAGCTCCCTTATAACGGTCGTATCTACTCAAATCGACATTCAGATCAAATATCCGTCGTTTCGATGGGGGTACCTTACCAAATTTTATATAATATCTTCCACTATAGATTAGAGCTTTCTATTGCTAAGAATAAGGACAAGATCATGTTAATGGAAATGAATACAATTCCTAAGAGACATGGTTGGGACGAAGAAAAGTTTATGTACTACGCAGACGCGATGGGATACGCTTTTATAGATTCTACAGCAGAAGGTAAAAGAGGGGAAGCTGTTACGTTTAATCAATTCCAAGTATTGGACATGAGTTTAGGTCAATACATAGCCGCTCAGTTTCAATTGCTTCAGTCTGTTAAACAAGAATGGGAAGAACTCATTGGTATATCTAGACAGAGAAAAGGACAAGTGCAAGCATCTGATGGTATTGGAGCCACAGAAAGAGCCGTTTTCCAAAGCTCTGTTATGACAGAAGAATTGTTTAGACGTTTCGATAAATATGTAGAAAGAGAGTTTAATGGACTTCTTGATACATCTAAAGTTGCATGGAAAGATGGAAAGAAAACACAATATATTACTGGAGACTATAGAGAGGCTATATTAGATATAGATGCTGAATTATTCCAAGAAGCAGAGTATGGTGTGTTTGTTAAAAACAATTCTATCGAAAATGATAAGATACAGCAGTTAAAACAACTTACATTATCGTTTGCACAAAATGGATCACAACCTGGAACAATTGCAGAGATATTAGACTCTAGTAATTTTGCACAAATAAAAGAAAAGCTAAATGAAGTTGATGCCGCTGAAAAGAAAATACAAGCAGCTCAACAACAACAAGCACAGCAAATGCAATCTGAGCAATTACAAGCCCAGCAAGCAGCCGCGCAAGCAGCTCAGGAGTTTGAAGCAACTCAAAACCAACTTGACAGAGATAATAAAATTGAAGTCAAAGAACTTGAAATCGCAGCTAAAACTGTAGATCAAGATATGAATAACAATGGCATAAATGATGCAGTTGATCTTGAAAGAGTTAGAATCGAAAGAGACAAACTATCACAGAAAGAAAGAGAAATGCAATCAAAAGAACGCCTTGAAAATAAGAAATTAGACCTTCAAAAGAAGGCATTAAGTAAGAAATCAACATAAAAAGACTCTATATAAACACACACGAAAGTTTGGTTTTTATATATTGAAATTTAGTATAATTTAATTAATTTTGACATGAGTAAAGAAGACAACTTAGATCTATCAAAGATTAGCGTAAGCGAACTTTTAGATGACCAGCAAATCCCAAGTACAGAAACTACAGAAGAAACACCAGAAGCCGTAGAAACTGAAACTCCTACTAGTGAAGAAACATCTGAAGAAACTACAGAAGAGACATCTGAAGATATTCAAGAAGATGATACAGAAGCAGAAGAGCCTAATGATAGTTTGCAAGAAACTGCAGAATCATTAGAAACAGAAACAGAAGAAACAGAAGCTAGTATTATATCTACTCTTAAAGAAAGATTAGGATATGAAATAGAAGGAGATTTTGAAGATGACTACGATGGCATAGCAGGTTTAACTAAAGCTATGGCAGAAAAAATTGCTGAAGAGCAATTCAGATCTGTGTTTCAATCGTTTCCTGATATTCAGGAATATTTAAATTACAGAGTATCTGGAGGTGATCCAGACAAGTTCTTTAAAGTAGCAGCAAAAGAAATAGATTTTGCAAAGCTATCTTTAAACAAAGAAGACAAAGGAATGCAACGTAAAGTTGTAGAAAGTTTTATGCAGATGCAAGGTTTTGAAGCAGAAGAAATAACTGAAGCAATTCAAGACTATGAAGATGCAGGTCTTTTATTAAAGAACTCTGAAAGAGCTGTTAAGAAATTAGCAGCACATCAAGTAAAACAGAAAGAGTCTTTAGTACAGGAACAGCAGAAACATGCACAAGAGACTGCAAAACAAACTCAAGAAACTTGGGGTCAAATTGGATCTATAATTAACAAAGGTAGATTAAGAGACTTCACAATTCCTGAGAGCGACAAGAAGAAGTTTTATAGTTGGATGGCAACGCCGGTAGATAACAACGGAAGAAGCCAGAGACTTATAGATAGAGAAAAATTAGATCAAGAGTCAATTCTAGCAATGGAATACCTTATGTACAAGGGACTTGATATATCTAAATTAGTAAGCGCCAAAGTAAATACAAAGCAAGCGGCAAGTTTGAAATCTAAATTGAAATCAGGCAAACCAACAGCTTCTAGAAGAATGAAGGGCAATAAAGGAGGGTATAACAAGACTAGTAATGGTCGACCTAATATTCCAACTTTAGACAAGCTATTAGGCTAAACGCGAATTTTTTAATTTTAATCTTTAATATTTATTTATCATGGCAGCAGACAACGCAAAAAGACTTCGTTTATACGAAGATTTCTTCAACGCCGAAGGAATGACAGATGAGAACTCGTTAGCGAGCGCTCTTCTTACTCAGCCTGATGTACTATCACCTGTGATCACTCACTTAGCAGGAAAAGAAGATAAGAGGTTTCCTCTTTCTTTTCTTACTGAAGGAACTGGTTCAGTAAAGTATATCAACGACATTGAGTACGATTATCCAGTAATGGGTAGACTAAACAAAGCAGTTAGATCCAGTGCATTAGTTTCTGGAACAGGTGCAAATTACACACGCTTTAAAGTAGCATTTGATAGCAAATGGTTTATCAAACAATACATTATTGAAAGTGAAAATGGAATCCAAGCAAGAGTAATGGATGAGCCTTATGAAAACGCAAGTGGACAGTGGGTTTATACTTTACAACTAGTTACTGCAGATGAAAACGATTCAATCGGAGCATCTGACATAGCTGGAAAAAACTGGGTACAATTATTCGCGCCAACAGCGATCTCTGGATCAGTTGGTAATGAGAGCAATTGGGTTGCTCCATCTAAAATGAGAAATCAAATTTCTCTTATCAGAAAGTCTTACCGTTATGAAGGTAATGCTCCTGATAGAGTTGTAAACTTTGAGTTTAACGTAGACGGTAGAAAAACTGCTTTATGGTATGACTTCGAAGAGTACCAACACATGTTAAGATGGAAAGAAGAAACTGAATACGCTCTTTGGTATTCTAAATACAACAGATCTTCTGAAGGTGTTATTCACATGAAAGACGACAACGGAAAACCAATTCCACTTGGTTCTGGTGTATTAGAGCAGATTCCTAACGTAGATACTTACTCTACATTAACAGCTACAAAAATTAAGTCTGTAGTAAGAGATGCATTATATGGTGCTTCTGATGCTCAAGACATGAACATTGTATTGTTTACAGGTTTAGGTGGTATGGAAGAATTCGATAACGCAATGAAATCTGAACTAAGTTCTGGTACTTATATCAAGAACACAGATCCTTCTAACTTTGTTACAGGGTCAGGTTCAACATTGCAGTTAGGTGGTTTCTTCACTTCATACAGACATATTGATGGTCACACTGTAACAGTGAGACATTTACCTTTATTTGATCATGGTGCAAGAGCATTGAATAGTCCTAAACACCCAGTGACTGGATTACCAATGGAATCTTACAGAATGATCTTCTTAGACATGTCAACTTACGATGGTGAAACCAACGTACAGATGGTATCTAGAAAAGGTAGAGAACTAGTGAGATGGGCAGTTGCAGGAGCTTCTGTTCCTCCAGGATTCAACAGCGGTAACTCTTTAAGAGCTAACGACGTTGATGGTGCATCAGTTCACTTTATGAAAGAATGTGGTATCGCAATTAGACGAGCTACAAACTGTCTACACTTAGAATGTGTAAAATCATAAATTTATAAGCAGTCGGGGGGAGTAATACTACTTCCCCTTTACTGTTTTGTTTAACATAGAAAATAAAATCATGAGTTCAAGAAAAGTAGTTTTAAAACGAAAAGCTAACGCAACAAATTTACCGGAACACGTTTATGCAGAAGCTAAACGAAAAATAGGTTCCACTTTTTCTAGTAATGGAGACTCTCAAACAGGTCTAACCTTTGCAGAACAAAAAAAATACATGCCTCAAATAATTGGTGTTGATTCAACTGACATCAATTTTATGAAAGAGGTAAAAAAATATTTTCATAACATGACTGTTACTATCGATTCTAGAGGAACTGATTTAGAAGTAGGAGTAGACAGCAATGGAGATCCGTTAAACTTAATGGATTACATTAGATGGAAGTTTGCATGTGCGCACCCGTACGTAGCAAGAGATGAAAAAGAAATGTCAACTAACAGAGGTTACAAGTACTTTATCTATGATACCGAAATTGAAAAAGTAAAAAAACTATCTGGAGTTAAGAAAAGAAAAGAGGCATATAAAGAATTTATTAAGGTTACCTCTAATGCATCCAAAATGGATCAATTATTAAAAGTTTATGGGTATGAGCCTAATACTATGGACGAAGCGCAAAAAGAAATAACTTTAGAAGGGGAAGTGGAAGCAGACCCAACTCAGTTTTTACAATACGCTACTGACAAAAATTTAGAGCACCAGGCTTTCATAAACGACTGTCTAACGACAGAAGTCCTACGTAAGGTAGGTAACACTATATTAAACGGAGATGTGTCTTTAGGAGACTCTATGGAAGAGGCTATCTTGTTTATAAAAGACAAGAAAAATTCTGATGTATTAACAACCTTAAAAGCACGTTTAAAAACTTTTAGTTAATTATGACGGTAGCAGAAATGCATTTTGCTGTAGAACAAGGTCTACAAAAAGTAGGTTCTAATTCCTTTGATACTTTTTTACCAGAGGAATTGGACTTTGCTTTAAATAAAATGCAAGAGCGTTTTGTAAAACAACGCTTTTGGTCTAAATCAGATCCTAAACAATCTGGATACTATGGTACACAAAAACGTATTGACGATTTACGTGTACTAACAGTATTAGATTACAGTGATGACGTTAACACAATGGATGCCACTGTAGATCATGAGGATTTTGATTTACCAACTGACTACATGTTTTTAGTTAATTCAAGAGTAAAAATATATTATGATGATTGCGGAAGAGCAAAGCTAGGTGCTGATGTATCTGCAGGCGAGATAGAAATAGAA
>CERP01003822.1_pt1 | contig 18907 bp, 33 predicted proteins | sample 530801 | NCBI WGS metagenome assembly CERP01 (sample SAMEA2620991, study PRJEB7988) | marine metagenome | biome: marine biome (ENVO:00000447); feature: surface water layer (ENVO:00002042); material: "saline water (ENVO:00002010), including plankton (ENVO:xxxxxxxx)" | depth 5 m | reverse complement strand
GATGCAATTGCAACTCATCAGCACTCATTTGATGGTCATACTCATGATCACGAACATGCTCAAATAGAACATACTCATGAGGTTTCTGAGTAATGTTTGCAGGTAAAGTATGGGGTACGACGGAACTTATCGAGGCTAATGGTGCCTTGGAGTTTCATCGTATCGAAATGAATAAAGGTGGAGTGTGTTCAAAGCACCTCCACGAATTCAAATGGAATGGGTTCTATGTCGAATCAGGTCGTATGCTTATTCGTGTATGGCAGAAAGATTACGACCTAGTTGATGTGACAGAGCTACAAATGGGACAATACTGTAAGGTGAAACCTGGTGTATACCATCAGTTTGAATGCCTAGAAGACGGTGTTGCATTTGAATTGTATTGGGCAGAGTTTAACCACAATGATATTAAACGCGAAACGGTAGGACACGCATGAAATTTATAATCGGTGGTAGAACAGTAAAAGAGGATGAGCGCTATACAGTAACAGATAATACACATTTAAAGAATCTTGTTGTAAGCCAAACAAAACTTAATCCAAACATGTCAACGACCGGGCATTCTCACGCCGGCCAAGAAGAAGTATATCTATTCCATGAGGGATCAGGTACTATGGAAGTTGCCGATGAAGTATTTGAAGTGAACTCTGGAAGAGTAGTTCTTATACCAGATGGTGCATTTCACAGAGTGCATGCAAAGGATAAAGGTTGTACATTCACATGCGTATTTGATGGTAAACGCTACGATGGATAATAGAGTTATAGGATTTACAGCATCGACGTTTGATCTACTTCACGCCGGTCATATTGCTATGCTACGTGAAGCAAAAAGTGTCTGTGACTATCTAATCTGTGGTTTACAAATAGACCCAACTTATGATAGAATAGAAAAGAATAAACCTGTACAATCAATCGTTGAACGCTATACGCAGCTTGCTGCAGTACATTATGTCGATGAGATTGTACCATATCAGGGTGAAGAAGACTTAATGGATATCATGCAAATGTATCCTATTAATATCAGAATCCTTGGTGATGAATACCGGTCTAAGGATTTTACTGGTAAAGAAGAAAGTCCTCTGCTCGGTATTCAACTATATTATAATAAACGAAACCATAGGTTTTCGTCGTCAGGATTAAGACAAAGAGTTACTGACGAACAGAGTGTTAGATCCAAAAAAAATAAATGAATTTAAATGTGTACAAACTCTATAAAACATTGTACAATAGATCCACACAACTGAGGTAATAACATGAAATTTGATACTGGCAAAGCTCCTTTAGCTTTACTTCCTTCTGAAGCTTTAATCGAAATCGCACAAGTACTTGGTTTCGGTGCTGAAAAGTATGGTCCTAACAATTGGCGTGATGACGCAGATAAGACTGAATGGTCTCGTTCGTACTCATCTTTACAGCGCCATCTAACTGCCTTTTGGTCTGGTCAAGATATTGATCCAGAATCTGGCCTAAGCCATCTTGCGCATGCAGCTACTCAAATAGTTATCTTAATGGTACAACAGTCTGACGGCCATCTTCATATGGATGACCGCTATAAAACAGGAGATGAATAATGATTCACAGTGTAAAATCACTTGATGGTAAAATGCAAGATTTTAATACTTACATTTACCGAAAAACTGGACAATATAAAGTTCGCTTTAAAGTGAAAGACTATAACCATAATCAGGTGTCAGGTTCTGGCAGCCTGTTTTATAATGAGTCAGATGCAATTAAACACGGTGCATGGATTGCCCGTCATTTGCGTAATTCATATAATACTGAAAATATTCGTGCATTGTGTGACGCCAATGTAGCTTTTCGTAAAAAAACTGGTAAAAACTTTTTCGAGGTATCCTAATGTATACACCTTTAAATGTTCAAGGCATTCGCAACTACTTTGCTGATGAACTTGAAGCAAAACGTTTTACTATTGATAAGACTGGCCAAAAGACCATTGAGATCCTCGGCGCATCATTCATTGCTGATGAACCTGCTATATTCGGTAATCCAGTGCAATCATATATCGATGCTGAATTAAAATGGTACGAAAGTGGCTCTACTAATATCAATGATATTCATGGTGTAGATAAAGATCCACCAGCTGCTTGGCAATATGCTGCTAATGATAACGGTGAAATCAATTCTAATTATGGTCACCTTATAGACTCACCAAAGTTTTATAATCAATTCTATAATGCTATTGACGAGTTAATCAAAAACCCAGATAGTCGCCGAGCGCAAATGGTTTACAATCGCCCATCCATCTGGGTTGAATATAATGAGAATGGTAAATCAGACTTTATCTGTACCAATGCACAGACATTCTATATTCGTGATAATAAACTGCATATGGTATCGCAGATGCGTTCTAATGATGTAGTATTTGGCTATAAGAATGATTACGCTTGGGCACAACATCTTATGGATCGTGCTGTTGATACTCTAAATGATGAATGGCATCCAGAACCAACGCGTGTTACAAAGGGTGATTTAATCTGGCAAGTAATGAACTTGCATGTATATGAAAGGCATTTCAATTTAGTAGTTTAAACTGCTATATCTACTGTACGTCAACAAAATAAGGAATTTAATATGGAACTTCATAATGAAGATCTCGGTCCAGTCACCGAGGATAAAAAAACGTGGGGCTGGTTTGAAATTTTTAATGTGTGGTCTAATGATATTCAATCACTCTTTGGATATACTTTAGCTGCTTCACTATTCTTATCATATGGCCTTTCAGGCTGGTCTGTGTTTTCTGCTATTTTAGTAGCAGGATTTTTTGTTATGCTACTGGTAAACCTAATGGGTAAACCTTCTGTAAAGCACGGCATTCCGTTTCCAGTCATGGCTCGAACGAGTATGGGCGTAAAAGGCGCTAACTTTCCTGCTGTATTACGAGCCGTTGTAGCCATCTTTTGGTATGGTGCGCAAACTTATTTTGCATCAACAGCTGTATCGCTCTTAATCAAATCGCTTCTAGGAATTGAACCATCTAGTATGTGGCTTGGTATGACTGGCATCGATTGGGTATCGTTCTTAATCGTATGGAGTTTTCAGATCTTCTTGTTTATGAGAGGCATTGATACTATTGCTAAGTTCTTAAATTTTGCAGGAGTATTCGTATATGCAGTTATGATCCTTCTCGCTCTTCTTATTTGGAATGCAGCTGGATCAGGACTTATGACAGAAGTTGGTACTATCTTTCAAGGTGTAGGTGATTATAGTGGATCAGCGCTTGGTGCATGGTTCGCAGTAGTCGGTACAATGATTGCATATTTTGCTGCAGTTGTAATTAACTATGGTGACTTCTCACGATTCGTAAAATCAGAAAAAGAAATGAAAAAAGGTAATCTACTTGGTTTGCCGTTAAACATTGCTTTCTTCTCATTAATCGCCTTAGTAGTTACTGCTGGTACTATTGTAGTCTTCGGTGAACCTATGACAAATCCTACTGATATTGTAGCTGCTGTCGGATCATTACCGCTTACTATTATAGCTGCTATCGCATTCTTCTTTGCGACTGTTGGTATTAACATGGTAGCCAACTTTATCCCACCAGCTTATGATCTTGCTAATCTAGCACCATCTAAGATTGACTTTAAACTTGGCGGTTTGATTACATCTGCGTTCGCTCTTGTAATTGGTGGTCTTTGGGTTGCAGTAGTAAGTCAAATGGGTATCTTTAACTTCGTAAATACCTTTGGCGCTGTACTTGCTCCGATCTATGGTATTATGATGGTTGATTACTACATGATCAAGAAAGAAGTATTAGATGTAGATGAACTATTTAATGCATCTAAAGATGGTGAATACTATTATGACAACGGCTGGAATATGAAAGCACTCGCAGCTTGGGCATTGCCTGCAGCGTTCTCTCTTGGAACAGTGTGGTTGCCTGCTCTTGGTTTCTTGTCAGGATTTGGATGGGTAATCGGTGCCGCACTCGGTGGAATTATTTATTTTACAATCATGAAAAAATAGTGTATAATAAACGAGTAGGGCAAAAGTCCTACTCGCCACAAAAGGATTTATATTATGGATAACAAGTGGAATAAGCGATATCTTAAGCTAGCTGCTGAAGTAGCTGAGTGGTCAAAAGATCCTTCACGTAAAATTGGAGCCGTTGCAGTCGGAGATAAAGGTCAAATCTTATCTCAAGGCTATAACGGCTTTCCTCGTGGAGTTAAGGACACTAACGATCGCTACAATGATAGGCCTACTAAATATCAACTAGTAGTACATGCTGAGATGAATGTAATCTATAATGCTACATATAACGGAGTATCTTTAGATGGATCTACCTTATTTGTCTTTGGTCTTCCTGTTTGTTCTTATTGTGCTAAAGGCATAGTGCAAGTCGGAATTAAAAAAGTCGTTATGGATGCTCAAGAAATACCTGAATCATGGAAAGATTCATGGGAGCTAAGTAAAAGAATATTTGATGAAGCAGGCGTTAATTATGAGTTTGTACAATGATAGTTGGAACATTTGCTAAAATACCTAAGAAAGAATCAAGCCACAGTTTTGGCTATGCTCGCACATGGTCAGAGAATCTTGAGATTGATTTAGACCATAAAAACTTATTTCATAAGGATATTTACGTATTACCTGGTGCTAACTTCGGTGGTACAATTAATCTTATGGGTGGGTTTAATGACTTTCTAAAATCAAGCGTAGATAATTTTCTTGCTGCAGAAAATATCACTTTTCTCGACGGGCCTCCTGTTGCTTATGGTGAACAGTTAAAAAAGAGAAAAGATGTTGAAGATAAGAGCTGGTGTGATGCCATTACTCAAAAACTATCTGAAGCAAAAAGCATAGTAGGTTCTGATCTTAAGCATGAATGGTTAGCTATTGGTGATAGTCATACATGCGCTTATGCTCCTTTAAATAGTTCAACAGTCAAACAAGATGGAACTACTTTAAATAATCAAATCAATACAGATTTTGAATACATTCGTTCTCATATTAAACCTTATCATAAAGGCTTAACTATATCACTTGGTAATATTGATATTCGTCATCATATTGTTCGTCTCAATGCTGATGTTAAAGCTATGATAAGTAGTCTTAACGAATTTGGCAAAAGCACAGGACTTGAAGTAGAATATGGATTACCTTGGCCTATTGAATTTGAAGGTCGTAGGTTACCAAAGACTGGATACTATGACAAGCGTCCATTCACAGGTTCTCGAGAAGAACGTTCTACTATAGTTCAACTTATGGAATCTTGTATGATTGATCTTGGAATGAACATCGTTAAATGTCCAAATAAATGGTACAATATAGATCCAGAAGTTTACGCGATTGTAAATATGGAACGCCCGCAATCTGTTCACTTAAATCCAATGAAATATCGTCGGATGAATTGGGGTGAATTAACCCACGACCCTATGGAGGTATTTGCGTAATGACGCTTGAACATCGACCTAATTATGATTGTTATGTAGACTATTTCTGGCCAAGGTCAAAATGGCTTGAAGAAAACTGTTTGATCGGCGATACTGATTATCTTGGAGAAGAAGCGACTAAGGTTATTAATGATGATCTTATGCAAAACATCCCTGCATATAATTGTGTATCTAGAACATATGAGGGGTTTAATAATGTTAATCAAGATTTAAATTATGGTCTTGATCAGCGAATGTATAAGAAAAGACCTAAAGACGTTCAAGAGCGTATTACTCGATACGTTACTGATAAATGGTCGCTTAAAGAATATTTCTTTTCTTATTACGTACATCGCAGTACTGGTTCAGGATTCTACGCTTCAAAACCTTGGCATGGTTACCATCATTCTGTAGTATCTCATTTTGGTACGCTTAAAACAGTAAATGAAATGACTGATATGATGAAGTCTTGGAAAGCAGCCGATAAAAAGATGTTTTCTACTATTGGTAACCAGAATCCTCGTCCTATTAAAGGTCTTAATCTAGTTGAGCATATCACATCTTTTGGTGTAGAAACTATCGAAGAGATGACAATTATGATTGAGGAAAATCATAAAGCTGGTAATCCTCGGTTTGCTCAAAAGACTGTGACAGACTGGTGCAATGGCAAAAATAAAGAACGCGGTATTGTAAGATGGAATTTTCCATATGCTCAGATGGCTGCAGACATTGCTACTTACCATCCTGATTACGTTGATCCAAATAGCAGTCTTTACTGTGGTAATAATGCTCGTCAGGCTATTGAGCAAATGTTTCGTAAACCAAAAGGTATGAGCGAAGTAGAATATCATGATCTTGCTCTTCAAGACTTAACAGAAAAGCTTGGAACTAATAACGCAGCGCATGAAGATACACTATGCATTTTTGTTAGGTTTTTAAATAATCTTGATCGATCAGGTAATAACTTTAAGAACAACTCTGGGTATTACATGATGGATAAGGCTGATAAGCCAATGTATGAATCAACATGGTGGCCTAAGGCTCCAGATTTATCACCGCAATCTAATACAATAGATGAATGGTTATCGTAAATAATAGTTTACATAATCATCAAATTGTAGTATAATTATTATAGATTTTAACAAGAGGTAATATATGTCTATTATGGATAAACTCAAGAAGAACTCGAAGCTTAAAGCTACTGAGGTTCTATCTGAGTCTAAATTTTTTAATGAAAAGGATATGGTTACAACCGATGTCCCAATGGTTAACGTTGCACTATCTGGCTCAATTGATGGTGGGTTGGCACCTGGTCTAACAGTTCTTGCTGGTCCATCTAAACACTTTAAAACTTCATTTGCTCTTCTAATGGCAAGCGCATATATGAAGAAGTATCCTGAAGCAGTTATGCTGTTTTATGATTCAGAGTTTGGTTCACCTCAAGCGTATTTCGAACAATTTGATGTTAATCCTGAGCGTGTCTTACATACGCCTATTACTAACGTTGAAGAACTAAAATTTGATCTAATCGCTCAGCTTGAAGGTATGGATCGTGATGATAAAGTTATTGTCGTTATTGATTCTATTGGTAACCTTGCTTCTAAGAAAGAAATGGAAGATGCTATTAATGAGAAATCAGTTGCTGATATGTCTCGCGCCAAAGCATTAAAAGGTTTATTCCGTATGGCTACACCTTATCTTGCTATGAAGAATATTCCATTACTTGCTGTCAATCATACGTATATGGAGATCGGTTTATTTCCAAAAGCTATCGTTGGTGGTGGCACAGGCATCTATTATTCAGCAGATCAGATTTGGATTCTTGGTCGTAGACAGAATAAAAAAGGCACTGAAATTACAGGCTATGACTTTGTAATCAATGTTGAGAAATCACGTTATGTAAAAGAAAAGTCTAAGATTCCTATTAGTGTATCATGGGAAGGCGGAGTAGAAAAATATTCTGGTTTGCTTGATGTAGCTATGGCTGGTGGATATGTTTCTAAACCTGGAGCAGGCTGGTATTGTCCAGTGAATCGAGAAACTGGTGAATTGATTGAACCTAAGAAACGTGAAAAGGATACACTTACACCTGAATTCTGGGATCCAATCTTTGCAAAGACTGACTTTAAAGACTTTGTACAAAAGCAGTACAGCATTGGTCACCAATCATTAGTAGATATGGATGCTATCGTAGAAGAAGAAGCATAGCATGGCGTTAGAATATACTAAACATGATTGGGTCGTAGAAATACAGACACCGGTCCAAGAAATAACGGAGGAAGAAAAGTCTACTGTTCTTGATCTTATATTAGACAATACTTTTGTACGTTGGAAGAAACAAAAACTAACACCGCAAGAACAACTAGATTTTATTAGCGGATTTGGTGCTGTTGATAGGTACTGGAAAAACTGGGAGCACGTCAATAATAAACATTTATTCTTTGAAGGTTATCCTGGTATTATACGAGTATCTGGTAAACTTAAAGATGGAAAGATAGGTCAGTTCGGCCATAAGGAAGTACTTAAATGGCATTGCAACAGACCACAAGATCCGAATAGAAAACCATTTGTTTGGTTGTATGCAGTAGGTGGCAGCAAAGGCTCTGTTACCCATTGGACAAACAATTTCCTTGCTTACAATGATTTAACTACCGAAGAAAAAGCTTTCTATGAGACCATTAAGATTCAATATATTGGTCATCGATTTGAAAAAGAAATGAAATATACCAACAATAAACTTTGGTATGAGTGGGTTGATAATCAATTAGCGCAAATGGATCTGTGGCATAAAATGATACTTACAAATCCAAATGGTAAAAAAGGCATATGGATTTCTCCACTTGAAGTTGGCAGCATTGAAGGGATGAGCCAAAAAGAAATGCTTGAATTCACCCAAGAAATGCTAGAGAAGTTAACACAACCTAAATACGTTTATTCACACAAATGGGAGGACGGAGACTTAACAATCAGTGAACAGTTCTTTGGTCTACACCAACGTGATCACTTTGAAAACATGCATTTACGTGAACTACACCGCATTGGGTTCAATGCCAATAAATTAATACCAGATATGAGATATGAAGGATACAATGGATATCTTGAAGGTCATACCGGATTTTTAGATTACTTCCCAGCAGAGCATAAGGATTAAGACAATGAGTAGAATATTAAAAGAAAATGAAGACTATGAATTAATCCCTGGTCAGAATGAACACTGGAATGTTCGTATTCTTGATGGTCAGTTTACTGAAACTGTTATAGAGTTCGAAAAGCTAAAGCTTACTGAAGATGGTGAAAACCTTAAGTTCTCATTTGAAATTGTATCTTCACCTGATGTAGGAGTATCTAAGGATAATATCGATTTGCAAATTTACGCAAAAGACGTGCTTAGTACAATTATGTACAACTTTGAAACTGATAAAGGGTTTACATCTGATGATAGAAATGGTATAATGGATTATACCGAAGGCACTCGAATGGATAGTAATTACTATTATATGAAAGATACAAATGGATGATCACAAGTAACATAGAACAAACCATTCTAAGAAACTTACTTACGAATGAAGAATATACTCGCAGAGTTGTACCGTTTATCCAACCTGAATACTTTGAAGGCGTCTATCAACAGATGTTTCGTGAGGTAACACAGTATGTAGTTAAGTACAATAAACTTCCTACTGCAGAAACATACAAGATTGAATTAGATGAATCCACTAAGTTTAATGATGAACAGTACCGTCATGCAGTAGAAATCATACCAGAGATATTCCGCAAGGAAGAAGTAGACTCGACTTGGCTGTATAATCGTACAGAGAAATGGTGTCAAGATCGTGCGCTCTTCAATGCTGTTATGGAATCAATCTCTATTATCGATGGTAAACATCAGAAGCTTACAAAGGATGCCCTGCCTGACTTGCTTACAAAGGCTTTAGGTGTTACATTTGATACTAATGTTGGTCACGACTACTTAGAGAATGTAGAAGAACGTTTTGCGTTCTACCATGCACAGGAAGAAAAGATCCCATTTGATATTGAGTTACTTAATACTATTACAAAAGGTGGTCTATCTAATAAGTCACTTAACATTGCACTTGCAGGTACTGGTGTCGGTAAATCATTGTTTATGTGTCATGTCGCTGCAGCAGCACTTTCACAAGGTAAGAACGTACTATACATTACTTTAGAAATGTCTGAAGAACGTATTGCAGAACGTATCGATGCTAATCTACTTGATATTCCTATTGATCAGATAGACAAGATGAGCAAAGAGATGTTTACTAATGCTGTCAACCGCATTAAAACTAAAACAAATGGAAAGCTTATCGTAAAAGAATATCCAACAGGTAGTGCTAATTCTAATCACTTCAGAGCACTGCTTAACGAACTTAAGCTAAAAAAGACTTTTAACCCAGATATTATTATGATAGACTACTTAAATATATGTGCATCGTCACGTATGAAAATGGGAGGATCTGTTAATAGTTATGCTTACATTAAGGCAATTGCTGAAGAGCTACGTGGTCTTGCGGTCGAGTTCGACCTACCGATCGTCTCTGCAACGCAAACGACTCGTACTGGTTATTCTAGCTCGGATCCTGGGCTTGAAGATACGAGTGAGTCTTTTGGATTACCCGCGACCGCAGATCTAATGTTTGCCTTAGTATCAACTGAAGAGCTAGAAACTCAAGGTCAAATAATGGTAAAACAATTAAAGAATAGATACAATGATCCAGGTAATAATAAACGGTTCTTAGTTGGTATTGATAAGAGCAAAATGCGATTATATGATGCAGACGATACAGATCAAAATTTGGTAGACGATAAACCAACATTTGATAATACTAAACAGGGTCAAGATCAACAAAAGTTTTCGGACTTTAAATTTTAGGAGAAGTGAAATGGGAAAGAAAAAGACTAGCTCAGGCAATACATCAAAGGGTGAACGTCGTAGTTCAATGAAAACCAGCGGCCTGTATGTTAGTAATGCTGACAAGATGTTGCGTAAACTTGATGCGTTGAGGAAAGGTAAAGATATCGTTATTACTATTGCTAATCCTAATAAAGCCCAAACAAACAAACCGTTTATTAAATATAAAGTAAGTGGTAGAGCTTATACAAAATATGTTCTCGGTGGTTCAGATATGAAAGGTTCTCGTAATCCTCTTTTTGACCTAGGAAATAATTGATGAAACACTATTCAGATGTAATGAAAGCCTATCTAGTTGTAGAGCCTGCTCCTGCAAAAGAATTTAAAGATCAATTTAACGATGCACTACAGCTTATTGCTTACTGCGCAAGGGTAAGCAATCCTGGCAATCAATTTAATAATGACAGCGGAGAAAAGCTTGTACGATATCTTATTAAGCATAAGCATTGGTCACCATTAGAGATGGCAAGTGCTACTATTGGTATTGATACTACTCGTGATATTGCACGCCAGATTCTTCGTCATCGTTCATTTTCTTTTCAAGAGTTTAGTCAACGATATGCAGACCCAAGAGACATGGACGACGCATTTGTTCTACGCGAAGCACGTCTGCAAGATCCTAAGAACCGCCAAAACTCAGTAGAAACAGAAGATGACGAGCTTCAAAAGTCATGGGCCATGAAACAGGCTCAAATTATTTTTGAAGCTAAGATGGCCTACAAGTGGGCACTTGATAATGGGATTGCTAAAGAACAAGCACGTGCTGTACTGCCAGAAGGTAATACTGTATCACGAATTTATATGAACGGAACACTTCGTAGTTGGGTGCACTTTATCGAACTACGTTCTAGTAACGGAACACAGAAAGAACATATGGAAGTCGCACGAGCCGTGGCACAAGCAATTTCTAAGATCTTTCCAATGGCAGAGGAGTTTGTACATGGCGACTGATAAACTAATATCTACATATTATGCAGATGCACCTGGCGAAGGTTATGCCGAAGTGTGGTTTGATTATAAAGAAGAAAGAGCACATATTAAGTATTTTAATAAAAATGAAAAGCAATTCTTTACAGAAGAATTTCCCAATAACTCTCTCAGGTATGTAGAAGATGCTGCAGAAAACTGGGCTTTAAATATTAACATTGATTATTGGTGGCAAAGGACAGGTGCTAAAAAGCTATGAATGAACAGAAACTTATTCTTATAGCGGACGTTATTGAACAAAAAGTTCGCAAAGAAAAAGAGCTTGAATTCTATTTAAAAGAACTTGAGGTCTTACACGGTAAGATTGGCTTCCTACAAAAAGAAGTAGATCTTACTAATACTATTATAAACATGATTAAAAAGGAAGACATATTAGATCTTACGACCACTGCAAGCACAGCCATCGAAAAAAAAGCTAATTTAATTTAAATTAACCGTTTACATTTGATTTGAAATAGTGTAGTATACATACTATGAAAAGAGGCAAACAAATAGTGAGTAATCTTATGACTAATATTATGACAGCGGCATGCGTCGCTGGCGTAACAGTAGCATGTTCAAATGCATATAAGACTGACGCAGCAGAAATAAAATGTTTAGCTGATAATATTTACTTCGAGGCTCTTACTGAGTCTACTGCAGGTCAAGTTGCTGTTGGAAATGTTACTATGAATCGTGTAACACATTCTGCATTTCCTGATACTGTGTGCGATGTAGTTTGGGAACGCAAACAGTTTTCCTGGACTCATGACGGTAAATCTGATACACCATCTAGTAAAAGCGCTTACGATGAGGTTTACGAAATCGCAAAAGCAGTATATAGTGGTGATGTAATGGATATCACCGAAGGCGCTACGTTCTATCATGCAGACTATGTTAATCCATCATGGAACAAAGATATGAAACGCGTTGCTAAGATTGATACACATATTTTTTATACACATAAAGGTAGATAATGAAAATACTAATTGTTGGTTATGGCCGTCACGGCAAAGATACCGTCGCTGAATACCTACGTGATAAACACCATTTGACGTTTAAATCATCTTCAGTACACGTGGCTGAGAATATAATCTATCCAGCACTTAAAGATCTGTACGGCTATACTTCTGCCGAACAATGCTTTAATGATCGTGCTGCTCATCGCAAAGAATGGTATGATTTAATATCAGACTACTGTATTCAAGATCTTGCCCGTGTTGGCCGAGAGATCTTTGCCTCGTTTGACATATATTGTGGGCTTCGCAGCAAGCGCGAGTTTCATTCTATTAAAAATAACGGTCTATTCGATGCTGCTATTTGGGTAGATCGTTCAGACCATCTTCCTCCAGAAGATGTTTCAAGTAATACTATTGAACCGTGGATGACAGACTATGTCATAGACAATAACGGCACACTTGCACAACTATATAGTAATATTGAGGATCTTCTATTAACGCTAAAAGGAAAATATGACTTATGGGAAAAATACGATGTTTAAAGGACTAGCCATTTCGCTTTTTGTTATTACATTTGGAATGGTGGTAGCACCTATCTTAGCTATATCATTAACAGATCAAGGCAGAGCAACTTGCCATCTGAATTATATCACGCCTTGCTGGGACTAAAATGTCACAGTACAATAACTAAATTTATAAGGGGTATACATAACAGGCCTCTTATGATAATATATAACATGTAAACGTTGAAACAACGTGAAAACATACTGGACCTGGGGGCGGTACCCAGCAGCTCCACCAAATTTACTCTACAAAGTAAATTATCACTTTTTACTCTACAGAGTAAATTTGATGGGGCTGAAATAGGATCGACAGGTGTTGTAGCGAAGCGGAGTTTACCGGATGACCTCGTATCGGTCGATTAAACTAAATGCAAACGATAACTTTGCTCCTAAGGGTTACGCTCTAGCAGCCTAACTACTGTGGGTATGGGTTCCACCTAGAAACAGAACGGGCCCACTTTGTAATGTAACTTAAAACAGGATAAACAAATGAAAGCAATTACAATTTCCGCGGCTGCCCTTTTGGTAGCTATGTCCGCAACAGCTCAGGCCGATGGCATTAAATTTGCAGGTGAAGTAGCATACTCTCTCGAATCAGAATCATTCGTAGCTGAAGTAGGCCCTTCTATCAACATGTACGGTCTGTCAATTGACCCACGTATGCACACAGCACTCGATGGCACAGATCCATCCTTTACAGGTACATCAGTAGAGCTTGGATATGGTCTATCTGAAAGCCTTTCCGCTTTCGGTAAAGTAAGCACAGATGAAGATCTATCTTACGAAGACCTAAGCGTTGGAGTACGTTTCAACTTCTAATTGTAAATTGGATATAATTGGCGTATAAAAAGGCACTAGGGGAAACTCTGGTGCCTTTTTTTTATATAAATAGACACGAATGAATTAGAAACTAAACGATGAGACACACTATGTATAAAATACTTTTAACATTGTTTCTTATGACAATGGGATCAATTACTTTCGCACAAAGTTCTGATGCAGAGAGCACCGAAGAGCCAGCATGCCCAACGGGTTATATATGCACAAAAGGTGAAACGTCTGGGACACAAACTATTGATAGTAGAACTACTGTTAAGTCCCCTCCTGCATCAGCTATTTCTCCTACCATTAATTCAACAAATTCTGATAGTTGTACAGTAGGAGTATCAGGAGCGGTTCAGACACAGATCCTTGGTATCTCTGCTGGTAAGACTGTTCGGGATTTTAACTGTGAGCGCCTAAAGAATGCAAAGACCCTATATGATATGGGTATGAAGGTGGCAGCGGTTTCGGTGATGTGCCAAGACGAAAGAATTTTCGATGCGATGATGGACGCCGGGAGTCCCTGTCCATATGATGGAATGATTGGGGATATGGCTAAAGAAGCTTGGAAGGCAGATCCTAAAGGCAAAGAAGAAAATAACGGTAGAGATCTTAGAATTTTTAAAGATTGGGAAAAAGAAGATGCAGACACTGCTAAAGGCGCTATGGGTGTTGGTGCTCTCCTCCTCTTGTTGCTTCTCTGAAGTAATATACGGATCGGGGTCAGTTAACACATACCAATGGGTTATGAGTAATGTCATTCCTGATGCGCTTGGCTTGAAAGTTAATGGCATCTACCACAAGTATACTATTACAAAAAATCCAGGTGATGCTGCAACGGTTACAATCTGTAATAAGAATATCAATGCTGCAGGATGTGCATATGAACATAAAGATGTATGGGATGGTTTGCCTGGAGCTACTAAGATTTATTACGATCCAGTAGCTCTATTAGGTGCTTCACTCGGTGACGGTTCAATGACACTAAAGGGTAAAGGAACACTGTCAGATCCAGCTGTACATTACGACTATGTGTACGACACCTGTGCAGATCCAATCAACGATCCGCGTTGTCCTGGTTATGAGAATGCCTTATTGAAATACTTACAAGATAATGGGTTATTAGACTCTCCTGATTTTAACGATCCATACTATAACGAATATATTCAGGACGCGCTTGCAGAAGAAGCCGAACTTGAAGAAGAGCGGTTAGCACAAGAAGAGGCTGAAGCCGAAGAAGAAAAAGAAGAAGAGACATTAGAAGAAATGCTTTCTGTTCAAGCTGGAGCAATGGAAAAAATTATTAGTTCTACAGAACAGAATCAGATGCTGGTTGCATTATCAAATACACCCGCATTAACTCAATATTATGCCCTTGAATTGGATGGTGGAGAATTAAAGGAAACTTTGGTAATCCCACAGAATGAAATCGTAGATAATAAAAGAGCTCTTAGAAGTTTGCAGTCTGATGTTAATCATCGTAAGATGGTTAGAAATCAATATGAATAAATAAGAGCATAAACGGTTAGGAGACCAACTATGAAAAAGATACTAGCAGCGAGCGCACTGGCATGTCTAGCTACGCCTGTGCTTGCTAATAACACACCTATTTCTGGTGTCGTAGAATCACGTTGTTTGATTGTTACAGAAGTGACAGGTATTTATGGAAACCCTGCAGCGCACAAACTGTCTACTAAGGCAGCTGATGGCGGTGTACTTCCTAAGATCAGAACTGATGTAAGTCAAGCTGACGCCTATAAGGTGAAATTTACTACGCCTGAAGCATTCTCATCTTCTCCAACGCTATCGGATTCTTTAGCTTGGACTGGGGAAATTACAGTTTCTGCGGTTGGAGTCGCAGGCATGTCTGTGTACGAAACTAACAAAGTGGAATATAATAACCACACAGAATACGACATGACATTGGCCGGGAGTACCTGGTTTACTGTTGAGTCAACTGTCGAGTATGGATCTTCAAAGTCTTTACCTGGTGGGGAATATTCTGCAATTGTTACAGCAACTTGCATTCCTAAATAATGTTACGTGTACTTGGGATATTGTTGGTACTATGGCCTATGGCAGCAAATAGCCATGACTTAGTACCAACATACCCTGAGATAAAGGAATCTCATGTTACAGGCATATATCAAGCAAAATTAAGTACCTGGAACAAAAGAGAAGAAGTTGAATATTATGAGATAGGAGTCTTTGACGAAGATTTCAAACCAGTTCGATTTGCTACAATCGAAAAGATAGTTCGTATAAAATACTTGAGTAAAAAGAAGTTTGCGGTTTATATAAAAGAAGTAGATTTAGATCGAGCAGTTTACATCTGTACCACATCTAAAACGAAGAAAGAAAATATAACCAGAGCTATTGTATCGTCGAGGGTGTGTTCAAAAATAAAAAGGTGAGTATAGAATGAGATTGATTTATGTACTGAGTTTGATCTTGATTACCAATATAGCATATGCAGACAGTAGTTCTTTGAACTTAGCTCTGCCATCTGTACCGGGTAATTATCAATCAGACAAATTTAGAGATGGTGATCTCGATTGTATGAATGCAATTGGATCTGCCACTAATTTAGAATTTGGCGTGACTGGTCTTATCGATAGGAACCAGAACGGTATAGGATTAAACGCCGGACCATCTACTGATGTAGGTGTCTACGCTAGAATTACTATTCCTCTTGGTAAGAGGGCGAAAAATAGAATAGACTGTAATAGATTATTTGAATTAGCTATAAGAGAAAAGGCATTAGAAGTTCAGAGACTTGAAGCAGAATTAAAGAAGTTACAACAACTACAATTTGAAGACTAAATTATTGCAACCCTTTTTGGGTCATGAAAAACATCATGAATACCAGAGAAGGATTGCATATGCAAGACAAATGTCACCACATGGCTCGTATGGCAGAAGCTGCTTATTTGAGCGAACAAGATGGAAGGAGAAAGTACCGAATAGAACTCGGCTACGACTGGCATCGATTTATTGATGTACACGGAGCGCAAGTTCATATTTTAAGAGACGGTAAGAATATAATCGTAGCTTTTAGAGGTACCGAACCTAAAGAATTATCAGATCTTACTGCAGACTTAAACGCGTTCCCAGATAGAGCGCAAGTCGGTGGTTGGGTTCACAATGGCTTTCAAAACGAGTTAGAAAAAGTATGGCCCAGACTTATGGGTGTACTAAAGCAATACCAAGAGCACAGAGACCTTTATATTTGCGGTCACTCTCTTGGCGGCGCAATGGCTACAATCGCAGCAAGCAGATTGAATCCAGTTGCACTTTACACCTACGGTTCACCCCGCGCAGGTACTCGCAAGTTTACTAATAATATTACTTGCCCACATTTCAGACATGTAAACAATAACGACATAGTGCCTAAAGTCCCATTTGCTTTTATGGGATACAGACATCATGGCGACTTGCGTTATATTAACTTTTACGGTAATATTCGTAAGATGAGTAAATGGCAACGCTTCAAAGATGGATGGCGCGGTCGTGTAGCTGCTTGGAAAAACAAAGCTCCTTTCGATGGCGCTAGAGATCACGGTATGGCAAACTACGTGAAGTATCTGGAGGCCAAAGATGGCGAATGAATATAAATGTAAAATTTTAAAGATCGTAGACGGTGACACAGTAGATGTGGACATTGATCTAGGTTTTGGTATCGTATTAACAGACGAGCGTGTTCGCATCATGGGCATTGATACACCTGAATCTCGTACAAGAGATAAGGTAGAGAAAGTATTTGGCCTTGCATCAAAAGACAAATTAAAAACATTGCTTGACAAAGAAGCAATTCTTATTACTCATGACGATCGTAATGGAGAAGACATGAAAGGTAAGTTTGGTCGTGTGCTCGGAGACTTTAAAGTAGGAGACAAATTAGTCACTGAAATTATGGTTGAAGAAGGTCACGCAGTACCATACTTCGGCCAGAACAAAGCTGACATTGATGGCTTACATCTAGTTAATCGTAATAGATTAATGCACGAAGGTGTAGTACTACCTGCTACTGTACAAGAGGCAGAGGAACAAATGAAATGATGGAGATGTTAAACAGAATGTTCGGCGATACGCTGTGGATTTGGACGGCTATCGCAGGCGCTTTACTCGGTGCGGCATTTCTCGCATGGTTTAAAGAAACACGAGCTGGTATTTGGGGTTATTCCAAGTTCGACCAGTTACTAGATCATCTTGTTAACAGGTGGGGGTGGACTTGGTTACAAGAACCACCAAACGCTTGGCGGAAAAAATATCCAAAAATAACTAAAAAAATAGATGAACTGGAGGAAAGAATTAATGAACTGGATAAAAGGTAGACTCAAAGAGCGAACGTCATATGACGGCATGGCTCTTATCGCTGGCGGAGTAGCAATGATACTCATGCCAATTTCACTTGTAGCCTATGCAATGATTGCTTGGGGTGCATTCACAATTTGGAAAAAACAGTAAATGTCTGAAGAAGAAGTAAAAGCTTATCACCCAGCCGACAGCAATGGCGATGGTAAGGTAAGCGCTGAAGAAGAGGCAATGTATTTAGAGTTCAAGCGCAAAGAACTCGAAGATGCAGATGCAATGCGGGATGCGCAACGTAACATGACTTGGTTCGCCTTGGCAGGTTTATTGCTTTACCCGTTTGCAGTTGTACTAGCATTGGCCATTGGCCTTGATGGTGCAGGTAAGATCTTAGGCGATATGGCAGCGACATACTTTGTGTCAGTTGCAGCAATCGTAGCCGCATTCTTTGGTGGACAGGCATACGCAAAGAAAAAATAAAGTGAGGCAAAATGATTGATGCGTTATTAGAAGTTCTAGTTGATTTGAAATCAAATGAAATAACAAAATATTGCGTAGATAAACAAGAGGTAGTCGCAGGAGAGCAACTTGATTGGAACTCTCTTGCGGCTTGCCAAAACCAATTACTGATGGCTCAACATCACATTAAAGATCGGAAGCTAACAGAATTCTTAAAAAAATACCCGCATTACAGATATCCTGGACAAGCATTACCAAATAATGCAGTCAGACCTCTGGGTAAGTGTTGGGGCAGAAATAGAATATATACATTAAATGGAAAGGGTTGTTAGATGGCAGAGATTGAATATGAAGGAATAAAGATAGGCGGCTCAAAGCTAATGCTTCTTATTCCATTACTCGGTACACTCGGCGGCGGTCTCTGGGGTGGTTTTGAATTTTACAAAGACTATATGGATATGAAAGAGATTATAGCCAATATAGATACTGATGCTATTGCGGCACGCA
>CERP01007107.1_pt1 | contig 18918 bp, 29 predicted proteins | sample 530801 | NCBI WGS metagenome assembly CERP01 (sample SAMEA2620991, study PRJEB7988) | marine metagenome | biome: marine biome (ENVO:00000447); feature: surface water layer (ENVO:00002042); material: "saline water (ENVO:00002010), including plankton (ENVO:xxxxxxxx)" | depth 5 m | reverse complement strand
GCTATAGAAGACGCTAAGATTGCTTTTAATGCTTTATCTGCCTCTATACAAGCAAGTAAAGATAGTGTAACTGCTGATTTTAATGAGCTTATGAATAACGTAAGCACTAAGGTTTCAGATGCTCAAGCTCTGATCTCTCAGAGTCAATCTATCCTAAGTATGCTACAAAGTGCCTCAGGTCGCAGAGGAATGACCAGAGAAGCAGGTCTAGATTACCTAAGAAGCTTACGTGGAGCTTCACGTATAAGCGATGAAAAGGCTCTTGGAGAAGCTCTATCTGCAATAGGAGAGCCTAGCGAAGATCTCTACAGTAGCTTTGTTGATTATCAACGTGAGTTTGCTGATCAGGCTAATCTGATAAGTGAGTTAGAAGAAACTGCAGGTAAGCAGCTTTCCCACGATGAGCAAATCTTGCAACAGTTAAGAGCAGGAGGGGAAGCTTCTCAATCGCACTACAACAGTCAGTTGGATCACTACGATAAACAGTTAGAAGATGCTCAAGATCAACTGAACGCCATGTTAGGTCTTGATGATTCTGTACTAAGCGTTAAAGACGCTTTGAATAACTTTGCAAGTGCTGTTGAAAGAGCCATGTCCATTTCTGCTGCTGCCGCTGAACAAAAGGCAACATCAGATGCTGTTTCTGAACAGTCAGTACTAGATAAGTATGGAACAGGTTTTTTCGCTGAACAATACAAAGGTTATGATAAGGTTGTACTTGAAGGCGCACAAGAGCTTCTAGATGCTGCTAATATTGCAGGGGTTCAAACCACAGGTAAAACTGGAGCGCAAATTCAGCAAGATCTTTCTAATGCTACAGGTTTAGCTATTGGTCTTGATAGTAATACTCGTGCTGATCAATTTGCCTTGGGGGGTTATCACTCTGGTGGTATTCGTATGGTTGGTGAGCGTGGCCCTGAGATTGAGGCTACAGGTCCATCTCGTGTGTTTAGTGCTAACCAAGCTAAACGTATGATGCAGAATCCTGACCTTGTAGAAGCAGTTAAGTCTATGAAGCAAGAGATTTCTGAACTTCGTAACGAACAGAGACAACTAGGTATTAACAACAATAAGTATACCAAACGTACATACGATCTGTACCGTCAGTGGGATACTGAAGGGCTACCTGCAGAGAGAACATAATGGATATTATCAAGCCAGTTACAGTTACCAACAGTATCCTTACAAGCTCTAATGTTGCTGAGAATGACTATAGTGAGTGGGCTTCTGGCACTACTTATGCAGATGGTGATAATGTTATTGTCATCGGGACTACACACAAAGTCTATGAAAGTCTTGTAGGCAGTAATGTAGGTAATGATCCGACTACAGATGGTGGTACTAACTGGTTAGAGCTTAGTGCTACAAACAGATGGAAAGCCTTTGATCAAAAGATTGCAGCACAAGTTAGTAACTTAAATACCATTGAGTACCAATTCAACGATGCTAACTCTAATATAACTGCAGTGTCTTTCTTTGGTTTGAATGGCAATTCAGTTAATGTAACAGTAACAGATTCTACGGACGGTGAAGTATATAACGAAGACTTCTCTTTACTAGACAACAGTGAGATCGTAGACTTATTTACTTATTTTTTCGCTGAACAGGGTATTAAAACTGAAGCCTTGTTTACTGGCATACCACCCTATCTTAATTCTGATGTCGAAGTTACGATTACTGCTGACACAGGAACAAACGCTAAAGTAGGTCAAATTGTATTTGGGTTCCTAGCTAACTTTGGCTTAACAACTTATGGAACCTCAGTAGGTATCGAAGATTATTCTCGTAAAGAGACTGATGCCTTTGGTAACTTTATTATTACACAGAGAGCCTTTGCTAAGTTAGTAGATTACGATGTGAGGCTTGAAACAGGAAAAGCTAGAACCGTGCAAAACACACTTGCAAATTTTAGGGCTACCCCTCTTGTTTATATAGGATCTGAAGATGAAGCTTTCGCTACTATTGTATATGGGTTTTATCGTAGATTTGATATTACACTTGAGGGACCTGCCTATTCATTTGCTGCTATTGAAGTAGAAGGATTAACTTAGAACATGGCATATGTAAATATTACAACTTTACCGACTGCCCCTAGTCGGGCAAGACCATCAACATTTGCTGCCGAAGGGGATGCCTTTCTTGCGGCACTAGCAACATTCGTAACAGAGGTTAATACCTCTGGTTCTTATATAGATGGAGTAGGAACTGCTGCAGATACTGATGCTGCAACGGCAACAACTCAGGCTGCTGCTGCTGCAACAAGCGCAACTGACGCATCTAACTCAGCCACTGCCTCTGCTACCAGTGCAAGTAACTCCTCAACAAGTGAGACTAATGCTGCTGCAAGTGCTGCTGCTGCTGCTGCATCGTTAGATAGCTTTGATGATCGGTATCTTGGGGCTAAGTCTTCTGACCCTACTACAGATAATGACGGAGATCCCCTTTCTGGTGGTATGATCTACTACAACACAGGAGATGGAAACCTAAAGTTGTACAACGGTTCTTCTTGGGTGGTTGCCGTACTTGATCCTAGTGGTGCGATGCTTTCTGCAAACAACCTATCAGATTTGGCTAGTGCCTCAACATCAATAACCAACCTTGGAATTACAGCCACTGCTGCTGAACTTAATTTTGTAGATGGTGTAACTTCTAACATCCAAACTCAGATTAATAGCTTCAGTACTGATCCCACCCTTGGCACACTAACAAAATCGTTTCTTGCTAATGAAAGCTCAACCATTACTCTTAGTTCTACAGTTAGTCCCACAGCGATTGTTGCAGTAACCAAAGAGGTTGGTCAGACTGGTGTATCCTCAAAGGGTGCATGGGACGTGGCTTCTGACGCAGCTAACTATGAGTTGTATAATCAAGCACCTTCCACAAGTTTAAGCCTTTCTTCAGCAAGTGCCGATGGAACTGCAACCCTCGGCACAGGCTCATTTGCATCGTCTGACGTAGGTAAGCGTATCTTTGTTGATGATGGTGGCGAGGCTGTTCTTACTGCTACAGATGGTTCTTACAGTCTATCCTCTGCATTTGGTGCAACTACCTACACCTCTGGCAACTGGTCGTTGTCTGGGCTTGATGTTGATTCCACTTATGGTCTTACTTTGAATAAGTTTGTTGAGAATGCTTTTGATCTTTCTACAGCCTCTTATGATAGTGTAAGTTTTAGTTTTGCTTCTCAAGAGACGAACGGATATGGAGTATTCTTTAAACCTGACGGGACTAAGATGTATGTTATTGGTTATGGTGGAGATGACATTAATGAGTATAATCTAAGCACACCTTGGGATATTACTACAGCTACTTTTGGTAGTATAACCAAAAGTGTTGCCACTGAGGATGTAAATCCATATAAGGTATTCTTTAAACCTGATGGGCTTAAGATGTATGTCTTAGGGGCTACTAATACATCAGTTTTTGAATATGCCCTAGGTACTGCTTGGGCTGTTAATAGTGCGTCCTATAGTCAAAAAAGCATAGATTTATCTCCCTATGAGCAAAATCCAAGGGGTCTGTTTCTTAGGTCTGATGGACTCAAGATGTATTTCACCGGTGACTCTGGAAATGATGTAAATGAGTATGATTTAGGCACTGCTTGGGATATTTCTTCAGCCACTTACCTTAGATCTTCGTATGTAGGTACTCAAGAGGTGAATCCAAGAGATCTTTCCTTCTCTCCCGATGGTACTAAGATGTTTGTTTTAGGTCGAGATGGGGAAGTAAATGAGTATGCCCTAAGTACCGCTTGGAATATATCAACAAAAACGTTTGTACAGGACTTTCAAATTACTGGGGCAGCAGATAATTACCCATTAGGCATATTCCTTAAACCAGACGGTAGTAAAATGTATATCCTTGGTGACGGCAATGACTCCGTATTTCAATTTAGTCTTGGTACAGTGCATGATGTCACAGCCGAATACCTTCCTGCAATAACTTCTACAGCAGGGCAAATCGACAGCCAATACTGGACAGATATAAATAGTATGACGGCTGACGATGAAAGTAATGGAGGTAATATCTACTACGCAGTGTCTACTGATGGTCGAACTACTTGGTCTACCGCTCATTCTTCTAAAGGTGTTCGTTCTATTGCGAGAGATAACAGTGGTACTTGGCAGTATAACAGTGATGCAGGGACAGCTTTTGCTATAGAAGATGCTGCCTTTCTAGGTTCAAAGGATGTATCTAATCAAGATACAAATCCTGCAGGTATATTTATTAAGCCAGATGGTTCAAGAATGTACATCACTGGGAATACTAACGACAAAGTGTATGAGTACAATCTTAGCGTCACTGGAGATGTTAGCTCTGCTACGATTGTTAGGTCGTTTATTGTGTCATCCCAAGATACAGAACCTTACGGCATCTTTTTTAAACCCGATGGAACTAAGATGTTTGTTGCAGGGTCACAAGGTGACACAATAGAAGAGTATGCCCTAAGTACCGCTTGGAATATATCAACCGCCTCTTCAACAACAAACACAAGTGTCAATGCTAAGTCCCAAAATGTTGCAGGTCTAACCTTTAAACCTGATGGAACTAGGATGTACATAACAGACAGGGGGACACAAGACGCACACGAATATGCCCTAAGTACTGCTTGGGATGTGTCGAGTGCTTCATTTACTAGGTCTTTAGCTGTTGCAGCAACTTCAATTGTGGGGATAAACTTTAAACCTGATGGGCTTAAGATGTACCTTACTTTTTCTAATGCCATTACAACGGAGTATAATTTAAGCACTGCTTGGGATATCTCTACCGCAACAGAAAGTGGGGTTACTGTAAATGTCAATACAGACTCTGGTGCTTTGTTTGGCGCATTTATTAGTAGTGATGGCCTAAATCTTTACACAAATAGTTACTCTCTGGATAAAGTGTCTCAGTTCTCGTTGCAAGGTTTTTCTACCTCTGAAACATGGGTAGATGGCACGACTAATGATGAGTTTGCAACTATTGCACAAGCTATGACTGTTAGCTCTAATCGCATGGCGAAAGCCCAAGTTGATGCGGTAACAGATGGCTCTCATTTTACTCTGGGTAACACATTAGACTTAGCTATTATTCCATACCTAGCATCTTCTGGAACTCCTCCAACATCTGATGGTATTTCAATTAATTATGATGCGGCTGCTTTGAATAAGGGTGCTATCCTTGGTACTGACTATGACTATGACATACCTGCAACAAACAAAGTTAGTATTACTTCTAAAGCCGCACAAAATTTAAAAGTAAGGATTGCTTAATATGATGAAAAAATTACTATTAATTTCCACTGTACTACTTGCAGCTTGCTCAACTAAAAATGACGTAGCCATGAACGAGGCTTATCAAAAGTATAATAGTTCTGCAGAGTGGAAACGCATGGACACTATTGCTAAAATAGCTGCACAGGGTGATGGTGGTGTAGTAGCAGCAGCTATGTTAATGCAAGGCGGCAATGCTTCTGGAGCTATCACTGCTCAACCAATTTCCACTGGTGACAAAGTATTAAACACAGTAGCTGCACTATCTCCAACTATAATTGGTCTAGGACAAATAGCTGCTACAGTCGATGGCAATAGAACAAACAAAGAGATAGCAGTTGTTCGATCTAACAATAACAAAGAGGTATCTATAAACCAATCTGATAATAATGTTACAGTAGCCGTTGATACGAATGACACAATGTCAGACCTAGCAACAGTTAGCATAGTTAAGCCAGAGTTTCAGATAGTAGAACCAAAAGTTTTCTGTGTCTTTGATGGCACTTCAGCTTGTCAATAAGAGGTAAATAATGAGTTTTAGACTAAGTCAGAGGTCAATGGACAGATTAGAAGGTGTACACCCTGCTATGACTGGGGTTGTAGAAAGAGCTATTCAGATTACGGATGTAGACTTTGGAGTTACTCAAGGTATCCGTACCTTAGATGAACAAAAGGCTAACGTAGCTGCAGGGAGATCTCAGACAATGAAATCTAAGCACCTGCTACAAGAGGACGGGTTTAGTCATGCAGTAGACGTAGTGGCTTATGTAGGTTCTGATGTTTCTTGGGAACTAAACTTGTATGACAACATCTGTGATGCTTTTAAACAAGCTGCATACGAAGTGGGTTGTAGTATAAAGTGGGGGGCTGCTTGGTCTGAAGGTGACATTAGATCTTACCCTGGTTCTGCAGAAAACGCTATGATGGCATACGTAGATCTAAGACGTAGCCAAGGGCGTAGACCATTTATTGACGCACCTCATTTTGAGCTAATGTAATGGAGATGCTTACATTTATAGCACAGTGGTTAGCAGCACCACTTGCGTTTATTGTGTGGTTTCTATTTATGAAGTCTACAAAGAACGAAAGGGATATAGCTGTACTACAGGTACAATATGAAGCTAATAGGTTAGCCTACGACAGAGAGATGAAAGAACTAAAAGAGACTGTCAAGGCAATCTTCAACAAACTGGACAGCATAGAGCAAGCATTAAGAGATAGGTAATGGACCCAGTAAGTTGCGTAATGATGGCCACTGGTGCTTTCAAGGGTTTGAAGGCAGCTATTGGTGCAGGTAAAGATTTCCAGGATATGACAAGTCAACTTGCTAACTGGGGTAAAGCTTTCTCTGACTTTACTAACTTAGAAGAGCGTGAAAAGAACCCACCGTTTTGGAAGAAGACGTTCAAAGGTTCTGACGAAGAGACTGCCATAGAAATCTTTGCGCATAAAAAGAAGATGGAATCTATGAGGGCAGAGATAAAGGATCACATCTCATTTACATACGGACCAAGCGCATGGAAGGAAGTCTTACAGATAGAGGCACAGATGCGTAGAAAAAGAAAGCAAGAGTTGTATAGAAAGCAGGAGCAAATGGATGCCGCTATTAACTTTGCTATTGGTGCTTTTCTTTTTATTATTAGCGGTGGCATCTTGTTTTGTTTATTTTATTTTATTGGTAAAGCTCAAGGTAGGTGGTAATGTGGTTCTTAGTGTGGATGCAATTTACGATAGGAACTCGTGACTTCGAGTACTATCAAGTAGGTACATACGGATCAGAAGAGGCTTGCAAAGAAGAAATGGTAAAAGCAAGAGTGATGATAACGAATAGTAAGTCAGCGGTACATTGCTTTGAGGTTGATAGAAATAAACAGTAAGTTTGTAGTATATGATAAAGACGGTAAGGTTGTGATAATTACCCGAAACAAAAAGATTGCAATAGTTTATGCGAGGAATAATGGCACACACGATAATTGATGATTGGAAAATTATACCAAGGTTGATGATGTTGGCTGTAACTATACTGACATACCAAGCAGTACACTGGTTTATGAGTTTACCAGATCCATCTGTTGCACAGAGTGGTCTTGTGTCTGTGTGCATGGGTGCATTGACCGGATGCTTTGGAATTTGGATGGGTAAAGAGTCTAAAACAACAGTAACACCAAAGAGGGTTGTGCATGAGGAATCTTATAGCAAGTCTTCTGGTAAGTAGTCTCTTAGTTGGTTGTGCAACAATACCCTCATTCCTCAATCCCCTCTCAAGCAAGGGAGGTCCAACTGTAAATGCGAATGTCCTCGCAGGTAAGGAAAACACACAACAAGTTGTCGCCCAACAGAATCAACAAGATGCAGGTCGGGATATCGTTACAACAGAAATACGCAAAGAGGTCGAGGCAAAGTCAGTCGAGCAAATTAAAATCCTCAACACTAACATACCCCCTTGGGTTTTACTCTTGCTTCTGTTGGGATGGCTCTTGCCCACACCACAACAAATAGGATCGAGAATCTATGGGTTCATGTTGAGCTTCACAAAAAGAAAATAGGCTAGTATACTAATAATACTTCCTATGTAAAACTAAAGGGGTCTCTTTCGAGACCCCCTTTTTTATGCTTAATCTTAAGCGTAGATTTCTTTTTATTTGGTATGACCCTAGGCTTGTACTTAGGTTGCCGTAAGTCTTTAGCCATAGGGTTAGACTTTATATTCTGTCTCCCCATTGTATACACCTATAATCCTTTACATATAGACCTGAGTATTCAAACATTTCTATACCTGCTGCCAGTAGGAAGTTACACTTCTCATAAGAGTCTACTACTGTCCTGTTAACTTCAGCGCGGCAGTCCTCAGACTCAAGAGAACTACAAAGTAAGAGAACTGCTGTCCACATTATGTTAACCCTTCTGTTACTTTTTCTTCGTGCTCTATGAGCCTATGAAGATACCAGTCGGCTTTCCTAAGATCTTCTATACCATTTTTATATCGCCACCTATGAAGGTATTTAGCTATATTCCCACGTAGGTATCCTATAATTTCTTCATCACTTAGGAAGTCGAGTATGTACTCTATGCACTCTATGTTACCCTGCCCATAGTGAGCAGGGTTGTTTACGTTATCACGCTCAATAGAGCGCAAGCGTTCTTCAACAGTCATTGGGCTGATCAAAACTTTATCTCCTCATCTTCAGCATACACGTCATAACCAAACGAAGTGAAGACGGTAGTATAAGGGTTCTCAAGCTCCTCTTGATTAGATAACTTAGGATCTTTCATAACACCTATATCCTCCAGATGTTTTTCTAAGTATAGTGGTAATTGGTTTTCCATTATTCGCAGCTCCTTAAGCCAGTTTCAGCGTCGTAGTAGCAAGCGCCACTCTCGACTGATTGAGGTTTTACATCTTCATCCATAAACAAGTCAAGCTGTTTCTCGTCTTCTTCTGCAATATCTTCTGATGCAGCAGCATTTAGTATGCCGTACCTCTTACCAGAAGCTCTAAAGGTAGTACAACCAGAAGCACCGCCATCGTAGGCTCTCATGTATACATCTCTAAAATCTTCCCAAGTAACTTCGTCTCCTACGTTACAAGTTTTTGAGCAAGCACTATCCACAAACTGACTGGCTAAGTTAAGTACTTTTACATGATCAAACACAGATAGCTCGTCAGCAGTTTTACCCTTAACTCCAAACACATTATAACCATAATCTTCTACACGCTCTACTTTAGGTCCGTCAAAAGTCTGTATGGTTCTGTCATAGAATAGACTAAACACTGGCTCTATGCCCGAACTAACATTATCTGCAGACAAGCTGATAGTGCCTGTAGGAGCTATAGATAGTAGGTGAGAGTTTCTAATACCGTGTTTACGTATGCCATGTCTTATGTCGTCTGGTAAGGTTAAGCTAAACTCACTGACAAGATAGTTAGTTGAGTCAAATAAAGGAAACGAACCCTTCTCCTTAGATAGATCAATAGAAGTTCTATATGCTGTATCTCTTAAGGTTACCATGATAGTCTCTAGAGTCTTTAGGAAACCAGAAGAACCATAGGTATATCCCAGTGCTTCTATGGCGTTAGCCACACCAGTCAAACCTAGCCCCATTCTTCTCTTGTTCTTAGCTTCTTCTTCCTGAGCTACAAGAGGGTAAGTAGCTCTGTCTACCACGTTATCCATAGCACGTACTACAATAGGTATGTCTAGTTTAAACATGTCAAAGTCAAAAGTCCAAAAGCCCTCTTCATCTTTAGACACATACTTAGTCAAGTTAAACGAGCCTAGTAGACAAGCACCATTAGGCGGCAGTGGTTGTTCACCGCATGGGTTAGTGGCTCGTATCGTTTCTATGTACCAAAGGTTGTTCTTTCTATTAATCTTATCTATGAAGAGTATTCCAGGTTCTGCCCAGTCCCATGTGCTTCTAAGTATGTCATCCCACAAAGCCTTAGCTTTTACTGTCTTATATACTCTACCGTCAAACTCTAGGTCAAAGTCTTCGTCATTCTTGACTGCAAACATAAACTTATCGGTTACACCTACAGAAATGTTAAACTGAGTTAGGTCAGTACTATTATTCTTTGCTCTGATGAACTCCTCAATGTCAGGGTGATCTACACGTAACACTCCCATTTGTGCTCCTCTGCGGTGACCTGCAGAGCTAATTGTTTTACACACGGCATCAAAGATCCCCATAAAAGAGAGAGGACCACTTGAACGACTGTCAAGCGACTTTATAAGAGCACCCCTTGGTCTTAGTGTAGAGAAGTCATACCCTATGCCACCACCAAGACGCATCGTTTGTGCAGCGTCTTGTGCAGCCCTCATAATGCCACCCATACTGTCTTCTATACCTTCCGACACAAAACAGTTGTAAGGTGTAACCTCTCTAGGAGAACCCATTGCAGACTGGACTCGACCTGCAGGTAAAAACCTTTGATTGTAAAGTACATCTCGAAACTGTTCGAAGTGTTCTGGATTGTCCTTAAGTGTATCTGCTACTCTCGTCATAGCGTCAGTAAACGTCTCGTTTTTCCCACGGTACTTCATGGAATGTATCTCTTCTGAGATACCTAGTTTTGGTCCAAATTCAGTCATCTTTTATCTTTCTTTTTATAGTTATTATAAGGTGATTATCTACTGTCACCACTCCCTCGTATCTTACCGTTCTTTTTCCTCTTTGTTAGTTTGTCTATATTCATCTGGGCTACGTCAGAGAGGGCATATCCAAGGTCATCTGCTAGTATAGCAACGTACCAAAGTACATCTCCTAACTCTTTAGCTAACTCTTCTTTATCTACTACACCATCCCTTAACCATTTTTTAATTTTATCGGATACTTCACCTGCCTCACCTGTTAAACCTAATGCAGGGTAGACGATCTTAAACTTGCTGTTGTACACAGCAAACTTACGTGCCTTAACTTGATAGTCGTTAAAACCGTCGTCATATTTATTCATAAAAGCATCTATATCATCCGCTGTAATCATCGTCGTACATCTCCAACTCTAAGAAACCTAATTCGTCTAAAAGCATTAGAACGTCAGGCTTCTTCATTTCACCATCTTCTAGTATTCTTTCAAATCCGTAAGCCTCAATCATATCGAGAACTTCTTCATAACTCTTGTCAACCACTTCCATACTCCTTCTGAAGGGCAGACATTGAGACCCACTGTAAGTCGTAGCTACCATTATCTAGATACCGTTTGATAGCTACACCATGCCGCCACTCTCTGTTGGCTTGGCCTGCCCAACTCTCCTCTTTACCTTTGTAGCAACCTACGACTAAACCGTTGATAGGGTTAGGCAAGGCTTCTGCCTTATGGTAGTAAGAAAACTTATGGCTATGACCAACCGTTGCAGAGCAAGACAGTTTTTCTGTCAGAGAGTAACCATGATGTTTATTAGACATGGCAGTACCATAATTTCCATTAGAAACATAGTGAGCATACAGCACCCCATCATAGCTGTGGAGAGAGGGGGCAGAGTTGTTATACTCATGGTACTCGTCAAACCATACGTCAGTCTGTAAGTGACTAAAAGAAATGCCAAACTTATCACCCTCTACTCTAGGATCACTAGCTATAGCTTTCTTTATTCGATTCTCATGGTTACCTTCAAAACCAAACCATGCAGCGCGTTTGTACTTACGTTGACTAGGCTTGTGTCTAATCTTGTCCATAGAATCATTATAAGCCTCTATGTCTGCCTGATAATTTTGAGATACAACAGCTTGAGGATTCCTGCCGTCATAGCTGTTAAGAGAACGCATATCAGCGCCATCTCCTAAGTCTACAACATAAGTCGGGTTTACGTCGTATATAAGTTCCCCTAGCCATAAGAATCTTTCGTTACTAGCTGAGGGGTCTGCATGAGCGCAGGAAAAGACTACAGCAGTCTTGTGTCGGGAATTTAGGTAGGACATTACAAAGACCTTATCGTGAAGGGTTCTATAGAAATCTTAAAGTGATTACTTACTTCTAGAAGAGGCGCCTCTTCTAGGTGACAAAGATATGCCTCTTCCATCGCAGCTCCCTCACCCCTTTGATAAGTAGCCTTAACTGCGAAACAATCTCCGAAGTCTTCTACTGGACCCATAGTCCAATGAACTATCATCTCTTGCATTTTAATAACTCCATAAAATAGTCTGCATTACAAATAGCCAACCACTCTTGGCGGTCTCCTCGTAAAAAGACTATAGGTTCAAATATCTTATCTTGTTCAGCCTGCTTCATGTAACCGTACAGAGTCTTAAAATCTTTACGCCTTTTGATTTCTATAGAGAGTGGTAACACTTCTCTTGCTCTTGGCGATAAAACTATATCCTCTCCGTTGACCCCCATGATTTGACTCTTGATGTCATCAGGATGAAGCTCAGGAAAAGCTTTTAGCAGCCTATCCCTTATCTCTTGTTGACCTAAGCGGCCTTTGGCTTTCGCTGATGCGGTGGTTCCCATATCTCTCCCTCGTATCTCCTTAACCAGAGAAGTCTAGCGTTTTCTAAGACCCTATCTACATCTTTGTCGTAGGCTTCTACTACTGTATTCCATAGCTCACGCTCCTCAGTTATGCCCTTTAGTATCTTCTCTGCTTTAACAGGGCCAACTCTATACAGCCCCTTTATATTATCCGCAGTGTCTCCAGTTAATATCTGAGTATAGAAAAACTGTAAGCCTTCAGTAGCGTCTACCGTCTTCCACTCGTTCTTATTAAAGTTAAAGTGATAGGCGGCTAGCTGTAGCATGTCTTTGTCTGCAGACGCTACTACAACTTTAGGTCCAACCCTAGTTGCTTCTATGCCTATAAGATCATCTGCCTCTTCTCCTTTCGAGCAGATAGCCATGTATTTCCTTACGAGATACTCTCTAATACCTACAAGGTGAACAGGTTTATCTGCATCCTTTCTATTACCCTTATACTTGTGAGTTACAGCTATATTATTACGGAAGTTATTTTTACCTGTTATGTAAACTTCATATTCCCCTGTAGGGTTATAAAAAGAACACTCGTTAAAGATGTATTCCATAATCTCATCTACACCCTCAAGTGCAGTCTCAATAGGATCATCCTTATGAGCAAATGCACATCTATAGGCTATGATGTCACCATCTATAAGTGTCTTACTCATTGGTTAATGACTTTCTCTTTTAAATACGTCAGCATTATAGCCGAAGAAATAGTCGTCAAAACCCCAAGATAAGGCGGCTTTGACGAAAGCATGTTCTAAGTCTTCTGTCGTATAGATATTGTTTTGAGTGTAAGTGAGAGTACGCTCATTGTCGTATTCATCTAAATCAGTAAACTTAATTTCTACTTTTGGACTCATAGTAGTCTCCGTAAAGGTGGGTCTCCGAAGAGACCCTAGATTAAAAACCAGAGGCCATGCTCTCTGTTTGTTCGTAAGGTACGTGTTCTAGTACACCTAACTTCTCTAAACGATGTCCTGCTAGATTGCCCTCACCGTAGAATACAACCTTGATACGAACCTTAGTTCCGTTACCTATGAGACCATCAGACTCAAAGTCCCAACTTCCTGCAGGAGTGTCGTCGTCCATCTTAACAATAGTAGGTGGACCACCAAACTCTTCTACGGTGCGGTTAACGTGATTACGTGATACCTTTAACCACTTACCTATCCCAAAGCCATTTCCATCGGAGGGGTCTTTTATCTTTAGGGTTTTGTTTCTTAACTTAGCCTCATCTGTAATCTTAGATAAGTCATCTTCTGTATCAGGATAGAACTCCATGTTGTACTGTCCTTCTGGTACAAAAACAGTATCCATATCGGATGCTCGTAACCTTGCCCATTTAATATAACCATCCATGATGATAGTCTGTGCTTTACGCTTAGTCATTTCTCAGATCCTTTTTGTTGAGATGAATATAGTATATAATATCCAGGATTTAAATGTCAACCCTTACCTAATGTATTTCTGCATAATTTTTACCGAAGCTATAATCTATGCCTAATTCTACGTTTAGATCAACACGTTCGTTGGTCTTTTGTATAGATGTATTCATTGTGTCTTCTATAACATGCTCCTCTCCTTCTTTTACTAGTGCAATTATTTCATCGTGAAACTGACCGATGATCTTCATACCACGAGCTGCACAACCTGCAACCCAAGTATCAAAACAGTAAACGCCAGTACTTTGGTTTAGTGTACTGAATCTATCTTTATCATATCTAAGCGAATGGTAGATGCCTGACACAGGGTTAAGTAACCATGTACCACCGTTTACCTCTCGCACCTTACAGTTATCTGCGACTGTCTGTATTGACCAGTTACGATCCCAAAAAGCATCTAACATAGTTGAAGCCTCAGCAAGCTGTATGCCCATTGTGCGAGCCAGTTTGTTAGCTCCTACACCATAAGTCGCTGAGTAGTTAACTACCTTATACTTTTTACGTAACGCCTTAAGAGATACCTCACCCGAATTGTGCTTGTCGATATCCTCTTGCGTAACTTTACCTGCGTGACGAGCCAAGTCTAAGTGAGGGTCAAACCCATCCTGTGACATCTGCTCAACATACTTAGGGTCATGGTCTTTCATGTAGTGTCTTTTAGTAGTGTCCTCTAAAGATACCATATCTGCACCGCATAGGCTGTAACCTTCGGGAGCCACCAAACAACCACGTATTTCTTTACCATAAGGCTTATCGACTGATGGTAAATTAACAAGAGGTCTAGCGTGACGAAACCTAAGAGTGTTTGTAAACCCTGCAATAGATGCCCTTACTACTCCGTCCCTAGTGCTATCCACAAAAGACTTAAATATGCCGAGGCGGTGATTAATAATAGTGAGACCTTCCAGTAACTCAACTTCTGGGTTCCTGTATGACAACTGCTTAACTGACTCACAAAGTTCTCCATCTTTACGTATTTGCTCAATTGAACGCTCCTCTCCTGTTTCTTTATTTTTGTGGTACTCATAGGTCGTGGGTTGCCAACCGATATCATACAACCAAGACTTAACTTGTGTTATAGAGTTAGGGTTAGGCTCTTCTCTTCTAACCTCAACCATAAGCTGCTTCGTAGAACTAGGTAAATACATGCTCTCTGTAAGTTCTACCCACTTCTCAGCCAGTGCTGACAGACTGCCGTCTTTCTTAGTCCAATTCTTTGGTCTGAGTCGCTGTGCGTGTATAACTCTCTTTGGCATAGCTTTTGTAAGTTCTGTTATCTTCTCTTCCTTCAGAGCAGTAAGTTCGTCAAGATGTCCCTTAGCCTTATCGTAGTCTATTCTCCAACCAAGTTTTTCTTGTTCTGCTGCACAGTACATTTTAAAGGTCAAATAGTTTATACACTTGTCTAAAGACTCTTGATCCTTGTAAAGCTTCTTTAGCTTATACATCAGCTCTTTATAAAGCCTTGTGTTTATCTTTACATCTTCCTCACACCTATGAGCATAGTCCTCGTAAGTAAGGTTTTCCCAATCATCTATCTTAGGTTTTGGTACACCGTAGTCGTTACCATAACCTTCTAACCCATGCTTACTGCGATCATAGTTTACGTACCAAGACAGAGGTAAGGTGTCTACCACCCTCTGATGTTTAGCTACGTTAAAACCTAATATCTTGCTTAGTGCAGGTAAGTCGTACCTAATTATATTGTGACCAGACAGCTCTTTGGCTGACATAAGAACAGCCCTCATCTCATCATAATCGCTTGTACTATGTATGTCTTTGTCATCTTCCCAAGACATGACATGTATAAAAGTTGGGTCTAGCCCATCGGTTTCAATGTCGAATATCATCTGACTTCCTTGTAAAATTTGTGTCTACCTATTTGGTATAGGTATTTAAGTTTATTTCTCCAATACGGCTTTGAGTAAGTCGCATGGTAGTGTGTTGCACCTGTATTATCTTGTACTCCGTGTTCTATTACATCATAAGCTATGATCTGAGCAAACAACCAAGGTATCTCTTCAGCAGGTTTCTCTGGCTTACCATCACAATAGAATGAAAACTGACAGTCATCTTTCAATGACCCAGTGTCGTGCTCCATTACTCCGCAGATCGTGTTAGGATACTTATCAGATTTAACCCTGTTCATAACTACTTCAGCTACCTTATATTGCCCCATCACTGGTTCACTCCTTGCTTCGTAGTATATAGTTAGTGCTAGGCACATAGCTTCAATCATCTTTAAGTCCTTTAGGTGCGTAGACTTCACCATTGTATTGGCTACCAGTCTCTGTATCTGCACCAAAGTTACACCATGCTAAGATAACTAGGATTGCCATGATCCAGTAGAATGAAACCTTACACCACTTTAAAAATCCAGTGTAAGTTTCTTCTGCTTGTTTTTGTGCTTCTTTATTATTTATCATCACTATCTCTCCACACTGTAATAAGTATTAACACTACAAAAATTATTAGTAAAGCGTCTAACCACATATCTAACCCCATTGGTCTGCCATAGCATCTGCTATGCCTTGGTAAGTCTTGCTACGCAGTTTCCAACGATTGGGTGAAGGTGGCAACCAGTGCAACTTCTGTCGTTCTGCAGATGTAAGAGCTAACATATCTTCTTTGACATTCTTAGTCTCTTTTAACAAGGGCAAACCTCTTAACCAAAGACATGTGGCTTTCTGCTCTAAGTGACCAAACATCCAAGGTTGTATTACTTGGCTTTGATTTCTGTTACCAATTCGTTCCTTGGCATATTTATGCATAATAGGATTTTCTACACATATCTTTTGGTTGGGCAGGTTTAAGAACAAGTTAAAGAACTTTGCTGCCTCGTCTAACTTAGGCCATCTAGTTTCATCCTTGTGTAACCAAGATACCCCACTGTTTGCTAAGTAAGTGCAGGGTGGGTGAGCTATAATTAAATCCCAACCATTGTATAATATATCCCTTATGTCACCTTGATAATGAGGTCCATCACCCTCGCCTTCTAGTATATCACAAGATATCGCATCATGCCCTTTCTTTAAAAAGGCATCCCTTACAGTCCCTGAGAACTCACAAGCTACTAGTATTTTCAATTTTATCTCCTACTCTTTTCCATGTGTTAGCAAAACGGGTTACTATTATGCTACTAGCATCCCCGATATTTTTTAACAAGTCCTTATTTACAAGGCCGTATATTTTGTAGATATCGGTTAGGGTGTTTACAACATCCTCATGCGTTCTTGCCATAGTTAATAAAGGTGTTTTAGGTAAGGGCGGTCTCTTGCCCTTACATATCTGTGATACCTCAAATGAGAACATCACATCGCCAAGTAGTTTCTCTTCAACTGGTGTCACGAGTGAGTCTCCTGTAGGGTAAAGCTCATAGAGTCAAACAGAAGAGTACCTGCATTACCCTCTTCAGAGCAAGGTCTGTTCTTTTCAACCCTAAGTTGCGTGGTGTTACGCTCCTGATCGTCTTCTGCTAACTTATCTCTATATAGGTCTATGATAACAGAAGCACGTTGACCGATCATCTTACAGTACTTAGGATCACCGTTTTCGTTAGTGTGTGCGATAGTAACTATACCTACGTTAAGCTCTGCAGCTAGCTTCGACAGTCTTACGGACAAGTCAGCAAGCTGTTGCTCTTTACTTTCTTCAGATTGTCCTACGACAACATCTTGGATCGGCTCAAAGAATATATACTTACATTCACAACCCTGACTCAAGTAACGTATCTGCTCTATGAAATCATCTGTGTCACTACCGTCAGGCATATAGAACTGGTAGAACAGCTCATCCTTGGTTATATCTTTGATAGACTTCTCCACTACATCGTGTAGATCAAGTGAATCTATGATATCCCTGCGTGTAAGGTTCTGGTTCTGATGATAGGAGACAAGACCTAAGACACTGCGTAACTTTGTTTCCTCTAGATGCCAAGATGCGAAAGGAACTTTCCTCTGTAGCATATTGTACTCTAAGAAGCGCATAACCTCAGTCTTACCTATGCCAGTAGGTGCTTTAATCACAGTAAAGTGACCCTGCATGAGCCCCATGATCTTATCATCAAGCGCCTCTATGCCTGTAGGTACATAATTGTAATCGGGTGACTCTCTAAATAAGTCTACAAACTGATCAGAAGTGTTTAAGATGTTCTCAGGTGTATACTTTCTAGCGTTCCACCATGCATTGGTGAACTCACGGCTAGCGTTATTAGTGAGGAAGTCGTTTGCGTCCTTATAAACATCGTGTTTGACCCTATAGGTCTTATTAGGAAACATATTAAATATCTTAGACGCTACGGCATTACCTGCTGCATCGTTGTCTACACTCAACACGATCTTCTCAAAACTATCTAACCAATCTCGACACTTCTCCCACAGCCTCTTAGAGGGCGTAGCAGAGGGTAAAGAGACTACTGGTTGTATCGACCTACCCTGCATCATTTCCTGCACTGACAGAGCGTCTACTTCTCCCTCAGTAATGGTTACGATTTTAGCACAACCTGCAGGAAACAGGTTCATGCCATACAACTCATCTTGAGATAAGCCTTGGGCAGAAAAAGTCTTAGGCATAACTCTAATCTTCTTACCGCCTGATGGGTACATATACTCTTGCTTAACTACACTGCCATCATCATCTACATAACTACGAACATCATACATCTCCATCGTCTTGATAGAGATACCCCTTGAGGGCAAGTACTGGTGGTCTACTGCTTCTTCTTCTACTGGCGTATCGAAAGCCATTTCTTTATCACTCCTGTTTTTGTGCTTCAAAGGTTTGTGTTGGTCAAAAAAGTATTGGTCGCAAGAGAAACACTTGCCCACCTCTTTCTCTGTATTAAATGAGTAGGCATCACTGCTACCGCAGTTAGCTTTATCAGGACATGGTAAGTGTGCTAGTTCAGCCATTTTGCTCTCTTCCCTTCTCTGTACCCATCTTTATAGGCATCCTCGTAATCTTTTAACATACTAAACCTATGAGGTACTATATTTCCACCGTAGCCTCTGTAAGCTGCGTAGTAACCACAGTCGTATGCTTCTATGCACGTTTCTGTATACATTTGTTTTACTTTTCCCATGTAGTTCTCCTTCTTCGCGCATTCTACCAATTTCCACCGTAGGGTGCAAGTGTGTCAAGTTGTCACAGCTACAATATAATAGTTTTAATATTGACTACTCAAAACCTAGAAAGTAAAATAATCTTAAGTGATTCGTTAGAAATAAACTTCTACAGACTGTTTAGAGTTAGTAGAGACTATAGC
>CERP01007683.1_pt1 | contig 18954 bp, 22 predicted proteins | sample 530801 | NCBI WGS metagenome assembly CERP01 (sample SAMEA2620991, study PRJEB7988) | marine metagenome | biome: marine biome (ENVO:00000447); feature: surface water layer (ENVO:00002042); material: "saline water (ENVO:00002010), including plankton (ENVO:xxxxxxxx)" | depth 5 m | reverse complement strand
CACTACAATAAACTTAATCGTGTTCTTTAAAGGTAGGAAGCTACATATACGAGAACTATTACACTTAAAGCCTAAGAAAAAAAATTCTTCTTGACATAACGTAATATTTTTAGTAAAATAAGGAAAAGATAAATGAAATTAACTTGGTTACTATTATACATATCTAAAATATTTACTAAGATAGGTAATTATTTTTATAGGAAACATGTTAAACGTATTCGTAGTAAACAAAGAGGAAGATTATGAACTACAACAAACGACCTATTATCTATATAGGTTATGATAAGAGAGAGGAGATAGCCTACAATGTACTTAAATATTCTATTGAAAGATTTACCACAGAGTATGATATCATCCCTCTCCATCAACCCACACTACGTAGGCTTGGTCTATATCGTAGAAACTTTGAGGTAAATAAACATGGTCAAAAAATTGATGAGTTCGATAGTCTCCCCTTTAGTACTGATTTTACATTTACTAGATTTCTTATTCCTCACATTAGCTTATACAGTGGGTGGGTTCTTTTTATGGACAGTGATACATTCTTACGTACTGACATAAAGAAATTGTTTGAAAGATACAACGATCCTAAGTATGCCTTGTATTGTGTACAGCATAATTATATGCCTACTGAAACAACAAAGATGGATGGTCAAATACAACAAACATACAGTAGAAAAAATTGGTCTAGTGTAATCCTTTGGAACTGTTCACATCCATCTCATCATAATCTTACAGTTGATGATGTCAATACTAAACCGGGAAGATGGCTTCATAACTTTAAATGGTTAGACGATAAAGAGATTGGTTCTATGTTTGAAGAATGGAATTGGTTAGATGGACATACTGACCAAGACATTAATCCTTATCTTGTTCACTTTACGACAGGAGGACCATGGTTTCCTGAGTGGGTAGGAAAAAGAGAAGACGATAGAAAATATGCTGAAGAATGGAAAGCCATACATGATGACATGTCTTATGGATTATTAACTGGAGAATAAAATGTACACCTTTGTAACCTCATTTAGTGAGAATGGATATGAAACCTATGCAAAAAAAATGCTTGAAAGTATCGTTGAAAAATGGAACCCAAAACATTTTAAACTCGTTGCTTACTACCATGACTTTGATTTACCAAAACATAAACCTCCTACTAGTAGTAGCATTAGTTATAGGAATCTTAATTACGTAAAAGATATGATTGAGTATCGTGAACGTATGAAGAAACATGATGGTACTGAAGGTGGTAAGATAGCTTACAACTGGAGACTAGATGCTATTAAATGGTGTCATAAAGTTTACTCGTTAACAGACTTAGCTTTTGAAATGATGGAAGATGAGAACCATGATAAAGAAGAACCTAATTGGTTGATATGGATTGATGCTGATACTGTAGCTAGTAAACGATTAGATGTTAGTGCAGTTGATAAGTGGTTACCTTCTCAAGCAAGTGTTGTGCATCTTGGTCGTACTGATATAGATTATAGTGAGACTAGCTTCATGGGATTTAACTTACAACATCACGATGCTTGTTCTATATTAGCTGACTTTAGAGGTTGTTATACTATAGGTGAAACGATTGCATATAGAGAATGGCATGATGGTTTTATCTTTGAAAGACTTTTAAATATTTATAAAGCTCATGGTATGATTGTCAACAACTTGACAGAAAAAGTTAAAGGATTGACAGCATTTATGCAGTCTCCTCTATCTGAATACTTTATACATTATAAAGGTAACTTAAAAAATAATTTAAGTATTACTCAAGTATCTCCTGATGTTAAGTTAGAAAGATATAGAAAGTTATGTAGTATAGTAGGTCATTACAAAGCTAAGAAAATAGTTGAAGTAGGAACATGGAATGGTGGAAGAGCTATTGATATGGCTGATGCTGCTTTTAAACACCATGATTCAGTAAACTATATAGGCTTTGATTTATTTGAAGATGCTACTGAAGCAAGTGATGACTATGAAATGAATACAAAACCTCATAATACTATAGAAGCAGTTAAGAAAAGGTTAACTGATTATGCTACAGAAATGTTTAATAAAGGCAAGACATTTACATTTCAACTACATAAAGGAGATAGTAAACTAACTATTCCTAAATGTAAAGAAGTTAACAAAGCAGACTTTGCTTTTATAGATGGTGGACATTCATATGAAACTGTTAAGGCAGACTACAAAAATTTAAAAAAGATTCCTATATTAGTTTTTGATGATTACTTTTCCAAGGATCAAGAAGGTAATCTACCTAAAGAAAGTAACATGGGTGTTAACAAACTTATAAAAGAAATGCAAGCTTATGGTAAGGTTGTTCTTCCTAGTACTGATCGAGTAGTTGGTGGTGGTATAACACATATATGTTTTGTTGCTAATAAAAAAGGAACACCTGCATTACCTAAAGATTTAACTAGGATGCCTATAGTTGTTAATCCAAAAGACTCTAGACCTAAACAAGAAATCATAGATAATATACATACCAATCAAAAATTAATAAAAGATTTTGATTGGTTAAAGCATGGTAAAATAAATAAAGAAACTGCTTTTGTTGTGTCAGGTGGTAAGAGTACAGACTTTAAATTACTTAAAGAAAAGTTGCTCAAGGAAGGTGGTAAAGTATTTTGTGTTAAGCATAGTTATCCTATATTAATAGCTAATGGAATACAACCTTTTGCTTGTGTCATCTTAGACCCTAGACCTATTGATGGAGTAAGTACTCATGGTGTATTAAGAAAAGATTTATTTAAAACTGTAGATAGTAAAACATTATTTCTTATAGCTTCTATGACTGATCCTTCTGTAACAAAATACTTACAGTCTAAAAATGCAAAGATAAAAGGATGGCAAGCTTACTCTGATGCATTGAGAGATTCTAGTACTAAAGATAAAATTACTATTGATAAAGATTCAGGTATTAAAACAGGAACAACATTAGTTGCTGGTGGTACTTGTGCTGCTATGAGAACTATATCACTAGCTCACATCTTAGGCTTTAGAAACTTTGAGTTGTTTGGTTTTGATTGTTCAGTTAAAGAACTAACTCCTCAAATGAAGAAAGAAAAGATTAGTGATAAGCCTAAATATTTTAGAGTTGAAACTAGTGGTAAACATTTTTGGACTACTGGAGAACTGTTAGCTAATGCTCAAGATTGTGAAAAGCTTTTTGACAATTCAGACCTTGATCTCTCAGTCACTTTACATGGTGAAGGTACTTTAGTTTCAGAAGTTTATAAGAAATCTTTAAGAGGTAAGGAGATATCATACCTTGATATAATAAATCCTCTTGCAGCTTAATGAACGTAAAGAAAAGTTTTGTCAGAACTATGTCTTACATCGTAATGCTACAAGAGCTGCAAAGGAAGCAGGATATAGTGCAACATCTGCACACAATCAAGGCTCTAGATTATTAAGAGAACAAGATTGTATAGAACGTATAGCAGAATTATCTTCTGATATTACTACAGACATAGATGTTATTAATGAATTAGAAAAGCAATATGATATAGCTAAAAATTCAGGACACTCTAACTCTGCTTTAAAAGCTTTGGAGTTATTATCAAAAGTTCGAGGTAACAATGATGATTCACAAGAGTTTACAACTGAATCTTTAGAAGCAGATATAGTTCTTGTTATGAAAACTTTAGGATTTGATAAAATCTATTCATTATTACAATCAGCTTTTCCTGATTATTTTTCTGAAGAAGATGACGATGAAACTGTTGAGGAAAATATATCTCAGGAAGAACACACCACATAGTTAAACACTCCTTGTTTTTCTTTTTTTACCTGAAGCAGTAACAGACCACTTAACCATCTTAGGTCCTGTCTTTTTTCTAGCTTCAGTCTTAGTAATTTTACTAGCTATCTTCTTAGGTCTGCAAGCAGGATAAGGTCTTTTCTTTTTATCCTTACCAGACCTACCACATTTCTTACCTGTCTTAACGTCTGTCCATTCTTCTTTGAACCATTTAGTTAAGCCACTGTTTTTAGGTTTAGCCATTAGACGTACTTCCCACCAGCCTTTTTATATTCTCTAACTAAATATGCATTTGCATATGCACTGGGATAAACTGAAAATTTCTTTTTGGTTTTTGCTTTTACTCTTGCATACAAAGAAGGGTTAGCAGGTTTAGGAGATTTAGATTTTTTCTTTTTTGGGATTGCCATTTTATTTTCCTATCTTTTTCATTGCTTGATTATGAGCCTGATTAAAACTGCTTCCTTTTGCCATAAGTTTTGCCATCATCATCATATGTTTTTTTGTATGATGCTTAGAATGTTCTTTCATTTTTTTATCTTGTGCTTTAGTTAAAGTTATCATAGTTAAACCTTTTATTTTTATTTAGTTAATCCTTTTTGCTTTTCATATGTCCTAAGTGTTCCAAGTCCTAACATTCCCATCAGCACAGTCATAAGTGAACCCATGTCAAAAGTTGGTAGTTCTAATATAACAACATTTAAATAAGCACACATAAACATAGTAACAGGTGCTAGTACAAAATGCCAACACAAAGCAATACCACAAGTCCAGCCAATGAAAGGTCTCCACCCAGCTACGAATATTGATTTGTGTTTAGCTTCTGCTTTGTTTATATCTAGCTGACCTTTGGCTAATTCCTGTGCATGATTCTCAGCCATCGTTGCCACTTGATGTGCCAACTTATTCTTCATATCTTTATCTTCTATAAATTTACCAAGAAGATTTGATACTGGTCCTATTAATGCAGTTAACATTACTTATCTCCTTTATGTTCGTGACCCATCCATATTGCAAATACACCTGTCATCACACCCATAACCACAGATACAAATGCTGACTGTGCTGCAGTAGGTGAATCTAAATCCATAAACCATTCGGCACATCTCCAAGACATAACTGTACTAGCAAGCATCATAAATCTTGGTAATACTTTCCATTTTAAAAATTGCTCGACTGACACCACGTTACCACTCACCTGCTTGCATACATGTAGATAATTTTATAGCTCTCTTTTTTACTTGTAATGCCCACTTAGAATCCAACATCTCTTTTGATGCAGTATTATAAGAACCTTTATGTATGGCAGACCACATTTTTTCAAATTTTAAAAGACGAGGAACACCCATATTAAAAGCCATATCTATTAATACTCTTTGACGAGCTTCACCTAAATCTTCTATACATGGTTGATGATAACATAACTCTGCTTCAACTATTTTAATATCATTAGCAGCTAACATATATGCATCTTCTTTAGTTATACCTTCAGCATAAACTTCTTCTATTGTTTTACCCATTAATTCTAGTTCTTTATCAGAGATACCTCTGTCAATTAAATTTCTACCTATACCTATTGTATCTATTCCAAGATGGTCTTGGTAAACTTTAAGAACTAATCCTTCAAAGTCAACTAACTGATCTAATAAAATTTTCATTTTATATTTCATTACTTAACTCCTTCAATAGGTCTAAATAAATCTAATCCTTCTATCTTATTAGATTGAGACATAGGTAAGAATTTTCCTGTAGCAGTATCAAAAATTCTACCATCAGGAAATATATATCTTCCTGTAGCTGGATCGAACTTACCACCTATAGCACTTGTAGAAGGACTAGTCATATTAGCTAGACTAGTTGCTCTACCTGCAGCAGTAGACATATCTATTGTTGATGTTCCTATTCCTTTTCCATAGTATGCTTTCATAGCATCTGTTAATGGAGATTCATCAGGTATCTTTTCAGCCACTTCTTGTATAGCTTTTTTAATAGGATCACTTTCATTACCACCTATAGGATCATTACTTCTACCTTCCAATCCTGCCTGTACCTCTTGCATAGCATCTATATCTTCTTCTAAACCACCTGCTGTAGTACCATCATCAGAAACATTTGAAGGAGATGAATCAGCCATAGCTTGTGATATACTTCCACTATATCCTGTACTTTCACCAACACTAGATTGAGCAGCATCATCCTCTTGGCTAGAACCGGGTTGTCCAGCTCCAGTTTCACCACCACCTATATCACCAAATTGAGGGATACCCATAGGTCCGGGAGTACCTGCACCACCTAATAACTTTAAAGCTTTACCCTCGTCTGCTGTAATCCATGCAAGCATATGTAGTTGACCCTCAATGTCAATCTTACGTGGAGCTTTTATCATGTCTGCTAAATTCTTTTTCTTCTTTGCCATTTTAATAATCCCTTAATTTGATACCTTCTAATTTTTTTGAGTATTCTACTATTGATCTTAATACATCAGCAGGAAACTTTTTAGTCTGTATTAGTCTTTGCATTTCTTTAACTGATAAAGTATCAGGTACAAACCTACCATTTTTAATTGCACTAGACATAGTAGTTTTATCTGCTTTGCTAAGTCCTTGGTTTGATAATAATTTTATAATACCTGAAGCTGTTAATGTTTGTTTATTATTTTCTTTATCAGTATAAGTTATATCACCAAACACTTTAATCTTATCATATAATCTAGCTTGACTTTCTTTTTTATCTAATTGTAATTTAAGATATTTATTTATTATATCTTTTTTTTCATCTAAATCCAATACCTTTATAGGAGTTTCTCTATTTAATAAATTTGATAAAGACTTTTTAGTTTCTCTTATTTCTTTTAAATCTTGAAAGATACTATAACCTAATTGTTTATTTAAATTAATAGTTTGTTTTCTTATTCCAAACGTATTAAAAGTGCCTTGATCTTCAACACTAGTAGGAAAACCATACTCATTAACTGCTTCTCCTTTTCCCATTAACTTTTCTGATTCTTTAGCTTGTCTATAAGCTTGAATATTTTCGTAAAATCCCGGATAAAGAAGAGTTAATGTACCATTTTTTAAAGCTTCTGCTTTAGAAACTTCATTTCCTTTTTCATCAAAACCTGATATTAATGTTATTAAATCTTTTGTTATAAACTTTGGAGAAAAATAAGGACTTAAAACTTCAGTTCCTATCTCTTTAAATACATCATCTAATTCTCTTTGAGTTATTTCTTCTCCTGCTGCTAGTCTAGCTATGATTGCTCTTATAGGTCCTTTAACATATTGAGCTGCATCTATTGATCCTGAGTCTATAACTTTGGCTACAATATTTCCATTTCTATCTTCTGTAAAATTTTCTAGAAATAGTTTAGGACTATTTTTAGAATAATCAGCACTTAATAATTTAACTGCTCTTTCATTTACAGGAGTCACATCATTTAATTGATTGTATGTTGTTATACCTACTCCTAAAGCTGTAGTTACTCCTGCTGCTGATGTTAATCTTTTATATCCTATGTTTTTTAATGCAGAATTATTTGTTCTTCTTCCTTCTAATACATCTCTTATTCCTTGACTTACTATATTTTTTGTAGTCCTAACCATTTCAGCAGGAAAAGTAGCATATGTTCCTAAAGGTAAACGAGATAAAGCTCTAACTACAGGAGCTGCAGTAGAGTAAGAAGGCATTGTATTACGTACTATCTCTATTGATTTATCTTTAATTTCTTTGTTACTTAAATTAGGAAGTGCTTTTCTATATTGAGCTTCTTCTGCTTTTTGAGCTATTAACTTAGATACATCATCAACACCACCATAAAATCCTGATGCTACTTTATATGCTTTTTTAAATCCTTTAAAAGGTACATCATATATTTTTTTAGCTAATGATTTTTCTCCAACTATATCATCTGGAGTTCCTCTTAAATTTAAATTTTTTATAACTATTTCTGCATCAACACTAGAATCAATTAATCCTGATTGTTTTAAATAAGCTAATTCTTCTAAAGCTTTAGGGTCTTGTAATTTAACTTTTTCAAATGTAGTTTTTAAAGAATTTACTATATTATTATAAGCTTGTTTATTAAAAAAATGTCCATTCATAGCTACTTGTTGAGCAGCACCATAAATATTTAATGCATGAGTAGCATTATCAAGAACTGTTTGATTAGCTTGTCCAAGTCCTGCAGCTTTTGCAAACCAATTTAAATAAGCATTTTTTGACCCTTCAAAATTAAAAACATCTAAACCTCTATCAAAAACTGTACCCATCTCAGGTGTTGTATATATATCATCTAGACCTAATCGTTTAGAAGATACACCTAAACCTTCCAACTCTTTTACTACTTCTAAGTCACTTAATTTTTTATTAATAAATTTATTAGGAGCAATGTTTGCTTTAACAAAAGTACTTACTTCTGTAGGAAGAGAAGGAAATAAACCTTCTAACTTAACTTGTCTTCCTAAAGAATTTTCAGCAATACTTTTAATATCATTTAAATATTTTGCTTTAGCTATTAATCTATTTTGATTTTGAATAGTTGTTACAAAATTTTTAGTAGGGTCTTTTATTTCTCCTAAAAATTCTAAGATAGGTTTATCAATATTTTTTCTTTTTTTACCTACTTTTACTCCTACTTTTTTACCAACACCACCTACACCTTCATATAATAATGTTTCAAATAAATTAAGTTGTTCTCCTGCTTTGCCTTTTAATAACATTTCATTTAATATGTTATCTGCTTGATCCCTATTTAATGAAGGATGTTGTTTTAAAATATATGATCTAGCATTTTCAACTATATTAATTAAGTCTTGATTATTTTGAGAGTTAGGTTTTAATTTACCATCTAATACTTTACCTATTTGTTTTGTCCATTGAGGATTGCTACTAAATTGATATGTTCTTGTTAAATATGTACCCTTCTTAGCATCTAATTGTAAAGCTAATACATCATCAGCCTTTAATTTTAATAAGCTTTTAATTTCATCTTGATTATCTTGTATCATCTTATTCATTTTTTGAACTTGGTCAATAACTTCTTTAGCTATCTTAGGATTATTATTTGGATTAGAAACATAAGCACCTTGTAAAACTTTGTTAACTAAGTCTCTATCAGAGTTATATTTTTCTATAAGTCGGTCTAATTCTTTAGCTTCTTTTTTAGTAAGAATATCTCTAGCTTCTGCATATTCTCTTCTAAGAATATTAGCTTTAAATAAAGGATCACTCATTCCTGCTTTAGAAGTAAAAGCTTTACCTAAAAAACTATTTATATTTCCTATTTTTCCTAATACATTTTTAGCAGTACCTGTTTGCATATACTGACCTAAAGAATTTTTAGTTGCTCTTACATTAGATACTATAGTATTAGCACTATTATTAATAGGAGTCATAATCTTACTATTTTTTATTGCACTAACTTTATTAGTTAAAGAAGATGAACCTTTTTTAAGTTTATTAACAAGATCAGTTTTTGAAATTATTTTTCCACCTACATTAATGCCACTTTTTGTTACACTAATACCACCAATTATAAGACCACCAAAAGCAATTTGACCTATTAAAGAATCAACAGACTGCTTAAGTTTTTTTTCTGCAAAAGAATCATCAGGGTCTATAGCTAAAGAAGATAAAGAATCTTCCATACCGGGAATCATCTGTACTAAATTCATAGTAAGTTGTTCATCTTCATCTCTTGTAAAAACATCTGCTACTACACCTGCTGTACCATACTTAGAATAATCTCTAATTTTTTTTTGAGCTTTAGTAGTAGCTTTAGGAATCTTAGCAACCTTTCCTAATGTTCCTAAAGTTTTAGTAGCAACTCCAAAAGGTAAAGCAAACTCAGCAAAAGTACTAGCTACTTGTTCTGCTGTATTAGTTTTAGGATCAAAAGCTCTTTTTAATGAATCAGTGTTTTCTTGACCTATAGCATTTTCAATAATGTTTCCTGCTTCTCCAAAAAAATTACTTACATTTTTTCTAGCTTTTTTACCTGCAGTAAGTTCTATGCCTGATCCTATAGCACTTGTAACATCATCAGTTATATTTCCTAAAGCACGACCTATTATTTTAGAAGGCATAGGAACACCTACACCAAATAGTTCAATACCATCAGCAGCAGTTCCATAAGCTTCACCACTTGTTACACGAGCTTTTTGTGTAGCTTCTTCATCGACTGCTTTTTTAAAATCAAGAATAGAAACATCTTTAGAAGTTAAATAATTATTTAAATCTTGATTATTTTTTATTTGATTATTTTTTGCCAGTAAAGCTACTTCATTAGAAATATCTTCATACTCTTGAGTACCAAAAGCTATAGCCATTTAATTATCCTAAGTTGTTTTGTTTTTTATAAGTTGATCTAATAAATCATTATCACCTTTTATTGGAGGAGGAGGTGTTTCTTTTTTTACTTTACCTAAATTAAAAAGATAATTCATAGTATCATTTAAATTTCCAGATTGATTATAAAAATTTAAAACTTCTTTTAATTGTTGCTGCATTAAATCTTTAGTTCCTTCATCTACAGCTTGTCCATTAATAAGTGTAAAACCATTTTCATCACTAAACATAACATTATTTTTTGCAGCTATTTGTTTTGATAAGGCTGATAAAATTGGAGCATCTAGTTTTCCTTGACCTAAAGCTGCTAGATCAGTATAACCTTTTATATTTAATCCTGCAAGTTTTGCTTTAGCTTCAGCTGCAGATATTTTACCTTGTAATAAAGCTTGCTGTATTTTATATTTTTCTTCTTCAACATTAGGTAAATTTTCTGTAGCTTCAGCAGCACCTTGAGCTAATGCACTAAATGTTCCTGCTCTTGGATCAACTTGAGCTGCATTAATTAAAGTATCCCCAATAAAGTTAGCCATGTTTCCAGAAGTATTATCTAATCTAGCTAATTGTTTATTAGCTATTTCTTCTTGAAGTTTCTGACTTTCAGTTATTGTATTAGATAAATCTCCATATGAACCTAATAACATTTGCATAAGTTGTTCTTTATTAGTAAGTTTATTCTTATTACTTTTTTGATTATCAAATATAGAAGCAGAATTAGTAACACTGTTAGCTTGAGAACCTGCTTGTAACATAGCAGATAAACCACCATCAGAATCAAAAGCTACTTGACCACCTGTTTTAAAAGGCATACCTTGAGACATACCATATAATTTAGCTCCTGTTCCTACAAGGTTCATAAAGTTACTCATGCCTGAAGGTTTTCTATATACATCAGCTACCTCAGTAGATTGATAAGGATAACCATATAAAGTTGATTGATATCTATCTAATAAGGTATTTGGAAAATTTAATTGAGATTGATAATCAGCATAGTTTTGACCTAATCCTTTATCAAGCATATCTCTTTGAGCTTCACCTACACTTGTCATCCCTGTAAATTCTTTTAAAGATTGTTGGGGAGCTACTTGTCCTAAAGATGATAGACCTGCAGCAGCAGATTTTTCTCTAGCCTTTTGAGATTCAAAAGCTTTTTGTGCATTTTCAAAAGCTGCCTTACTACCTTTAGTTTGTATATCACCTAACTTTGTTTGATAATCTCTTAATGCTTCAGACTCAACTACACCTTGTCTAGAACCTCCAAAACTTCCTGCACCTACTGCACCCATTCCTATAGTTTGTAAACCTGTGTCAAAGTCTCTACCTGCTTCTCTTTTTTCTACGTCAATAACTGCTTGTTGATAAGGATTCATATATGAAGCCATATTATCACTAAACTTATCAGCTTGACCTTTATAAAAATTTTCGGCAGGATCAAAATATGTTTGACCTTTACCTACTAAACTAGAAATACCTGACATACCTGCTAGTTCTTCAGGAGTAAATCCAGAATATCTATCACCAGTATAAGTTTGATAACCTAAATCTTTTTTAGTTTCATATATATTTTTAGCTTCCTTTAATACATCAGCTAACCCTGATTTATAATCATCAGGAACATTATACCTACCTGTTATATCTACTGCCATTATACTAATCCCTTCAATTCTTTACTAGCATTTATTTCATTCTGTTGTTCTGTTGTACCAAAAGCTTTTCTTCTTATATATTTTATAAAGTCATCTAATTTTTCTGCACCTGCATCTGATGAACCATTACCTAATATAGCAACACTATCAGCAGGCATAACATATTCTTCATTACTTAGTTTAGCACGTTTAATTATAGGATCACCCTCAACTTTAAAGTTAACTGTATCATCCATACCATCACCTTTTCCTTCAACCATTCCTTCAAAGTAACCACTTTTACCTTGACCACCTTTAGCTAACATAGCAGATAAACCACCTTGATTAGGCATAGGTTGTGGTGGCATAGGTTGTTTTATTTCTAAAGGAGCATTAGGAATTAATTGTTGTAATCCTTTATTAGGTGTAGATATAACATTAAGTTTTTCTAATTTATTTCTACCATAATTAATTAATTGTTGCATAGCTGATTCAGATTCTTCACTTAAAGATAAATTTTGTATTTCATTATTTAAATTAAAAGCTTCAGGTAAACCTGTACGAGGATTAACTGTTAACTTTCCCATACGTTCTAACACATTAACTTCAGGCTTAGACATATGAATTAATTCAGTATCTCCTTGCCTACCTTTTAAAGCAAGAAGATTTGATAACCCACTCATAGGAGCTTTTCTATTAACTAAGTATGCCATTATTATTTTTCACCTTATTTGGCATAGTATAATTAGACTGTGCCTTTGTCATATTAGATTGAAAATTACTTATATTACTTTGCATATTATTACTCTTATTATACAACGAACCAAGGTTTAATGCCATACCTTGTATAGTTTTAGTACCAAAATAATCATTAGTTTGTACAGTTCCTGTATTAATATTTTCAACATAAGTGCTATTATTTATTAAATTAAAATATTCTTGTTTATTCATTAGTTAAAATTTACCCATCCTGTTCCATCAACATAACCTTTAAATTTACCTTCATCTTTAGAATAAGCTATGTCTCCTGAGTTAGGTCTACCTATATCAGTAACAGTAACTACTGCATATACATTAGTTGAAGGTTTATTATTAACTATAGCATCTCTTGTTTCTAATTCAAAGCTTATTTGATTACCCCATTGTCTAATTAAAGAATACATACGACTTAATTCAGCATTAGAAAAAGTATTAAAGCTTGGAATTTGTGGATAGTTAGCCATTATCTTCTACCATCTTTTTGAGTGGATAACCTAACTTCACCCCATCTCCAAGAACCATCATTAGTTCCTGAAACTATTACAGATACTTGTCTACCTCTAGCTCTAAAATTTATTTTTTCTGTAGAAGGTTGAATAATAAAAGGTCCTTTAGTTGTTAGTGGTCCATTAGGATAAGCATTTGTTTGTATGAATATTTCTATTTGATTTCCTGAATCAATAGCATAGTCAGGAATAATTTTATCCATATACATTATATCATCTCCTTCGTCTAAATCAAACTTAGAAGATTCAAGAAAGGAAGATAAAGCTACTCCATCTCCAGTATAAATACCTGTAGGTTCATTGTCATAAAGATAAGGAGTAGAAGTATCAGATGTATTTCCTGTTGTTATTGTATTACTAAATACTGTTCTATCATTAAAGGTACTATAAAAAGAATCCCCATATACCCATGTCTTTTCTTCTACATTATATATAACATAAGCATTAGGTTCAGTTGATCCTGCTTTAGGATACAACCAAATAATTTCTTTAAACTCAGAATTAATTCCTGCATAAACTTTATCTTTATTTGTATTATTAAAATTACCAAACAAATGTCTACGTATTGTACAAGGTAAATTATTTATTCTTCCATCAAAAGCATAGAAGTTATTATCACTCATCCAATAAGAAATACCATCGTAATCAATAGCTCCATGAGGACTTATTAAACCACAGTTAGTACCTACTTGAGTAAAACTAAATATAAAAGGAGGACCTACATATTGCATTGTATACATAGCATTGTCAGTCCATATAGCTATATTATTTCTAGAACGAACTGCTCCTATAATTTCTGTACCATCAGTTAATACAGTCTCACCTGATGTTGTTGTTATAGAAGGAGTCCAATTAGTAAAGTCTTCTTGGTCTGACCATCTAACTAACAAAGGATTAAAAGCTGCTCCTGAAAATTCATTAGTACCAAAACAAATAGCATGTCTATCATTAGGAGAAACAACTAAAAAATTAGACTTTGAAGGAGCAGACGTAGCTGTAACATGAGTAGCATTAGTTGAACTAGTAATAGGCAACATTCTTGAAGGTGTTACAGAAGCATCAGTATCAAAATAAAATATATTACCACCTCTACGTAGTCCTAATACATCTTGACCCCAATTATCAAACTTCCATTGGCTACCTTGAAAGGTAATTCCTGAAGATGAAGCTGCAACATTCCATGCTCTTTCCCCTGTTACAGAAGCACCTGCATTAAAAATAGCAGCACCATAACCTAAACCTTGTATACTATCAGATAATTCATTATCTAATAAATATGCTACTGATACAGCAGTACCTCCACCTGTAGCTGTTCCTGTTGCTGTAGTAGGACCATCAAATGTAAATTTATTTAAATTAGTAACACTTGTAACAGTATAAGGTAATAGTCTAGGAAGAGTTACACCACCTACTGCATCTGAACCTTCAATAATAATTCTATCACCTTCTGATCTTCCATGATTAGTTATACTTGTAACAATTTCTATAGAACCACTAGCTGTTGTAAAAATATTTTGAGCAGACACAATAGAAGTAATAGGAGTTACATCATAAATAACATCTCCTAATTCAACATAAGCTTGTTTGTTTGAACCAGCTATTATCATTTTTTTAGTATTATTATCTGACCATGTTAACACATCTCTAATTTGACCTGATAAAACTGTTGAATTATGTTTTGAATATCCTCTTATATTTTCAGGTTTACCTTCTCTAAACCTAACTCTATTACCATCAAACCATTTACCTTCTTCAGCATATTGAGTTGACTCTCTATGAAATCCGGGTAAAAATTTTAATGATTGAAGTTTTGAATCTATTGATGACATTAATATACTAACTCTGTACAAGTTATAAAACTTTTAGATGCTTCAGCAATCATATCACTATCGTGTAAATCAACTGAACCATTTTCTTTTTTTGCATATAAAGTATATGTATGTGAAGCTGCTGATCCGGGAGAATCTAAGTAGCTCATAGTAACCATAGCTTGAGTTCTAGCTCCTTCAGAAGCATATGAACCAATATATCCTAAATCAGTAGCACCTCTATATAATTTAAATACTGCTTTACCATCTGTATGTTGTGACCTTGTATCAGTATATACATTAACTTGTACTAATACTTTATTGGATGATGTTGAAGTTGTTATAGCTTGTGCTAAGTTTGTTGTTGCATATGATGTTCCTAAACTAAGAGAAGATGCCTGAGTGCTTTGAAGAACTTGTAAAGTTTTACCTACATTACTTAGTGTTGAACCATTACCTGCAAATGAAGTTGCTGATACAATTCCAGTTATTGTAACACCTGTATTATTAGTTACTAACTTTGAACTATTGTTAAAATATAATGAAACCCCTGCATCTTCAGTAGCTCCTATTAATGATTCATCTCCTGCTGCATTTTGAACATTAAGATTATTAGTTTTAATTCTTAACTCTCCAGTTCCAGTATCAGCTATATAAGAATTAGATGCATCATGGTATAGTTCTAAATCACCACCATCACCTAATTTAATTTTATCATTATCAGCCATATTAAGATGAGTTTTAAGAGTAGTCTCTCCATCAACAGTAAGTGTACCACCTATAGAAGTATTGGCAGTTACTGTTAAAGAATTTGCTGATCCTGTATCTAATCTATTAACTATACTTCCATTAGTAGCTACAATAGAACTAAAACCTTGTTGAGCTGCAGTAACAGCAGTACCTCCTGTAGGTTTAATAAATACTTTATAGTCTCCTGAAGTTCCATTATGAATAAAATAAATTTTTTCTTGAGCAGGTATACCAACTGTTACGTTAGCAGTTAATGTTCCCATAACTTTTAAACCAAAGTTTCTTGATTGGTCTGTAGCTCCACTATTGTTAGTTAAACTTACTGCAACACTAGAAACAGATACAGTTTCATATCCTGCTATTGATTCATCTATTAAATCAATAACATTTTGATTTAGTATTAAACCCCATGAGTTAGGATTCTCACCATCTGCTTGTTTTTCTAATCTAATTCTTGATGTATATGTTGATGCCATTTTCTTTTCCTATTTTATTTTACAACTAGTGTTACAACTAAAGCTATTATACCTAATGTACCTATCATAGACATAGCTTCCATTCTCCACAATCTTTTATCTAATCCACTTAATTTATCATTAACCATTTCATATCTAATAGAACATTCTTTTTCATGTGCTTCTAATTCCATTTGTACTTTTAATTCAGGTTGTATTTTCATTTGCACTAATCAGCATCCTCTATTGTGTTGCCTTCAGCTACCCATTCAAGGATTGCTTGGTAGTCTGTGTTGGCAGAATCTAGTGGTACAGAAACTTTATTGCCATCAATAGTGCAATTAATAGAGCAATTCGTATCTGTATTAGGAATTGTATTATATTTTGCTTGTGTAATATTCATATTATCTCCTATAATTCAGCATCAAAAGTTAAAGAAGCATCTGCATCATTATTGTTTCTAAGTACACCACATGGAGCATTTGTACCTGATATACTTCCAGTTAAATTTATAGAAATTACATTGCCATGCCTTGATACAAAAGATGAACCAGTAACAGTACCACCCCCTAATATTTGAAAAGCACCAGAAGTGGAAAAGGTGGGATTTGCCCTCATATCAGTAGGCATATCAAATATTGCTCTACCTGCATTAGTAGAATAACAACTTACTAATGCAAAATCTTGATAAACACCAGTGCTTGTAAATTTTACTAGATACCTCTGACACAAAGCTAGTTCTTCCCCAAATGACCGATGCTCGAAGTTTGTAGCCTGAGAACTAACTTCCATTTGCACCCCAGCAAGATAAAACTCATTATCTGTACTTGAGTAAATTGAATCTATTCCTACTGCTCTATTGGCATTTGTGTCAGACCCCCAAGATGTTTGTAAAGTTCCACTTGTATGGTCACTCCCTGCATGAAGCCAAAACCATAATTGTAAACTTGAATTAGCATCTTGGTCTAAAGTGCCAGTTGTGTCACCGGGTACTGTCCAATAGTAACGAACCCAATCTGTTGTAAATGTAAAAAGTTTAGATATAAATCTGCTATTGTCACTATCATATAAAGTGACAGCAAAATCTGTAGCACTTCCTACAATTTTTGCATAAAAAGATATAGTTACAGGTTCAGCACTTGATGTACCTTTTTTTAATTGTTGTAAATCTTGCCCTTCAATTTTTTGTTGTATTAACATTGTTTCATTTGCTGCTATTGATGTATCAGCAGTAGTACAATTAATTACTAAACCATAATTAAAACCATCCGGGTCTCCTGCTGTTCTGTTCATAGTAAAACGACCTGCTGAATTTCCAGTTGAGATTCTCCATCTATCGGCAGTAAAATATCCTGCTGATGCACCTAATCCAGTTTCTGAAGTGCTTCTTTGCCAACATTGAAAATTTCCATTCTTTATAATATTTCTTCTACCACCAATCTGACTATTGGTTATGACTTCACCCATCTTTGCTAATTCTGCTGCTTTAGTCATTCTACATTCCCATAATTTTGATTTGCATCAGGTGCTTCTGATTTAAGTTTTTCAACAACTAAATTACCATCATCATCTGTTAAACTTGATTCCTTGATTTCATCATCTTGTCTTTCAGCTATTACCAACCAACTAATTGTATCTGTGCAAGTATTATCTTGTGCAGTTATTGTTAACACGTTTCCACTTACAGAACCTTTGATTGCAGTCCATCCTGTTTCATTTGTAGTAAAACATTGTACATCTCTATTAAGAGCAACAAATGTTCCTTCAGTCATATTAGATTTAGTATCAAGGTTTATTGTTGCAGACCCATTAGATAATTGAATTTTACCTCTGTATAAATTATCACATTGTGGACCTTCAATAAATGAATGAAATAAATGATGAGTATCTTTTTTAGATTCTAAAGGATGATTTATTTTAAATGAACCTGAAGATTTAGATACTGCTCCACTTACATTTAAACTAAAACCACCTGTACCTGAAATAGAAAAAGCTGCACTTCCATTAGCTATATAACCACCACTATTATTACCACCAATTCTTACATCATAGTCGTTGTCACCTTGTTTAATATCAATAAAACCACCACTTGATGTGCCTTGTAGTTCCATTGTTCCAAGTCCTGCACCTATAAATGATGCAGTAAGATTATTTGCAGTTTGATTTACTGTAAAATTAACTCCTGTACCTTCTACTGTTATATTGTCAGTTGTAGTAGTTCCTGTTACATCAATTCCTGCACTACTTAATTTTAATCTTTCAGCACCACCACTTGCAAATTTAAGTTCGTTAGCTGAGTCTACATACATACCATTAGCACCTAAAGCACCAGATGTTACTGCAAAGTTAGGTGCAGAAGCTGACCCTGCTGCTGTTCCAACGTAAGTTCCTGCTGACGTAATACCACCAACAGCAGTAAGTAAAGTTGACATATTAACTGCACCATCTATATCAACTACATCAAGATTAGTTGTGCCATCAACGTCTAAATCACCATTTAAATCAGCATTTCCTGTGACTCCAAGTGTGCCACCCATAGTAACATTACCATCAAACGTACCACCATCTGCTTTACTTACAGTATCTGCTACACTAAACACATCATATACTGTTACTACAATAATATCATTTACTGATGCACCTTGAGCTAATACAATAGATGTACCACTTGTTGCAGTATAGTCAGCAGTTCCTAATAATGCACCATTTTGGTATACATCTACATATGTACCATCAGAATAACTTAGAGTAATATTTTCACTACCTGCACCACTAAATGTAGTTTGTCCTGCAGTAGCAGTATAGGTATGTACTTTACGTACTCCATTACTAGGTGATGTTCCTATATATGCCATTATGCTGTGTACCCTTGACCTGCTGTGATAGCTGAATTAACTGCTTTCATATCTTCATCTGTCCAATAAGTTCTAGTTAACATAATCTCTA
>CERP01036679.1_pt1 | contig 19097 bp, 32 predicted proteins | sample 530801 | NCBI WGS metagenome assembly CERP01 (sample SAMEA2620991, study PRJEB7988) | marine metagenome | biome: marine biome (ENVO:00000447); feature: surface water layer (ENVO:00002042); material: "saline water (ENVO:00002010), including plankton (ENVO:xxxxxxxx)" | depth 5 m | reverse complement strand
ATTGTTCCCGCTTTGAGGGAGAAAGCTGACGTTCCAATGATCTCTTTGGGCAACTAAGTCAGCAATTAGCTTTTCTTCTTTCAGGGGCTTTAATTTAAAAAACTCATTGTGTTCAGGATGCTTGGCATGAAACAGTCGGGCATAAAAACAAATGTAGTCATTACTAATCTTAAACTCACCACCCTTCGTTTCTATTTCCCTGTTCCATCTAATACGATTTACTATAGCCCAATGTGAATAATGATTCCTACCCGTTGCTATAGCTTCCAGTGTATATTCCTCAAACTTTTCCCACACCTGAGGATTCTCCTTATGCCATCCCCACCACTTCTTTTTTCTTTCCTCTAGCTGTTCTTTTAATTGTTCTTCAAGCATCATCATCTTCACCTTTAAATAAACTTACAAAATGTTCAGCATCCATTACCACTAATGGCTTGCTTCTGTTTCTCTTAATAACCAACAATGGCTCATATCCCTTGCAGTTTGTTTTTGCTTGCTCATATGATTGCCAAACATTGACTCTCTCTTGATTCTTGCATTCTATTGAATAAGGGAAACGATCTCTTGATTGCTTACCCATAATGATATCTTCGCCTTGAGAACCCATCGGTCTACTTTCTAAATCATCCTCATCCAAACTTAAAGCATCCACTAACAACCTAGTAAACCATTGTTGTAGTTTTCTACCTTTTGCTTTTGCGCTTTGTGTTTTCATCTATTACCTCAAGGTTAGTGTTATTTGTTTGTTTACGCCAATAATACTGCTGTCGGCTTTGTAGCCCAATAAATATAGTAGACTGGTAAATATTAATTTTTGCAGCAGGACATAACACAGGTGTTGGTAATACCGCAGTTGGTTAAAAGGGTATGTTGTCAAAAAACTCATCTTGTCTTTTATCCAGTATATCATCTACTTGCTTTAATAATTCTTTCTCAGTTCCGTAGGCTTCTTCAAATCTTTTTTTATAAGGATGTCTGCTAATGGGTTCTTTTCCACTACCCATTCGGTGATGCTCAAAACAAAGGGGCAATACTTTTAGGTGCGCCCCTTCTTTTGTCTTGCCTTCGGTGTGATGTATTTCCGATGGCGAATAAAGACCTTTGTTTTTACAGACGATGCAACCAATCTCTGCAACCCTACCCATATGGTCTAGTTCCTCTCGGTTTGGCACTCTGCCTTTAAGCGCCATATCTTTTTCTTTCCTCTCTAGCATTAACCATTTTCGTTCTCCATTCCTCAAATCCAATCTCTAATGACTTCAAGGTAATCTTTAAAGCAGACAGTGAGCCTTTAGCAACACCAACCTTTAGTCTTGCTAGATATAGCTCTTGCTGAGACTCAGCCCACGTTTCTTGAGCAGAGGATGTTTTCATGCCATCTGCTAAGGCTTTCATCTTTAATGTCGCATGAAGCTTCTTAACCTCTGCATCACACCTAAACACTTCATACTCGGTTTTCTCTATGACAGGTGCAATGTCTCTAATCCTTTGCATCCATGATTCTTCTATTTCAACCATTATTAGACCTCCTCTTTCAAGACTTGATTAAGATGCTACCGCTATAACAAATGAAACAGCCCATAACAATAAATAGTAAACACATAATAGATTGAAAACTTGCAACACTTGGGTCTACTGAAAACAGATGATTAAAGAAACCCAATACATCTATTGAATAAAGATCATCCTTTAATGGCAATGATGCCAAATCTAAAAGCACCCAACCGCTTGCAAACATAAACATTCCTAGTAAAAATATAAATAAACCTAACGCTTTCATTTCCTTCTCCTAATTAAGCTGAGGGGGTTATTCCCCCCAACCCACACATGAGCCGTTCCAACAACACGCAAACATTTTCTTCTCGGCTCATTATGTCTTTGAATTTTCAATTAGTTTTTCCAAGTACCACTTGGCTTTCATTAAGTCCTGTGTCGGATCATCGTGTTTGATCTTGTGTCTGACAATATATTTTATGATGTTCCCCTCGCACCAACCAAGATCGTGAGAAAGTATAAAATCAGTGACCTCTATTCCTTTCTTATAGTAAGAAGGGCTAATCTTCTCGGCTTCTTCCCACTCTTGTTTTCTCCATATCTTAGTCATGGCAGTCTTATACTGGTGTTCTCACTATTGGCAACCCTACTTTCTAGTTGCTCTACATACATTTCTAGTTCTGCAATTCTTCCTGAAATCATCTCATCTATTTCATCTTCAAAGTTATTGATCTTTGATAACAAGCTGTCTTTCTCCATTTCTGTTAATGGTTCTGCTTGTATCATCTGTTTTACGTTTCCTAGTATTTGCTTGTATCCTTCGTAATTAATCATGGTTTCTCCCGTTCCTACTTGGTTTATAAAATATTATTTTTTTAGACTGGTTAATTATTTTCTGTACTTTAGATAATGTATTTTGTGGAAAATTTGTTTTGCCATATCTTCTGTGTATGGCTTCTGACCTGAATGGATTCTTTCATCGTCTGACATCAGCTTCCATTGTGCATAGTTATAGTCGTAAGACTTTTCTTCATCGTATTCAAAAATTTCTAATGGTGTCATTTTTACCCCTCATTGTTTGTGTATGTGGTTTCGCTTTTAAGACTTAAACCACAAAAGAGTCTTCATCATTTAGGGATGATTTAAAAAGGTATATCATCATCATTGAAATCAGGTACAGGCTCAGGCTCAGGTACAGGCTCAGGTTTTTTCTGCTCTTGAGGTAAATCAAGTCTTGCGTACTTATACTCATTGCCATTCTTAGAGACTCTATTCCATAGAGCTACCCTCATTTCAACGCTGTCAGCCTTATCTTCTCTTAGTCGTTCCACTAAGGCTTTCAATAATTCCTTTGTGAGAGTGACCTTTCCAGTCCAATCAGGCTGTTTGTCGTTTGCTTTATAGTTGTTTGTGTAAATCTGTCCATCAGATTGTAGTCTTTCTTCATATGCCATTGTTATTCCTCCGTTTGGCTAATGGTTTTTTCAGGTAATGTATCTGCATATTTGCTGATAGCATCGTTTAATTTATCCCTACGCTCAGGGAAAAATATCTTTAAGTCAGAGAAGCCTTTTGCATTTGCTTTCATAAAAGATCGAAGCTCCTCTTTTGACTGATTCAAACCCATTGTTTTCTCAGTTGCCTCTATAAAGGTATCAGCCCATTCTTCGTTCTTGGTGTCATCTTCCTTTGGTTCAGGCTTTGATACTTCTTTGGGTTCTTCTTTCTTTGGTTGCTTCTTTGCTTTAGGCTGTTCATCTTTCTCCTCATCGGGGAGGTGATCGTCAAACTGCGTAAATACACACATGCCTAAACCAAACATGGCTAAGTTTTTAACAAGGCATCTCATTCGATTATCGTTTACTTGCCTAGCATTCGGGTTGACTACAGCATTATTCTTATAGTCCATGATCGGAAGTATCATACTTCTAACGTGGTTATCTATCTTTATCTGTGTCGCTACCTCAGTAGTTCCATCGGGTAAAGTTCTGTATGGAACACCCTCAAAATCAACAAAGGTGTAGGTTGCTTGAGCATACTCGCTCATCAACAACATCCATGCTCTGCTCCAAGAGAGGTAAGTGAGATTCATCTTCTGCTCTGTGTGTTTGGAAACATCTAAATTGTAAAGTGTCTCCCATATATCTTTGAATTTTATTTCATCCATTTGTTTTCTCCATATTTTTTACTTTGTTTATAAAATCTACTTGCTCATTCTTTATGTCTAAGGGGTTGCCCTCATTGAGTTCCTTTGCATGACCTTCGTAATATCTATCCTCTGCCTCACCCAAACTATCAGCCTCTACTTCATAGGCATATTCGCATGTTGCATATGTTCTAACGATAAACTTCACCCTTCTTCCTCCTTAAATTGATTACAAAACTGTGAAACACCGCAATAGCTTTCACACCTAGTTGAAACACCTTTAGCAATTTCAACACTTAAACCTTTGGTATCCTTTTGTTTTTCTAGGTACTCGTCTGCTTCTTCCTGTGAGTGCAACACCCTTACTGCTGACTTTCTTCCTTTCTTTATAACTCTGTATGTGTTTCCCTTCTTCCACCTCTCAGCATCAGAGCATGGAGGCAAAACTTTATTGATCAAAAATTCTGCTTCAGACCTTTGATGTAAGTCCACCCTCTCCTCAATAAAGGCTTCTTGCTTGTCTTTATCCCAAAGGGGTATAGGTATAACTGAGACTGGTGATATTGGATAGTTGCCACCGCTTCTTTGATATTGAAACTTGCTCCAGTCTCTAGCAATGGCAATCACATTTAATCCTTTAACATGAACACCACGCTCCATTCTATTGAGCCAAGCATAACAGTTGAGTTGTTGCTCCCATTCGGGCTTGCCATCTGTGAGTGCCGAAACAATGCTCCATGCGGAAGTGACCTTATAGTCTTTTAGAATGCCCTCTGAGACTGAAATGCTGTCTGTCTGACCGCTTATCTTCCACCCTTTGATACTGGCATACATCCTCTGCTCTGTAATCGTGTCCTCGTTGTCCTCGTTGGCTCGTTCTAATATCGTGTGAACACTTTGACCTAGAAGCTTCCATATCTCGTCTGAGACATCTACTGTGATATCTTCATAGTTCTTTTCTGTGAGTAATCTAATTTGGGGAGGTTGCAACAATCCAGTGACAGAAATAATAGAATTGCCACGAGTATAACTATCGTTATGAACAGCCCTGATTATTTCTTCGGGTACGTTGTGTTGATTAGTGTACTTCATTTAATTCTCCATATGCCTATGCCATCCTCTAAGGCTCTGACTGTGAAATCCATCTTTGGGTTTTTGTATTTGAATCTAAGCACTGTGTTTCTAATTAACTTTGCTTCTTTTTTTATTTGAACCTTTGCCACGTTGATTTTTATGTGGTCATCTACTTTCATTTTATCCAAAGGCAAATCATATTTGAGTGGCTTACCCCTTCGTGGAGGTACAGGCACTTTCTTCTCAATCTCGTAATTCAATTTGTGACCTCTTTGATTATTATGACAAAGCTATGTTAAATCTATGTCTTGCAAATGTCAAACACTTGGTCTATTATTTTTGGATGGACAAAGACTTAGTGAAAATAGATAGCCTTATCATCAAACAAGCTGTGAGAGACATAGCAAGTAAGGATCAAGATAGGTCACTAGAGGCACTAACATATTTCAAGTCCAAAGACTTTGTTGTTTTATGCGAAAGAAATAAAATTGATAGCGATAAGATCAAAGAGAGCGTAGACAACATTGTTGAATACCCAATAATTTCACGGAAGAAGATATCCAATGAGATAGCAAAACTCATTGATAAATCTTTTGTGGAGGGTGTTCTTAGTAAGTAGACACTTACTAAGTTTTTATAATAATAAGTATACACTTACTAGTAAGTATATACATACTAAGAGGATAACTATGTTAAGTCAACAGGAAAATTTTAGGTCAAGTATTGACCAAACAATCTATGCAGAAATCAACAGCAAGGGAACAGGGCAACACAAAATTTCATGCCCTAGTTGTCAGCACACACGCAAAAAAAATCGTAGAGATAAGCCACTCAGTGTTAGTGTTGATAGCGAGAAAATAATTTATTATTGTCATCATTGCGGAGTCGAGGGGCTAATACAAACGAAAGGAAATGTAATACAAATGAATCAAAAAACCAATGGCACGAAGCCAAAGAAACCAGTAAAAATTAAATCCAATGGCACATCTGATAAGGCGGTTCAGTGGTTGAATGATCGGGGCATAAGTATTGAAACGGCAGATCGAGCTGGAGCTGTGCTGCTAGAGAAAAATAATAAACCAGTCATAGGTTTTACCTTCCCTCTAGCCGATTCGACAGATAAGTATGAAGCAGTAAAGTACAGAAGTGCCAACGGAACGAAAGACTTTTGGTGGGAGAACAACGCTACTAAGTTATGGGGTAGACAGGTTCACAATGACAGCTTAGAAACGATTGCAGATACGATAGTAATAACAGAAGGCGAGATGGATTGTTTAGCCATCTTGGAAAGCTTTTCTGAGTATGCAAACATACAGGTTTACTCAGTTCCAAATGGTGCGCCTTCAAAGATTTCAGATTCCAAAGTTGATCCTTCAGAGGATGGTCGCTTCAAATACGTTTGGGAGGAGAGAGAGAAGTTTGAAAACGTGGGTCGAGTAATACTGGCTACCGATTCCGATACATCAGGTGATGTCCTAGCGGATGAGTTAAGCAGAAGACTAAACAAAGCTAGATGCTACAGAGTTGATTACAGAGGCAACAAAGATGCAAATGACTTGTTGCTCAACACAAACAAAGAAACTGTTAGGGATGCAATACTAAACGCACCTCCTATACCCCTTCATGGACTCAATGATATTGAACACTACACAGATGAGTTTCAGTCTTTATATGAACAAGGAGTTCCGAGTGGAGTCAGCACAGGATTTCCTTCGGTTGATGAGTTGTTTACAGTTCAGACTGGTATGCTTTACGTTGTAAGTGGTCATGCTGGAGATGGTAAGTCAGCTTTCTTAGACCAGTTAATAGTTAATGTTGGAAAAAATTACGGATGGAAAACATGCTATTGTTCCTTCGAGAAACCTCCTTCACTGCATTCGGTTCAGCTTGCGCAAATCCTAACAGGGAAACCCTTTTTTGAAGGACAAAACAAAAGGATGAATCAACAAGAAAAAGATTACTCTGAAAACTGGATCAGAGAACACATCCTCTTTCAAGATTACATGGATGGTGGAATGCCTACGATTGAGTCTATTCTTGAGAAGGCAAGTTCAGCAGTAATGAGAACAGGTTGTAGGATTCTAGTCATAGACCCCTTTAACTTTATCCACACTACTCATAAAGGATTAGAAACCGATATGGTCAGTGACATGCTCACAAAAGTTCAATTGTTCTGTAAACAGCATGACATTGTTTGCTTCTTTGTGGCACATCCAACGAAGCCTTTTCAAAAGGATGGAAAGAAGAACATCGTCACAGGAATAGATATTGCAAAAAGTTATGCTTGGTTTTCTAAAGCAGACATGGGTTTGACAATTTACAGAGGAGAGGATAGTGTTGAGGTTCATTGTTGGAAGGCTCGTTGGGGTTGGCAAAGCAAAACAGGGATGACAAAATTAACATTCAATCCTGTCAATGGTAGATATAGTGAAGCAGAAGAAGTCGAAGACAATTTCGATTGGGAAATCTAAGATTCATGTAAATGATGTCGGCAATAGTCGATTGCATGATAAACACCTAGTAGGAATTGTTAAGTATCAAAACAGTAATAGTGGTCGTGCCATTGTTTACGACCAACATCTTATTGATATTTTATTCCTAGAAAAAGAATTAAACACTAGGCAACACAGTGTTTGTGACAAATATCTAGGCTTGGTTTCAAAAGGTATGCACCTGAATAGCAATTCATTTGATGAAAGATCATCCACTGGTAGATACTATTTAGCACCCACTCCTAGAAGTTGCATCCTTATTAAAGTTCAGAGATATCTAAGAGAGTCATGCGGTAGAAAGCATGAAAGTTGTTTTTGGAAGTTGATGGTTGAATCACCTAGAAGCCCAAAGCCTTTTGAAATAGAAGTAATGAAGAAGTGTGCAGAAGCTTTATCAAGCTATTACTATATTAGCTATGACTCTCCTGTTTCTTTGTTTGAAGAAGCCCTGTTAAACCAGTCTTAGCTTCCTCATCCACTGGACTACCATTCGCATCGTATGAGAAGTCATGCTTGGGTTCTTCCTTTTTGGTTTGAATGCCTTTGCTCTCAGCCTCATTCTGAACCATATGTATAATTTGTTTATTAAGAGATCGGCTCTCTTTTTTTGCCAGTGCATGAGCAAGTTCGTAAACCTCCTCCGAACACCTAATGAAAAGATTTTTCATTATCATCTCCATAAATAATATCAGGGGCATCAAAGACCTCCCCGATTGCTACGCTCTCTCTCCCTGTCTGCCAATATTTACGTTCCTTCAAACTTTCTATGGCATGGGCTAAGTATTCTTCGTTTGCTTTTAATAAAGGATCATCTAGTAAAGTGATCGCATAAGCCATAGCATCCACTTCCTCCTCAAAAATCCAAACATAATGCTTCCATTCCGCACTTATAAAATAAGAGGATGGTGCTTCATCTTTGGGTTTATCTATCTCGTAGGTGTGTCTTATGACTGCAAACATTCCAATAGTATAGGCATTATGCAAGCAAAAAGAAAGCTGTATGTTCCATGTGGAACAGTGTTGGTGGTAGTGTTGGTATTCGTGTTTGTCCAGACCAGAATAAAAATATTTACCAGTCATTTATATTTGTTGACTCACAGACATTTTCATACAAAAAACCCACCAAGAAACGTCATGTTGTGACGCATAAAAAAACCCACACTAGATTTCTCCAATGTGGGTTTCTTGTTTTAGGCTTATTGACTTTCGTGTTCTTCGATTAGTTCCAAGGCTTCTTCTTTTGCCTCTTTCCAACTATAGAACCGAAACTCTAAGCGATCATTGATGGTTTCTTCATCAACAAAAGTTTTATCATAAACCTCAATAGTCAATTCGTTATCGAACCAAGTATCGTGGTATATGTGCAACCAATCGTGTTCCTCTGTCAACATCTGACATCTTTGTTTGGCTGAAATCCTTTTCTTCTTAGGTTTTTCAACCTCAACAATTGCAGTTTCAGGAACATCCTCGAAAGGCTTATGCCTTCTAGTGAGTTTATGTTTCCTTCTCCATTCATCAAAACAATCGTGGCTAACTCTAAACTGATACATTGTTTGGCACAGTTCATCGATGCTTGGCTGTTTGGGATGAAAGATGTTAAGAAGATTACAATAGGCTGAAACAAATTGACGACCATGTAAATCCTTTGTCAAAAGATGAGCGTATTCATGTAGGATCACTCCATAATTCATAGCCCACTCTTTTCTAAGGTGTATCTCAGAGCTACCTCTAGCAAAAGAAACGCCATAACCATTTTTAAGTTTGATTTTGGTATTTCTTTTAAAGACCTTATCTAATCTTTCGATTATCAATCTTACTTGTTGCTCGGTAAGATAACTGATCTTACTCATCCATGATTGAGATAGTTCCCAGTCATATACTCGCTTCTTTTGGAAGTCTCTTATTTTATTCATAATGATATCCTCAAATAAATTTGCATTTAATTTTTGCTCGTTGGCATCTGATTGTTAAAGATCGCTACTGTCACTGTTCTAGCTACCCTTATATTATACCACGACACCCCTAAGTTATTGATTTACAAAAGGATTTAGGAACATTCTAATTTGGGAAAATGGGTAAAAACGATACAAAAACCATGCTTTTTTGCCTGTTTTTAAGAGCAAAGAATACGCAAGTGTTTGATTTTTAAAAGGAATTTTGTTGTTGCGCAACCACAGATGGGTTTGGAAAGGCAATCTCTAGGAAAAACATTGTAGGATAAAATATGAAAAAAATTAACCTAAAGATTGCCAACCATTTATCTAACCATATAAATATTAGATTGGAGGATAACCATTATGAAATGATTAACTAGAAATATAGGTTAGTTGATTGCATATTGCAAGAGAAATACCACTAGATGTTGTATCTCACAAAAGAGCCAACCACTATATGTTGTGTTTACGGCTAAAAAACTATCTCAATATAAATATTTTATTAAACCAGTTAATAAGGACAATCAAACGAAAGCCAACAAATATCATATACCAGTAAATATTTATTTTTACGCCAACAGGGTGTTTTGTTCACCCGTAGTATTTGCACTCCCATAAAGACACAGGCAAAAAAAAGCACACCCCACCTGATCTTTACGACCAAACAGGATGTGCTATTTATTATTTTCCGCTACAGTTCTTTTTCCCACCTCTTGATTTGATTGAGTAATCCAACCGCACACTCATGCCTACCAACGATGATATCGTCAGAACCATCGGTGCATTTGTTAATGATTGCACCACTATCAGTTGCCTCATCTTGCAACCAATCTCTTATTCGTTCAATTAGTCGTTCTTGAGTCCGTAAGTAAGCAATAGCGGTATCAACCTTTTCAGTTCTCATCAGACACCTCCTCGCTATCTAATATATCTACTTCAACATAGGTCGGCTCTCCATCTAGTCCATCTTCATGTGCTTTATTTTTAGCTTCCTCTATAGAATTAGCTTCTATTTTTACTGTATGCCACTCTTGAACATACATATTTATTTTAAATGTTGTCATCAGACACCTCCAACAAGACTTGCTTGCCCTTACGTTTCATTTTGACAGTATCCCCAACCTCAGCTTGAGCCTTGATTCCCTTAATAGAGATTCTTCTATCGCCTCTCGCATTGTTGGTTCGATACAGGTTTATTTTGGTTTCAGTGCCATCAATAAATTTAGCTTCAATGGTATGCTTTTCACCGCACTCCATGTCAGCAAAATCTACACCGCATGACAAGGCAAAATCTCTGACACTGTTATTGGCATCAATGATGGCTTTGTTAAGCATTGTAGAAGTAAGTTTGATGACTCCTTCTTTGTTTTTATTACTCATCACTTGCCTCCTCTGTCGTATATTCAACCTCGATATGGAAAGCATAAGAATAAGGCTTAATCCCTTCTTCATTAAGTTCCCAATCTATGATGTTGCTTAAAGTTTCAGTAGTTTGTTTATCGAAATCCCCAAACATAATTGTTTTTGTTTTATTACTCATAATGTTCCTCCATTTAAGTAAATTATTTAATTAACTGATTTCGAGCATTTTTGCTCTCGTCAGAGGAAAACACACATTTTCCTTATCAGTTGGCTTCAGCATTTGAGCCTAGAGGCAATTCTAAGAGTGGGGTAAGGGCATAACATACCCAAAAATACCCCACCCTTAAAAAGCAAACTATGAATACAAGCTTGAGGTGTCAACATAAATAACCTCTCCAAAAGGAAGACTGTCGGAGTATCGGCTTTTATCAGTGACACACCATATTACAGGAACATCAGGCTCGACCTCTGCTTTGACTCTACCCCACCCATCGGTGAAATAAATGAATGCTTTTACATTCTCTAGGTCATCGGTGTAATCATTGTAGAGATTGAAAGGAGGAGTAAAGTCAGTTCCACCTCCACCTCTTGCTATGAGTTTCACTTCATCACCTTGATCCAAGTCAAAGACATCCCACCATTCACCATCTCTATTCTTGCGAACAGTGGTGTCACAATAGCAGACCCGAACCCTCTCAAGCCCACAATCCTCAGCCATAGCTTGCACCTCAGTTGCATAGATGTTGAGTTCAGATTGAGAAACCGATCCCGAAGTATCCACAGCCATAACCAGTTCACCACCATAAGGTGATCTAGCTTTGCTCGGTAGACAGACTCCCCTCCATGAGTGCCTTTTGTTCAACCTTGACCATGTATTCACATTGGCAACAGTTGACTCTAAAAGGTCGCTGAGTTCATCCCTCCAGTTGATCTTGGCATCCTTCAGTTCTTTGATGCTATTACTGAAAGAATAAGAACCAGTTGTTCCCATAGCCTTCTGAAGTTTATCGGACATTGACACCGCCCTCTGAATTTCAGTCCTGAGTTCTGAGAGTTCAGTTGCAGTCAGTGGTTTCCCTGATTCTGACTTTGCATCCCATACCTCTCCTACAGTGTTGGGAATAGAATCTAAATCAATGTCTCCTACCTTCTGACCTGATTTACCTCCCTCTCCCTCAGTCGGAGTTCCTGAGCCTTCGCCCTCTCCCATCTGATCTAGGGCATCTTGCAATGCCTCCTCATCATTGATTAAGTCTCGGTATATTTGCTCGGCAGTAAGCTTGTGATATTTCCTGTTCATCAAACCACCTTCAGGCAGTTCCATTCTCAAGTCATAAACCAAGTAGGTATTGATGGCATAGTCACAGGCAATGTTCCAAACTTTAGGATGTCTAGTGGCTCTCCTAAGCATGTGTTCATAAACACAATGCAAGGCTTCATGAACCAAGACACCTTTAAGTTCTTGTTCTGAAATCTCAGCCACGAAAGAAGGATTATAAAAAATATTCCTCCCATCAGTGGCTAGGGTTTCACACTTACTGGCTTCCACCTCAACAAGGTTAAGATGCAGAAGCATACTTGCCATACCTACATGACCCTTCATTAACTTGGCTCTAGCCTTAATGATTTTATCTAGTTCAGTCATCCTTAGACCCTCCAAAGGCTTTATCTAAGAAGCCTCCTTTAAGTCCACCTACTGCACCCGATAAATCCTTAGCCACTTTCTTTCGCTTGGATGTATCACCCCTAAGAGTGTCTACAGAATCTATGGTGGAAAATACCGACACTAGCTTTTGGTGAGCCTTGTTTATTGTAGGATCATTTCCCAAGATATCAGAGTTGATAGAGGGCAATACTTCTACTGCCTGTCTCAGCTTGTCAAAACTGCTCTTATTGAAAAAGCCTTTTTGCTTGTCATCAGGATCATACTCATCTAACTTTCCTGAAACATGATCCACTTGCTCTACTAGAGCCTCCACAGTCGTCTTAAAGACACTCTTAATATTGTTGTTAGCCCTATTAACAGCATCGTTCTCTATCTTCTCTCTCAGTTCACTAGAAACATTGAGTCGGATATCTTTTGACATCTGAGGCACTAGACCCAATTCAAAATCAAATTTGAATTTTCTCTCTAGGTCTTCAGTATGAGGATAGTCATTTTCATTATAAGTATCCCCTAAGTTGGTCTTCGCACTTTCGACCATTTTAGGGTAATTCTTCATAAAGCTTCTGACCTCTGTATCCCATTCGATCTTAGCCCTATCCACCTGTTCCTGAAGACGAGGCAAATTACTGTTGGGGCAAAGTCTCCACCCCGATACAGTATGACCCTCATCATCCGTTGAGTTGTCAGACCATGCCACAGTCAAAGGATAATAAGAGTTGTTTCTAAACTGATTTAGAATACGTCTAAAATACTTATTAACATTCGTTCCGTAGATATGCTTTGACACATTAAGGAGTCTTGAGTCAACGACATCATTGTCATTGGCTAATCCCTCCCTTAAATACTTATCCACTTTCAATCCGCTTGGATGTTTCGCAGTGAGGCGAACCAAAGTCGTATTTTCAGCTAAAGTATTATTTATTGCTTTCTTATCCATAATTTTTTCCTCCAAAATATTAGATAAATTACTGTTTCAAACTTTCGTTATCTTCAGGTGAGATACACATCTCACTACAGTAAAAATGGGCTGAGGGTAGAAAACATATACCAGTAAATAATATTGTATTCTACCCCCCGTCACTTTTCAGGATTAAACCTCCAAGTCCTGATTGTCTACTTTAAATTTAGAGAAGGTCGCAGTATCCATCAATTCAGGTCTAGCCCCAATGACTGATCTGACAAAGAAAATCCCATACTCAGGAGTCGGAAATTTCTCGACATACTTCAGACTATTTTTAAAGAAAGAACCAACCTGTTTCTTGTTGGCTTCTTTGAGAATAGTGACCAATGCAACACAGGTCGCATACATCAATCCATTGTCATCTGCCACCTCAACATCTTTACCACCCACAATTGCATCTAGGTCAGGCACTTTATCTTTAAGAGATAAGAAAGACGTAAATTCAATTGAAGCTTCCTCTCCCACATCTGTCTCTGAGATCATTTGAAGCAAATCTCTAGGTGGATCAGTTTTCAAAGTGTCCGATAGCCTCACCCATGATCTAGGTGAGGGCTGAGGGGTAAGAACTTTTGGATCAAAGACATTCAAATAATTTGGCATGGCTTGTATAAAAGCCATCACATCTAAGTGAACATCATTCTCCATAGCCCAATTCATCCAGTCGTTAGTGTCATGCTCAAAGTTAATTAAGCTTGTCCTACCGATAACATGAGAAGGCAGTTTATTAGAACCCGCCCTGTCGGTTGCCCTGTTAGAAGCACAGACTATCTTCCAACCTTCAGGAAGCTGATACTCTCCTAATCTTCTTTCATAGATCAATTGCCCCACGACTGCCTGAACAGAAGGGGAGGCTTGACCATATTCATCAAAGAACAATAAGCCTTCACCACTAATGGGAAGATTGCCTAAAAACGCTCTCCTTTGAACAAAAGAATCATCTACCTCTACAGGCACAGGAACACCGCCTAAGTCAACGCTCTCATATAGAGCCAACCTAAACGATATGCTTCCATACTCATTCTTTTTTGGGTTAATACAATTAGCAACAATCTTCCTACCATTGGCTAGATACTCAAGCAGTACATCGACCACTGCTGATTTACCGATTCCAGTTCCTCCAATTAAGAAAGGTGAGTTGCCACCTCTTATTACGGATTTCATAATCCGTAGCGCATCACTTGGTTTCATAATTTTCCTCCAATTATTTACAAGTTAGTTTGGGTTAATTCCCATTAATCACACTCGTTATAAATATGATTAAGGTGAATTGAGCAGTTTAAAATCTTGCTCAGGATTAGAGATTAACCTATGCCTCCCTCAGCATACAAAGAAGCATCTTCCATATCTTCTGCTTCCTCCTCAAAGAGATCACGAGAATAAAGCCACAGATTCGCGTGAAGCGAGTCGTTATCCCCGTTTTGCTCAAAGACCTTAGGCAGACCGATAGAACACCATGCCAATGGCATTACATTAGGGATTGATCCAGTATCAATGATGATGCTATCTCTGAATGACCAGTAATCATAAAAGGCATGAGGTTGAACCCAATTACCAATGATCTCCCCATTCACAATATTTGCGAAAAAGATTATTGGATAGTCGGTGTCGTAAAGTCCAACATTGGATATGTCGTAAAGCTCATCACCTTTGAAATCGCAATACTTAACGAAGCTTTCTTTCAAGACCATGTTAGGGCTTTGTATTCCTGAAGCTAAGTTGCCAAATGTTTCGCCTTTCTGCCTCCATTCAGTCCATATATAATAGGGATCACCTATTCGTTCTTCGACCATCTTCCATAGGTGGTTAAAGTCCTTCAGTATATTTATATTTTTATCTAGTTTTCTTTTTTTATATTCGTTTGTTCCTTCAGTTAATTTATTCATGGTTATTAATCCTCCGTATTTGTGTTAATTACCAATACCCAACCTTGCGATTGGGTTTCATAGCATCTCAGCTAATCATCAGTTGGTTCATGCCATCAAGCCCCATATAAATCCATCTTCAGGGTTAGCCCAAATCTCTCTATCCATAAGACCATTTTCTAAAATGTACTCTAGGTGTTGGGTTGCTAGTTTCTTTTTGAACCACCAAACAGCTTCAGGACTGCCAGCATGTTTATTGCAAAGATATAAATCGCCTTTAGCTATGTGATATGTTCTATCGCCACCATAAAGTTCTTTCTCTAACCTGTAATCTTCCCAACGATAGACATTAACTTTATATGTACCGCCCATTGGTTCTCTCACCTTGAATCTACCTTTGGGTGATCCGAGGCAAAGTATAGGTCGTTCAACAACCTCTTTTTTAGACCATTTTATTTCAATCATCTTGCACCTCCTAACTGGATGGTCATACCATCACTGAAGGGGATAGAAGTATTAGAAACAATACCATCAACAAACCACTGATAATTATTTTGATAGATACTTAAATCGGTGAATTCGTTCATCCTTGCCTTTGTTGTGACTGTTAGCCATCCTCCGCTATCTAAGACCACTCGATCAGGGTAATGGATCACCACCTCAGTTTTATGAAGCTTGATCCCAAAACCGCCATCTTCTCTGACTGTTAGATATGTGTTATTGGCTAGTTTTCTCTTTCTAGTTTTAGCTAGTTCTTTCAGTTTTGAATAATTATTCATAATTTTAATCCTATATATTTGGCTTAATTACCAAGACCCAATCTTTCAATTGGGTTTCGCTCAGATTCTCGCTGAGTCTCGTCAGTTGGTTTATTCATAAAGTTATTGAGTCTCGATAACATTCCATTATTGCCGATCTCAATGTTGGCTCATTGTGGCAATAGCGATCAGGATGTGGTTCTTTTCCTTGTTCTGTCAAAATCTTGTGTTCAACGATCAGTGACTTCAGTGTTGCATCAGTCCAGTAGATATCCCAGTCACTGCATCTGTCATTCCTTTCGATCAATCTTTTTGTTTCACCATTCTCGAAAAGATAAAGCCCATCAAAGATTTTTGTGACATAGCTGTCTCTCAGCTTTTTATCCCATGAATTTTTAATCCTCCTAGCTTTATTGATACTGGCATCTAAAGACTCCTTTATCTCGGTTAAATCGTTCATATTTTTCTCCTAAAAATTAATTTATATAGCCCAATATAGACTACTGCAAGCAGATTGCAAGCATAGTAATGGTTATCTTTAACTGGTAAATTATTATTTATGAACAAGCCACCCAAAAAGCCCGACCTTAAAGTCGTAAAGAAAGACCCTGAATTAACCATCAAACAACGATCCTTTGTGAATGAAATAGTCAGGGGTAAGTTAGGCAGCTATAAGGAAGCCTATGCAAAGGTCTACGATGTTCAGCTAACCAAGACAGGAAAGATTCCCAAGTGGGTCGAAGTAGAAGCATCTAAGCTTGTTGCAAACCCTAAGATAGCAATAAGCATACAAAAGGCTATAGAGCGTAAAGAGAGCAGTTTGATAGCCTCTAGCCTACGAACGAAGAACTATGTTATAGATCAGCTATACAAAGAGAGCCAAAGCAGTGAGAGTGATGCAAGCAGAGTCAGAGCATTAGAGCTACTAGGCAAATCGGTAGCACTGTTCTCAGACGTTGTAGAGACTAAGGAAGCTAGAGACACTAGCGACATAGAGCAAGACATAGAAGAACGTCTTACAAGGCTTCTGGATCAGTCTGAAGGGTAGTTTAAAGGCTAGGCTCAGACACACCCCCTTTTATATAGAAAACCCCAAACCACTCCAGACCCCCCACCCCCCTAAATATATCACAGGTACCTGACGATCATATATACATAGTGATTTGCACAGGATATGAGTAGTTTTTATGACCCCCCCCTATGTTTATTGCATTTTGCTAGCTTTGGTTGTATGGTATATGTAATTTCTATAGGAAAAGGCGTAGAGACTATATACCCCCCATAGGATTATTTCTAAATTTATGTTGATTTTTTTGTGAAGTCATGCAAAATGATATAATCCAGAGGTAGATATACCCTAATACTAGTAAGTATATACTTATTAAGTTTATACCTAATGGTCTTAGTAAGTTTTTATTTTAGTAAGTTATCTACTTATTGGGTATATACTTACTAAGTATGAATAAAAGTTTATTAAAACAGATTCAAAGTTTACCCAGTTCACAGCAACAAGAGTTCATTGGCTTAATCGAAGAGTATGAGAAGTCAATCAACCGAGACAAGTGTAAAGATAGCTTTATGCACTTTGTTGGAGAGATGTGGGCTGCGTTTATTCACGGAAAACACCACGAGGTAATGGCTGAGGCGTTTGAAAGAGTCGCTAAAGGCGAACTAAAGCGTTTGATTATCAATATGCCCCCTCGTCATACCAAGAGTGAGTTTGCTTCTTATCTATTGCCTGCATGGTTTTTAGGTAAATACCCCAATAAGAAGATTATTCAGACTGCACACACTGCCGAGTTAGCGGTTGGTTTTGGTAGAAAGGTTAGAAACCTAGTCAATAGCAAAGATTTTAAAGAAATATTTCCTGATGTTAGCTTGCAATCAGATAGCAAGGCAGCAGGAAGATGGAACACCAACAAAGGTGGAGAGTATTTTGCCATAGGGGTGGGTGGTGCGGTTACTGGTAAAGGTGCTGATCTGTTGGTGATTGATGATCCTCATTCAGAACAAGAGGGCGCAAGTGCCGACATCAATGTCTTTAATCGTACTTACGAATGGTACACTTCTGGTCCACGACAGCGTTTACAACCGAATGGTTCTATCGTTGTGGTTATGACAAGATGGCACAATAAAGACCTAACGGGTCAAGTGGTAGATGCCAGCATAAAGCGTGGCGGTGCAGATGAGTGGGAAGTTATTGAATTACCTGCCATTATGCCTTCAGGCAATCCTTTATGGGCAGAGTTTTGGAGCATGAAAGAACTCAATGCACTGAGATCAGAGCTTCCAAACAGTAAATGGATGGCTCAGTATCAACAAGACCCTACTTCAGAAGAAGGGGCGTTGGTTAAAAGAGAATGGTGGCAGATATGGGAAGGCAGAGAGCCTCCTCAATGTGAGTTTGTTATCCAGTCATGGGACACAGCCTTTATGAAGAATCAAAGGGCTGACTATTCTGCTTGCACAACATGGGGTGTTTTTTACCAAGAAGATAAAGATGAGGGTAAGTTTGCACCGAATATTATCCTTTTAGATGCATACAAAGAAAGATTAGAGTTTCCAGAGCTAAAAGTAAAAGCAATGGAAAAATACACAGATTATAAGCCCGATGCCTTTATTGTAGAAGCAAAGGCTGCAGGTATGCCATTGATTTTTGAATTGAGAGCAATGGGCATTCCAGTACAAGAGTACACACCTAGTAGAGGTAACGATAAGATATCAAGAGTCAATGCAGTGTCTGACTTGTTTGCTTCAGGGGTTGTGTGGTGTCCAGAGACTAGATGGGCTGAAGAAGTCGTAGAAGAGTTTGCTGGATTTCCAAATATGGAACACGATGATTTAGTTGATAGCAGTACGCAAGCTCTGTTAAGATACAGACAAGGTGGGTTTATCTCTTTGCAATCAGATGAAGAAGATGAGCCGTTAGAACATAATCGTATTGCAAATTATTATTAGGAGTTACTTTGGCTATTGAGAGACAACCTGCTACGCCTATTGAAGGTACAGTTGAGCAGGAACCACAAGATTTAGACATTATCATTGAGAATCCAGAGTCGGTAGAAATTGCTACTGATGATGGGGGCATGATTATTGATTTTGATCCCAATGCTCAAAGCGTTGGAGATGAGGACTTTAATTCTAATCTAGCAGAGTACATTGATGAAGATGAATTACAGAAGCTGGGCAATGAGCTTATCAATGCTTACAGTGGAGACAAAGACTCAAGATCAGAGTGGGAAGAGACTTACACAAAAGGTCTTGATCAACTTGGATTAAAGATAGAAGAACGAACTGAGCCTTGGGCTGGTGCTTGTGGTGTGTTTCACCCGATGTTAAGTGAAGCAG
>CERP01008679.1_pt1 | contig 19101 bp, 21 predicted proteins | sample 530801 | NCBI WGS metagenome assembly CERP01 (sample SAMEA2620991, study PRJEB7988) | marine metagenome | biome: marine biome (ENVO:00000447); feature: surface water layer (ENVO:00002042); material: "saline water (ENVO:00002010), including plankton (ENVO:xxxxxxxx)" | depth 5 m | reverse complement strand
CCCTTTTAAATCTCAAAGTATGAAGGGTGTCAAAAGTTTGGATGACTTAGATGATAGAACTTTGTCCAAAGTAGTGGGATATTTTATGAATGCTGAAGAAGGTGGGGAAGGTGGAGAAGGTGAAGAAGGTGCTAACAATTTACAAAGTGTAACAAAACTTGAGGCAGCACAAGAATCATTAGAACCTGAGGACCTACCAGGATATGAGGAAAACACCAGAAAAGATAGAGGTAAAACCGCAACCGACTTAGCAAAAGCTAAACTTGCTGGGGAAACTGAGGGTGGCGAAGGAATTAGCAATAGATCTTCGGCGTTTGGAGACACTACTCTTCAAGAGAAAGTAGTCTCTTCCCCAGAATTATCACCAGAACAAGTAACCAATAGTGTTGAGGCGGCTTCACTTCTTATTAACGGTATTAAAAAAGTTAAAGCGGGACAAACACTTACGAAGGAAGAGTTACAAGACGTTTCATCTAAGATGGAAGTAACAAAAAACGGTATTCTTTTTGAAGGTGTTTATTTGCAATACATGTCTAATGCCACTAAGAAAAATGATCCCTATAAGAACATGGCTCTTCAGCTAAATCAACAAATTCTTAACCATAATAAGGCACTGTCTAAGTTGGATAAGAATAGTGATGCTTATAAAGACAACTATGTTAAACCCTTAATTGAAAGTAGAGGTCGTGAGCTAGCTAACCGAGGAGTTCTATTAGAACAAATTGATGTTATTAGTAAACTAGCTACTGCATACCAAAGCTGTAAAGATTCTGGGGGGGACTGTACTGATCTTGAAAATAAAATTGGTGAGTACTTTGACAAGGCTAAGAAAGATAAGTCTCTAGATGAGATGACTGAGATGTTAAAAAAGGGTCTGTGTGCTCAAGCGGGGCAGTGTTTGGTTGGTATTAACAGCGCAGATGATCCTGTTGTAACTCAATCTGTTTTGACTTATTTGACTGGGGTAGATGGGGAAGGAAATTCTGTTCCCGATTATGATGGTCCTAATATGAGTGAGGATAAGGCTAAATTACTTGTAGAAAGAGCGCAGGATAACGGAGTAGAAGCTTTAGCTCTTTTAGTATTGTCAACTCGGGGCTTCAATAAAGCCTACGAGGGCTTAGATGTTAAAGATGCAGAACAATGGGGTGGAGAAGGTTCCGATCTAAAAGGACAAAAAGATGATGTCAGAATGACGGTTACTAGATCAAGTTTTAATGATTGGATAAAAAATATAGAAGATAACCAGACTGAAGTAGAAAAAAATCTTTCCGAGAAAGCAAAATGTGCGGGAGATGGGGTGGGTGCAAACTCGCTCGCTCAGGGAAGTTCTAAAACCAACGAAGATAGTAATGATGGGGATGATTTAGTAACGGTTGGAATTGAAGAAAAGGTTTTAGATTCCTTAAGTGGGAGTAGACTTAAAGCAGGAGAGGGAACGACTAGTAAGTTTAATAAACAGTGTGATGGGAAGTTAGAGAGTGATGAGTTAGAGAAGAAGTTTTTGGAAGCCAATAATGAACGCCTAAAAAAGTGTCAAGGGGACATGAAGTTTGGAAAGAAAAACGCATCTGCTTTTGATGCAGCATGTTCCTTCCAAAAAAAGGTTAGTGATGCCCCCATGCTTAAAAGTTTTGATTCATTAATGAAAGGGGGAAAAATTTCTAATGACGAGGATGAAACTGTTCAATATACTGGGGATCAGCTTGTGACCACTTGGGCGAGTTCTTCTAAAGTTTCAGAGCCGAAGCGTACTCAAAGAGCAAAACTTGCAAAGTCGGCATTTAGTAAACTATCAAATCCAACAGGTGACAACTCACTCACTAAAGATGAAAAAGAAGCCCTTAGTAAAGTTAAAGATGATTTAGAGAAGGCCCAAATCAATAAGCAGCTAGATGATAATACCGACGCTAACGGAGTTCTCTCTGGGGAAGGGTTGGGGTATGTCCTTTATAGGCATACCCAAGATTCAGGATCACTAACTGAATGTTTGAAAGATGCTCGTGGTTATGCTGATGGACAACAAAAAATGGCAATGATTAACACTACGGTCTACGGATCTTATGGTATGGTTACAGGTGGAGAAGCACGGGTTAAAAGAGACAAAGGTTCTGGATCGTATTCATTAGAAGCCAAATCTGGTGAGCAGATAATGGGCGGAACTTTTGAAAGAGGGCAGCTAGTTGTGTCCATGAATGAAGGAATTATGAGTGATGTAAAGAAACCCAAAAAGACTAGTAAGGAAGAGTTGTTTATCAGTTTCCTTAAAGGTCAAAAAGAGTTACTAGAAAAACTCATGAAGTAAACCACATCGAATCCCAGCACTTTAGTAGTTCATCAAATAGATACACTCTGTAATGTTTCTTATTGTGGATTTCTATATACTTTAAATCCTCTGTTACTACTACTGACTGAGGTATGATAGCGAGTGTTGGCTGTCTATCTTGCTTAAATATGACCATTGGAATAAGATTACATTTGGCAGAATCTTTTTCAGATTGTTCTATGAATTTCCAAACTTCAGACTTATAATTATACAAGCTGTATAAATTTTGGTTATTGTATCCTTTCTTACACTCGATACAGAATCTAAAATTCTGTGGGGTTATCAAGTCTCCATAGATCTTTAGATGCTCTGGCAGGCTATGGGTAGTAGCGAACGCTCCTGATCCAGGACTTCTTGAAAATTCTGTAGTCTTGAATCTATCATTCAATGCCTTTGAGATCTGTCGTTCGAACGAGTTCCCTTTGGTTCTGCTGTTCTTCCTTGTATTCTTCTTGCGGAGATTACTTAAATCATAATTATCGTTCATATTACTTGACCTCGAACTATAATAGCGTGTATAATGACAGATTCATTAAAATTTGCCTTCAACCAAAAAGGTTGGAAATTTAAAACCGAATATCGGAGTAACAATAGAATGAAATTTCAACTTAAGTTAGACAAGCAGGAAGCAGAAGCGTTCCGTAACTTTGCCAATACCGTTAAGCCAGAGAATATTAACATGAACGACTTCGTGCGTTCGATTTTCTTTAATGGCGTTCGCTCTCTTGAGGAAGAGTTAACCAAGAATATGGTTAAGCACATCCAAGAAAACAGAGAGGAGTTCGAAGCATCAGGATTCACCTTCGATACCGAAGGCAACCTTACGGGCGTTGACGAATCATCTACTAGTGGCACTCTTCAAGAAGAAGAATAATGTATAAACCTGTTTTTCTCCGAACGGAGAATCAATTAAATAAAGTTCTCAAGCAACAGAAGAGATCACGTCAAGATATTGCCGTGCTTTTTCTGTCACTATGGGATCCCCACTCTAAGCGACTTGTGAAGCTCCTGAAGGATCGGGAACATGATCCAGAAAATAAGAAGGAGAAACTCCTGTATGTCGTGGACAGTTTTACGATGCCTCACGCATTTGTAATCTTTAAAACCACTAAGATTCCGCACTTAGTTCAGTTCAGACGCGGTAACATTGAGTCTGAAGATTACCTGTTACATGTCTACGAAGAACTTGGGTTCTGATCAAAAGTACCCTGGTACTCAGTAATCTTTTTCTCATACTTTTTGTTCTTAGTATAAAGTAGCTTCAAGTTATTGACAATGACGGTCGTAAAATAGTTGAACGCCGATCCTTTGGAGGGTTGGAAGTTTCGTAATGTTTTAAGAATTAAGAGAAAACATTCCTGTTTTGCATCGTCCTTGTCTATATTAAACTTGAAGCTTTCGATGATGTTAGTGATCAACAGGTCAAACAGTCCCATTAACTCGTCCACATATTCAGCGTTGTTGGTGAGATACAGTGGGATAATTTCTTCGAATCTTTTATTATCTATATAGTACACTTTTTTACCCATAATCTATCATAGACCGATGAGCGACCTACAAAACATCTACTCGGGGCTAAAGCCCTCTTGCCAGAACGAATTATGTGAGGGGTGTACCATACTAAAGCAAAGTAAGCCAGAACATGCTTACATGGATCACGAGAAGCTCAAGCAAGGGGACGTTCTGTTCTTAGCTGATTCCTTCAAGCACCGACTTGGAAGGATGGAACCTTTTTCCAAAGTAGAAAGAGACTTAATCTTAAGTCTATATCCAAAGAAGCCTCAATTTTCTGCGGCGGTTAAGTGTCCTTCTGTAAAGGATGGAGACATGACCCCTGCTAATTTGAAGCGGTGTAGAAATCACCTTGAAGCTACAATTGATAAGGTAAAGCCACGCCTTGTCTATGCTTGTGGCAACTTGGCAATGAAAATGTTAATTAAGAAGAGTGGCATAACCAATAAGAGAGGAAACTCCTATGAGTTCACTAGTACTAACGGGCATACTTGCATCGTCGTTCCTATTTATCATCCTTATTCTGTTCTTAAAGAACCTCGACACAGATATCTATTCGAAACAGACATCAAGAATGCATATGAAAAATATGTACTTGGCAAAACAAACAAAGGGGACTTTAAGTATTCAACCGCTACGGAAATCTCAGAAGTAAAGGACATTACTTCTAAGCTTGTTAACACTACGGAAACTATTGCCGTTGATATTGAGACCACGGGCCTTAACTTCCTGACAGATAAGGTCCAGACGATTGCCTTGGCAATCAAAGGCATCACCTACGTCATTCCTCTCGATCATAAGGACAGCCCTTTTAGGGAGGGTGAAAAAGATCGAGAGGAGGTTTGGTCTTTGCTTCAATCCATCTTAGAAAATCCCAAAAATAAAAAGGTATTTCACAATGCCAAGTTTGATTTAAAGTTTCTTCTAAGCCACGGTATCAATACTGTAAATGTGTGGGACACTAAGATTATGCACCACTTCATTAATGAGAATGCTCCAAAGAGTTTGATGGACTTGGTTAAGCTATACTTTTCTGATGAGTTGGAGAATCTCTAATGCTAACTATTAAGAACCCTAAAACTTTTGACTGGGCTAACATGGCTCTGTCCGATTGCTGTGAAGGTAACGCGGCAGACTCTTACTTTACTCTTAAGTTGTTTGAACTAATTGAAAAGAAGCTAGAGGACTTGGGTATGGCTAACCTACTATCCAAACTCATCATGCCTTCCTTGTCCACGTTCTCCGAAATGGAACATGCGGGGATGCAGGTTAGTGAGTCTAAGTTAGACTCAGTGGGTAGACTACTTCGAGTAGCTAATATTGAAGAGGAAGATGCGCTTTATGGATACGATCAAGTGTCCACGGACGATAATCTTTCTTCAAATAATGACCTCATTGAGATATTATATACCCGAGAGGGAGGCTTCGCCTTATACCCTCCTGACCGCACAGCTACGGGATCCCCTTCGGTGTCTGCCCCTACGCTAAAACTACTACTGGAACACATCGAAGAGGAGCTAAACAAGCGTGGGTAAGTGGGATCACAGGAATGAAGGAAAGAGAATCAGCCAGTCGCTCCTCCAGGAGAAATCAACTGAAGACCTAAGAAATTCGCAAAGGTTTATCAAGGGATTGCTTCACCTCCGTAAGTCTCAGAAGCTAGCTAAAACTTATATTGAAGGGACTAAGAAAGCTATTGCTTACAATGGAGTTCCCAAAGTATTTGTAGACTACCGCTTTGACGGTACCGCAACAGGTCGCCTGTCTTGTGCTGCTTACAGTGCTAAAAAGGCCATGGGGGTATCCTTTCACACTCTTCCTAGAGACAAGGATAATAATATTAGAAGTTTGTTTACCTGCCCCGAGAATCACAGATTCATTACGGTAGACTATGCAGCGATGGAACTTAGGGTTCTAGCACATATTGCTAAGGATGGTAATATGCAGACTGCGTTTACTCAAGGGGCTGACCTTCATACCTACACAGCACAAATGCTGTTTAGCAAGGAAGAGATTAGCAAGGACGAGCGTCAGATAGCTAAGGCCATCTCTTTCTTGATTGCCTATGGAGGCGGAGCCTTCAACCTCGCGGAGACCACAGGAATTACGGTGGGTAAAGCTAAGAAGATTATCTCTAATTACCAGAACGTCTACCCAGCTATCTTTGAATACATGGAGTTTGTGGAGAAATTCATTAAGCAAAACCAGTATGCCTACACCATTTTTGGTCGCAGGCGAAACCTGCCCGACATTGCCTCCAAGGATTACACTGTAGTCAACCGTGCAGCCCGTCAGGGGCTTAACTTTACTATTCAGTCTACTGCCTCGGACATACTCCTATGTGGCCTCTTGGGTGCTCACAGGAGGCTGAGAGAGGAGGGTATTTCAGCCAAGCCTGTAGCAACTGTGCATGATAGTATTGAATTAATTTGTCATAAGGATGACACTGAACGATGTTTGGAGATTGTTTACGATGAATTAGTAAACTACCCATTCATTAAGAAACACTTTAATATTAACTTCGATGTTCCTCTAAAGATTGATGCCGAGGTCGGCTTCTCATTCGGTGACGGCGTTGAAGTAGATTTCCAAGATGGTAAGCCTCAAAATCTTAAAGAGATTCAGGCGTATATGAATGATTAAACAAGGAGTACAATGAAAATCCCAGTATTAGATTATGGTTATGTAGATCTTATTAACCACACCCCTGATGGTGACCTGTTAGTAGTAAATGCAGCACGATGTTCTTTCGATAAGCAGCATGAAGAGTTGGATTCTGAGAAGGATGTAAAACTTATTAATTACCTAGCAAAGCATAAGCATGTTCTTCCCTTCCGTCACCCATCGGCTACAGTAAGAATTCATGCACCACTCTTTGTACTACGTCAATTAGGTAAGCATCAGGTAGGTTTTTCGTGGAGTGAAGTATCACGTAGATATATCTCAGGAACCCCCGAGCATCATCACCCTGACATTGATCAGATTAGAAAGGCTGCTGACAACGTAAAACAAGGTAGTAGCCTTACTCCTATTGACGAAGCGATGGGGTCAGAGCTTTGGGATGAGATGGATGAACTATTTGGATTAGCAGATTACGTGTATACTAAAATGCTAGAGGAAGGCGTATGCCCAGAGCAGGCTAGGATGGTATTGCCGCAAGCTATGTTTACCACTACTGTAACGACAGGAACTCTACTAGGCTGGTATCATCTATGGAAGCTTCGCACTGAAGAGCATACTCAATTAGAGACTCAAGAATACGCAAAGGCTATTGGAGAGATCCTTAGTACTCTCTTCCCACTAAGCTGGGAGGCACTATGCGAACACTCTTAATTACTGACCTTCACCTAAATTCTAAGATCCCAGGGTTATTAGATAGCCAAGTTAGCTGCTTTCATAAAATTCTAAAAGATGAAAACCCCGATGATGTAATTATCATGGGGGATGTTTTTATGCATAGGAAGCCCACTCCGAGTGAGTTGCTCTCCTTCAAAGAAATCCTAAAGGAATGCACGGGGGCAGAGGGTAGAAAGACAGTTATCATTAGAGGCAATCACGATAGTGAAACAAAAGCAGACGATGGGGTTACTGCTCTAAGTGTTTTTGAAAATGAGTATATATCCGTAGCAACTCATGCACGCACGGACACAATTAAAAAGAGGGTTTTTATTCCTCACTACGAAAATGAAGAACATATTATTTATTTGTTGGAAATGGTTCCTGAGAATTATACGGTATTTGGTCACTTTGGCTATGCTGGTTGTCTTAACTCCGTTGGTGATGCTGACTTTAGCCTTAGCTTGCGGCACTTTGGCAATACTACTTACCTGGGTCATATTCACAATTTCGTGCAGGGACAAGGAGGATTACGAGAAGCTAATACGAAGGTAACTTGCCTAGGAACACCCTATACTACAAACTATGGAGAATCATTCAAGGATTCTTTTTATGCTATCTTAGATGGCGATTCGGTAGAGTATAAGAAACCTAACTGTGGCCCCAGACATCTGGTATACAGTTCTCAAGACTTAGATGAGACTACTCCTCGTGGTCGTGAGAACTTGGAAATTATTAACGACATTAATTTCACTACTTTCCTGCGAGTCATGGTGGATATAGATCACTTCCCAATTCCGTATGAGAAGTTAAATGTTCACACAATTGATGTGAAATACTCACCAGTCTTCAATGAAGAGGATCTATCATCATATACTCCCGAGAGAGAGTTGTTCACTATTAATGAGATGATTATTTCTGATTATGTAGAACAAGCAAACTCAACCATACCCTTTAATACATTAATGGAAGGCTATAGGCTACTCAAAGATGCAGATTGTTAAAATAAATATTCAAAATTTCTATTCATTTAAAGATGCTTCTTTAGACCTAAGAGACTATAGAGGTCTTACCCTCATTAAGGGAAAGAATAAGGACACGGGAGGGTCTAATGGATCAGGTAAGAGTGCATTAGTAGAGGCAATGTATTTTGGCTTAACGGGTAAGACTATTCGAAAGAGTACCGAGGACAGCCTACTAAATAATCAATCTAAAAATAAGTGTTCGGTAGAGGTTCATCTTATTCATAACGATCAGTATATTGTAGTTACCCGTCAAAAGAAACCCACAAAGTTAGAACTAGTTGTGGCAGAGGAAAACAAAACATGCGCCTCTGTAGCGGATACTCAGAGAGAGATTGATAGTATTTTAAATATCAATCATAAAGTCTTACTAGCTTCAATGTTCTTTGGACAGGCCAATGATGTTAACTTCTTAGACTGCACAGCGGATGATAAACGAACTATCATTAGAAATTTTCTCAATCTAGATGACATCTTTCAGATGAGGGATAAGATTAAGTCTCACAAATCTACCTTCTATCAAGGTATGAAAGAGAAGGATGCAATCATTGCTGATAATAATAAAAACATTAAAAAGCTTGATGGGAAGTTAGCCGAGGTGGTTGAGGCACAGAAGCAATACGCTGAGTATGATGAGGAGATTTTGAACCTTAGCTTGGAAGATCTTCTCAAGGCTGAAGAAGAAGAAAGGGATCTAAACCTTAAACTCTCTGGGTATAGAAAAGAGCTTAACTCTTTGAAAGATATTGCGAAGACACTTAAACATGTTATTCAGAATCCTTTAGAGCCTGACATATGTCCCACTTGTGGAGCCGAACAAAAACCAGAGGTTAACGTCGAGGAAAAGGAAATAGAACTCGCACACACCGACAGCGTTATAGATCTATGGACAAATAAGATAAAAGAGGAGGAAGCTCTTCGATACACTCCTCCTATCTCCTCATCCCAGTTCTCTAAGATCCAAGGATACAAAGACCTATGCAGAGATGAGACCAACTATGAGGATATGAAACAAGATCTTCTTGTGTCCATATCTGATGCTCAGACTTCTAAGGATTCTCAAAAAACCTGGTATGAGATTATGAGATTTTGGGAGAAAGCCTTTTCGGAGCAAGGTGTTATCAAACATATCATCAATAATATTTTAGATTACTTTAATGAACGATGTAATTATTACCTGTCATACTTAACAAACTCTAAGTATTCCGTAAAATTTGATGAAGAATTAACAGAAAAAATTGAAACAAATGGAAGACCTCTATCATATATATCGTTATCCGGTGGAGAAAAGAGGAAGCTTAACTTAGCTGTGCTTTTGGGACTAAAAGATCTTTTACTTCTCACGGATAAATCTCATGTGGACTTGCTTTTCTTTGATGAAGTTGCGGAGAATATTGATGAAGAAGGTATTGAAGGTCTTCATCAACTTCTCTTGGAGCTTAAAAAGAGCAAGACCATTTTCGTTATTACTCACAATAAATATCTGAAGACTCTCTTGGACTCTTCGCACCGTCTCTCTATCATAAAGCACAAAGGACTATCGACGATTAAGGAATAATATGGCAAATACGACACTGAATAAACTAGGTCAAGAAATTTTTGAAACACGTTACGCTTACCCTGGCGAAACCAAATGGGCTGAAAGGGCTAAAGTAATTGCTAAGACAGTTGCGTCAGCAGAAAAGGATGACGAGAAAGAAACAGCCGAGAAGAGGTTTTATGAATCTATAGGTTCTGGGGACTTCATTCCTGGAGGTCGTATTATTTTTGGGGCAGGCCGTAATAGAGGCCAGCACAACCTACTAAACTGTTACGTTATCATCCCAGAAGATAGCGTGGACTCCATTGGAAAAACCATTATGGACATGTACAAGATTTCTTGTGCTGGTGGGGGTGTAGGATTTAATGTTTCTAAGATTCGACCTCGCGGTGATGATATCGGTAGTGTACCGAATTCGGCACCTGGATCTGTATCTGTTCTTCAAATGATTAATGAAGTTGGAGAGCATGTTAGGGCAGGTAAGAATCGACGCACTGCTTTGATGGGTATCTTAAACATCACTCACCCAGATTTAATTGAGTTCCTATCTGTTAAACTTGATCAAGGTCAGCTTAATAACTTTAATATTTCTGTTGCAATCACGGATAGATTCCTGGAAGCTGTTGAGTTAGGCGAGGACTGGTTCTTTAGCTTTAATAATAAGGAGTATCATTCTTACGATCTAATGAGGACTGATGCCGAAGGTAAAGGTGAGGTAGTTAAGGTAATTGGTTTGAGCGAGGAAGATGCTTTGACTCGCGCCAATAACTTCCATAAGGTGGGTTGGACTGATACCTTTGAGATGCTTGGCCGTAAGGATATTAAGGCTAGGGACTTATGGGATAAGATTTGGAAGAACTCCGTTGAGTCTGGTGATCCAGGCATTTACAATATTGATCTAGCTAATAAATATACTAATGTGTCATACTTTGAGAAACTCGACTCGACGAACCCCTGCGGCGAAATTTCGCTCCCTAGTTATGGGAATTGTTGCTTGGGCAATGTTAACCTTTCTAATATGGTGCTTCCTGACGGCAGCGATGTGGATTGGAAGCGGCTTGCGCGTACCGTCAGAACTGGTATACGGTTTCTAGATAATGTCCTCACTATTAATACTTTCCCCACCGACGAATGCAAAACTGTCGCAGAGCGTTCACGTCGAGTGGGTCTTGGTGTTACGGGACTTCACTACATGTTTATTAAGTTAGGCATTACTTACGGTGGTGAAAAATGTTTAGAGTTTTTGGAAAGGCTATTCACAACTATTCGAGACGAAGCCTATAAGATGTCAATCTACCTAGCTCGGGATAAGACTCCTTTTGCGGAGTTTGATTCAAAGAAATACTTAAATGAAGAGTTTGCAAAAACCCTTCCAGCACGAATCAGAATGCTCATTAAGAGATATGGTGTTCGCAATGCTGTTATGCTTACTATCCCTCCTTGTGGTACTATTTCAATGTTGCATGGAGTAAGTTCAGGCATTGAACCTATCTTCTCTGCAATGTATAACCGTCGTTGGCGTAGTAATAATATTTGGAAGCAGCAACTAGTTGTTGATCCTCTCTTCCAAGAATACTATGATAAGGGTAAGTCTTTAGAGCCTTTCGTAGGAGCCTATGACGTAGCTCCAGAAGACCACATTAAGGTACAGGCTACAATCCAGAAGTATATTGATTCGTGCATCTCAAAAACCATCAACCTTCCTTCCACTGCTACTCCAGAGGAGTTTTCTCAAGCAGCCTTGGATTATGCTGGTTACTTGAAGGGTTTGACAGTGTATCGAGCGGGTGCTAAGGAAGGGGAACCTCTTCAGGCTATTGATTTTACTCCAGAAAATATTGAAAAGTATATGGGAGAAAGAGTTGAAGCAGCCGTGGCAGTAGGTGATGCTTGTTCTATCGCTGGCGGGGATTGCGGAGAGTAGTATGAAGAAGTTATATGAGTATGCTTGTCATGATTGCAAAGTGAGTTGGGAACGAGAGTATGACTGGGGCAAATGCGCCCAGCGTACTAAGTGTCCTGACTGTAAAAAACTTTGCGGCCAAAACTGGCTAGGACGTGAATCTATTTCTGTACACTTCAAGGGTGCAGGATGGACTGGTAAAAATAGTTCTACTGGGTTGAACAAGACTGGAGGATCGGATGAGGTTAACCTTAAACTTCAAGAGCAGTCTAGGGATAGGATCAATGGGGGGTGGAAGCACTACTCCAAGTATACTCCTCCACAGGAATTGCTGGACAACTCTCGTAAGCTATCCGATACTGAGTTGAAAGATAGACTCGATCATTCTAAAAAAATGACTGAGATTAACTATGATAAGTCTGGGCAAAGTCCCTATAAGAAACGCCGTCCCTCAAACACCTAGCAGGTATTTTCTACATGTATGAGTTCAGTGAGAACATTCAAAGAGGTATGCTCTACCTCTTGAAGTCCGATAAGGATTTCTATCTACAAATTGTAAACCTTGTCCACCCCTCTTACTTCGAGTTTCCTGTGCATGGCAGAATTTATTCTGTTGTTCGGGATCACTACGAAAAGTATAAGTCCCTACCTAATGATGATTTCATTGAGCAAGAGATTAGAAATACAAAGTCTGAGAAGGAGTCTATTCATGACTACACGGACGAGATCCAGTTTATTAACAGGCTGGATACTTCTGCTTTAGATGGTTCGGAATACTACCTTGACCTAATTGAGACCTTCGCCAAGCGCGAAGCCATGAAGGATGCAATTAAGCAATCCCTTATTCTCATCAAGGAAGACAGGATGGAGGAGACCGAAACCTTAGTCCGTAAAGCCTTGACGGTTAGCCGTAGCGTTGATATTGGTCAGAGCTACTTCGCTGATACTAAGGATCGATGGGACAGAACTTATAACGCAGAACAAAAAGACAAGTATAAAACCTTGCTTCCCTCACTCAATCGCTCTTTAGAGGGTGGATTAGGGGAAAAAGAGTTAGCGATGGTGATTGCCCCTCCTGGTGTGGGAAAGTCTTTATGGCTTGTTAATCAGGCGGTGCAATCCATGATGGAGGGTCGCAAGGTTTTATACGTTTCTCTTGAGATGAGTGAGGACAAGATCGCTCAAAGGTTTGACTCGGTTACTACACTTATACCACAGTCTCAGCTAAAGGATCCTTCCGCGCAGATCAAAGTAGAGGAACGACTAAGTATTTTTCGAACCAACTTTCCTGAAGGTAGACTCGTAATCAAAGAGTTCCCGACAGGCACAGCTACTGTGAACAGCCTACGATCTCTCCTAGTTCAACTTAAGAACTACGAGGAGTTTACTCCCGACGTAATTATTATTGACTACCTAGAGCTTCTCCGCCCTGTGCGGGAAAACCAACATGAGTATCAGGCCCAGCAGAGGATTGCGGAGGAACTTCGAGGATTGGCAATGGAGGCTAAGGTTTTGCTCTGGACTGCTACTCAGACCAACCGCCAAGGTCGTGCTGTAAAGATTATCACGGATGCTGAACTTGGAGATTCCTACGGAAAAATTCGTACTTGTGACTTTGCAGTATCTCTTAATCAAAGTGAGGAAGAGTTTGATAATGGTCATATGAGAGCCTATGTGGTAAAGTCCCGTAATGGAAGACCCCGATTCACAGTACCCATGGTTATCGACTATAACATTCTTAGAATGTTTGAAGGAGAATCCATTGAAGAAGATGACGAATAAACATATTTATACTATTTTAGCTGAGAAACCTCACTTATGTCAGGTGAATGTAGGGTGGGCTACCTTCGATATTAAGATTGTTGAAAGGCTTAGGTCAGGTAAACATAATTGTTGGGGTTTGTGCGACTTTGACACTTACGATATCTTTTTAGAGAAAAAGATGAAAGATGGTCCTGCCCGTGAGACCCTCTTACACGAGATTTGTCACTCGCTCTTGGAATTTTGTGGTATGGGAGAGAAGGAAGAAGCAGAAAAAGAACAAAAGATTTGTGCTTCTAATGAAACCCTTACTATAACAATGTCCAGAGCATTTATGCTGTTTGTTCGCCTTAACCCTCAATTAGCCAAGGAGCTATTACTATGAATAAAGCCCAAAGTTTACTAGAAGCACTAGATGATTTAACTTGGGAAAATTATGTGGAGATCGCAGATGCAATTACTGCCTACGATAAACACTCAATTGACGATGAGATGACTCGTCAAGCTTCCATTTACTCTTACTATCAAGGATTAATGTCCGTTGCTAAAAAAGCACTTGATGACTGTAATCTTAATTTAGTTAAATTTGTGGCTACCACGCGAAAAGATAGAAAATCTTCAACACCCGCAAAGCAGACTGCTAAAGATTTGGATGATTTTGTAGAATCTACTGATGACTTCGCAGTATATAACGAAAAAGTAAACGAAGCCTCGTTTAAGTACACCCTACTTAAAGGTCTAGTCTCGTCATTGGAACAGAAAAAGGATATGCTCCAACAGCAATCATCCAATCGTCGCGCCGAGACAAATCTTTATAGATAATCTAAAAATTTCGTAAACAACGACTATAATACAACAACAACTGGCCCACTAACCACAGGAGGTTTCATATGGCTATCGACTTAGATGCTCTCAGAGCAAAACACGAAGAACTCAGCGGAAATAAACCAGCAGGAGGAAACTCAGATTTCCTATCTAACTTTTTGCAATTGCAAGAAGGCACCAATTCTGTCCGCATCCTTCCAGGAAAGGATGAAGACACAATGTTTTACGCGGAGACCAAGATTCACCGCATCCCAGATGGTCAAGGTGGAACCAAGAATGTCCATTGCCGTAAGATGCATGGAGAGGCATGTCCTCTATGTGACACTTACTTCTCGCTCTGGAAGGAGCCTAACAAGGATGAGGATCTAGCTCGAACGATTAAGCCACGATCCCGCTACTACATGAACGTAGTAGATCGTGAGACTGGAACTGTGAAAATCCTTTCTCTTGGAGTAATTCTCTTTAAGAAGATTATTGCTGCTATGCTAGATGAAGACTTTGGCGATATTACTGATATCGCGTCAGGTCACGACTTTAAGATTGTAAAGATCATGGAAGGTCAATGGCCTAAGTATGATCAATCTTCACCTCGTCCCAAGTCTTCTGAGGCGGGTAGCAAGGCTGAAGTTGCAACATGGATGGATTCACTCCACGACATTCATGCTTTGGTAAAGTTGGAGGATTATGATGATGTGAAGACTGCCTCACTAGGTCTACTTCCATCACACGAAGGAAGTAGTCAAAATCCTACAAAAGCCGAGAATGTGGCTGATGATGACTATCTCTCTAAAATGCAGAGTAACTAATTATGAGAAATATTTATCTAACACTTATGTTAACCGCCTTCTTGGGGTTAACGTCTTGCACCTTCCTTGAGAATATCTTTGGGGAAGGGACGGTTTTCACGACCGCTGATCAAGTTATGGAAGGAGGGGAGGCTGCGGTCATTCCTTTCGACCAGCTTCCTGAAGCTATTAAGGAAAAGATCCCAGAGGGTACCAACCTCGTTATGACTTCTAAGGACGCTCTTATTGATGGAGCTACTTATATTCCCACTGGTGGAAGTTTAGACGAGGGAGGCTGGGATGGTATCTTTAGCACTGTGCTGGGTGCAGCAACTGCTTTTATCCCAGGTCTTGCGGCTTGGGAAGGTGCGCTTACCTTGTTTAGCCAGCGTAAGCGAAAGCACTACTTTAAGGCGGTCAAGGCCATTGTTCCTTCTGACAAGAAGATGGACTTTGGTGGTGCCTTGAAGGGTATTGTATCAGCACTGGGTGCTTCTCACTCCTCGGAAGGAACTGCTATCCTTCACGCTGAGGAATTAGAGGAAGAAGCTGAAGAAGAAGCCTAATTAAATTAGGCTAAGACTATAATAGGAGTAAGGGATTGAATACCCCTTTACTCCTATTTTTTTAGATAAATTTATGAATAGAAAACTTAGAATATTGTGTGCTCCTGCTAATGAGGGGGGTTGCTCCTACTATCGAGTTATTGGTCCTATGCGGAAGCTCAACGAGCTATACGGGGATCAACTAGAGTTTAGGTATAATCTAAATCCTCTCGGGATCACAGAGACTGGGCCAAATGCGGGAACTTGGCAAGAGGACTGGGACTTCGAGGATATGAAGTGGGCAGACATTATTTGGACTAATAACATTTCTAATTGGGGAGGCCCCTATACTGCCAGACTTGTAGGAAAAGCTAAGGAGTTCGGTAAGTTTGTTCATTACGATACGGATGATCTCTTGACAGATTTATACGAAGGGCATCGCTTATATGGCACTTACAAGGAAAGAAATCTTGAGGAGATTACGAAGTTTATCTATAACAATGCGGACTTGGTTACGGTTACTCAACGTAAGTTCGCAGAACGAGTTAAGCCTTTCTGTGGAGGTGTTCTAGCAATTGTAAAAAATGCTATCGATTACCAGCTTCCTTCCTGGTGTGTTCCTAAGTCTAAACCCAATAAGAAGAATATTATTCGCATCGGATGGGCAGGAGGTATTCACCATGAGGAAGATGTCAAGGAGTTCGCGGGAGTTCCTCACATGGTTAACCAGAGAGTAGGTAGAGAAAATGTTCAGTGGGGTTTCTACGGTGCTCCTTTAGCTGTTAAGGATGGAGATAAAAACGAATGGCAGCACCAAGTATGGAAAAACTATAAGAAGATGTTATTGAAGGGCTTTTCTGGTCCACCTAATTGGCAGATCTACAACGCTCTTCCCCCAGATAATTATGGAGGATTATACTCTAACGTAGACCTTGCAATTGCACCTCTTCAGATGAATGCTTTTAATGATTCTAAGTCTGAGATTAAGATAGCGGAATGCGGAAGGTATAAGATCCCGTTAATTGCGTCAGATGTTGGTTGCTATGATGAGACGATTGTTAATGGAAAAACAGGATACTTACTCCCTGCTAATGCTCCCAAGTCTGAGTGGGTGAAGATATTAACTAAGTGTATCAAAAATCCTAACCATGTTAAGGATATGGGAGAAGCTCTGCATGAAGTAACTGAAAAGTATTTTGATCTTAACAAGGTGGTTAAGCACCGATTAGAACTTTATGAGCAATCTATGGGACTAATACAAGGTAGGGATGGAGATGAAAAAATAACCTATAATACGGAGTGGAGTTTCGATGACTAATACGACAGTAATTATTAAGACTATTGGACGCAAGACATTAAAAGAGGCCATTGCCTCGGCACATCGAGAAGGCTTCCGTCCTGTCGTTATTTCTGATGGAGTCAATACGGCTGCTAACAACTGTGATTATATTCAACTAGGTAAGAAATGGGGAATGTATGGAGGTATGTGCGCTAATGTTGCTGCTGCCATGGTTAAAACTCCTTTTATTACTTTTCTTGACGATGATGACGTTTTTCTTCCTGGAGCGGGGAATGTTATCAGAAGTAAACTTAAAGAAAAGACTGATGTTGATGTTTGGATTGCGGGTGTAAGATTTAATGTTCCTATTATGCTTGCTGATAAAGAAGGGAACGAGCTTTTTCGGGGTAATGATCTAGCGATGCGGCCTGAGTGGGGGCTAACCCTTGGAAATGTAGCAATGCCGACCTATAGAACTGATGTCTTTGCCAAGGTTCCTTTTACAGACTCTCTTCCTGAAGAGGTTCAGGGAATGTCTGATTTATTTCATGTGAGGGCCTGTGAAGCAAAAGGATTTAAAATTGATTGGTTCTGTAATAGGGCCGACCAGCCTTTATATCATGTTCGCCCTCATACTAAAAATGATCCTATAAGTGAGGCCATGGCAAACGGTAGAGGGGATACGTGATCTCTGTTATATGTTCTGTTTATAACTCTTCTAAATATTTAGATAGATATTTAGATTATGTAAATAAGCAGACTTTAGAATCGTTTGAAATTATTTTTGTGGATGCTAAATCCACAGATGATTCTCTTGAGAAAATAACCAAGTATACCTTCAGAGAAGGCATTAAGCCTTTGATAATGACACTCTCCGAAAGAGTTGGAATTTATGAAGCTTGGAATATAGCTATTAACCATAGCTCCTATGACTACGTGTTAAACTACAACACAGATGATAAACTCTATAGAACTTCTTTAGCTACTTACGCAACCTACGCCAAACTCCATTCAGAAGTAGACGTAATTTATTCTGATTCTTTTATTAGCTCTGATCTTACTCACACTCCTTCTAGTTGGTATAGCTGGAGAGATGCTAATGTAAAGCAAAACTTACTGCACGGGTGTTGTGTTGGCCCTTATCCTCTGTTAAAAAAAAGCACTATTAAAGAAGTTGGGATGTTTAATCCAAAGTTTAAAATCTCTGGTGACTATGAGATGTGGTGTCGTTTAAGTTCTATGGGAAAAGTATTTCTAAAAATTGACGAACCTCTAGGAGTCTACTATAATAACCCAGAAGGTATGAGTACTCAAAATGACCAAGAACGGATTAACCAGCATATTGCTGAGGATAACCTCATCAGGAGTACCTACGCATGAACTATCTAATTAACTACGCTGATGGAGCGTTTTTAGAGTCTAGAAAAAGAAACTCCCTATCAGGTATTCAGGCTGGGTTTGATGCGATACTTCAGTATACTAGAGAAGATATTGATGCCTCTTTCTATGAGAAGAATAAGGAAATCTTGACCCAAAAAAGAGGGGCTGGGTACTGGCTATGGAAACCTTACTTTATCTTTAAAACTTTAAAGAATGTAAAAGAAGGAGATATAGTATTCTATTCGGATGGAGGAGCAGAGTTTGTTAATCCAGTAGCTCCCTTACTTAAACTGGTTGAGGAGAAGGAGATTGTCGGTTTTAAAATGTCAGGCAACCACAAAGAGCGACAATACACTCGAAAATCTGTGGTGGAGAAATTGTCGGGTTCATTGAGCGATAAGGTAGCTTCTAGTAACCAAGACATGGCATCTTTTATTGGGGTAAAGAAAACCCTTGACACGGTACGGGAAGATCATGTTATAGGAACATGGTTAGACTTGTGCCAAGTTCCTGAGTTACTTATGGATCAACCTCGTAGTAGTGACGAGTTTGAGGAGTTTATTGATCATCGCCATGACCAATCTTTGTGGAGCTTGGTTTCTAAGTTGCGTAATGTTCATAAAGCCCCAGACCCCAGTCAGTGGGGAGCCTCTTCGGGAGAACCGAAAGATTTCTTTATAAATCATCATAGGGATAGGAACTAGTATGCCGAAAAACAAAGACAACATTAAACTGACGTTTACTTTCAAGACTATATGAGGGAAAGTATCAATGCAAACATTTTATAGCCAACAAGGAGAAGACCTCTTTGTGTTCTTGAACTTCATTAACCAGAGACGAGATGATGGGAGATATTTAGAATTAGGTGCGCTCGATGGAGTAACTTA
>CERP01053175.1_pt1 | contig 19254 bp, 24 predicted proteins | sample 530801 | NCBI WGS metagenome assembly CERP01 (sample SAMEA2620991, study PRJEB7988) | marine metagenome | biome: marine biome (ENVO:00000447); feature: surface water layer (ENVO:00002042); material: "saline water (ENVO:00002010), including plankton (ENVO:xxxxxxxx)" | depth 5 m | reverse complement strand
ATCCTCTCCTTTCCTTTACAAACTTACTAAGGGAGTGTTAATGCGTATCTTTTCGCTTCTATTGTTATTTTATATCCAAAAAGCCTTTTGGCTCGGTCATTACTTTCGCTTCGTGCGCCTAAGAATAATTGTTTAAAATTAGAACCATCACTTGCAGTATATCCTCGCCTTTTGCTCTCAAGTGTCCTACGCAGTATCAAGTATATAGCCCTTAGCCTATCCATGCCGTGTGAGGCGTTTTCGCCACCTCGCTCATCATGTAATACTCTAATATGAAGAGTAAATGTGTATGATTCGTTCCTTACATCAAAAGAGACTGTTGGGTAGTCAATGGTTTGAGAATCTTCAAATACTACAATAGTTGCAGGAGAACGACTTAAATCTACTCTCTTTCCTTTATTAGCAGAAGTTGTTCTAATATCAATTACATCTGGTGTAACTGCATCGGAAGCAGTAATATCTCCTGATGAAACTAAAGCAGTAGCATTACTAGACCATTGAGTATTAATTAAATCTATGAGAAGAGAGACTTCATCCATTCTTCCACCTCCTTACTTACTTCTTTATCAATGTGTTTTGAATAAGCATCCAAAGCATTTTTTATGATTTCACTTTCACTAAAAGAAATATCTACACCTAAGTTCTCAGATAATTCTTGCATGGCTAATTGTCTTTCTTGTTCTATTTTCAACAATTCATCAAACTTAGCCAAGTCTATTTTAATTGCCATAATAATCAATCCAAGAAATAAACCAAATCGCCTTTTCCTTTTAGTATCTCATATGCTTCTTTACGGAGTATATCATACTTTTCTTTAGCAGTAATGTTTCCACCTGTTTCTGAAATTAAAACGCTTTGGTCGTCCATTCTTATAATTTCAGAACAAACTAATTTAGTTGTTGCTTCGTGAATAGCAGACGGAACTCTATTATCTCCAGCAATATAAGAAACAATAATAGAATTGTTTGTATGATATGGATAGTCTCTCAAAAAGAAAATACGCCCTTCTTCATTAATAGTCCAATAAGAACCTAGTCTTTTCATGTCATCTTTATCAGTAAAAGAAGTTAAATCACAAACACTTGGTATAGAAGAAGTAGTAGTGAAAGTTAAATCATTTGTTGCGCTAGCAGAAGCAGGTGCGCTTAACACTACATTTGTTCCATCAGTAATAGAAGAGACAGTAATTGTTCCTGTAATCCCTGTTCCTGTAATTGTCATACCTACTGCTAATTTAGTTGAATCAGCCACAGTAAGAGCAGTAGAACTGTTTACAGTAGTGCATGACTGTTTTATTGTTGCCTTGAGGACACAATCTGACCCGTCATCACTCAAAAGTAGGGATGAGATGTTAATTTGCTTGCCGTTTGACTTGTCCTTTGACGCATAGAAAAAGTCTGAAATAGAGAGATTAGAATTAGTGAGGCTTTTTGGGGCAGTTGCTCCAGTATATTGAGCAGTAGAAGGAAATTGCTCATTAATTACATTAACTATTTCAGCACTAGTAGTTTTTACTCCAAAGGTATTACTGAACTCATCGTTACCTAGTTGCGCTATGTCATTCTCCGCTATTAATTCAAAAGTAACTCCATCATTAGGTAATTGCACAATAATAGAATGTAAGTCTCTAAAGTTTTCTTGTAAAAGAACTTTAGCCTGTGCTGACGCAATCTCTTCATAATGACTACCTTGCCACAATTGAAGAGAAACAATCTTACGCACTTTCATTTGCTTTAATTGAATAAACCCGACATACCCACCATAATACATATTTTTTGGGCCTCTTGTAAATTCAAAGTTATGATACTCGTCTTTAGTAACAATTGGCCTAAATGAACGCTTTACTTTATCATCTACGATACCTTCTACTCTTTTAATAATTGCACCGACTTGTGCAGTAGTAGGGTAAGTAGTTCCACTAAAGGGAGGAATCTGTAATAAATTAGCAACTTCTGTTGCGTTGGTATAAAAACCCCTACCGTTAGTATAACTAGGGTTAATTTCAGTAAAATCACTCGGAGAAATGGTTGTTCCCATAATCACTCACCTATTTTTTCTTTCAAGGTAAGCAAGTTTTCTTTAACATCTTCAATCACATTCACCATAGAATCATTTCTTCTTCTTTGGGCAGGACTTAATGTAAATTCACCTAATGACTTGAATGCTAATTCAACTCTTACATTTAATTGAGCAAATGCTTTTTCTATATTTTCATAGAACACTAGACCATTTAAAGCAACTCCTTCTCCAGTTACTACTGCTAATCCTCTATCTCTTCTTACTCCAAACTTATCTGGGCTATCAATAGAATAGTCTTGAGAAACAACTCTTTCTTTTCTTTTAGGCCTAATGATGTTTCCTTCTGCATCTTTAGGTAAATCAGTTTCAACATATTCAGGTTTATAGTCGCCGCCTTGAGAAGAAAGATTTACTCTTGAAAACTGTTTAGGAGTAATAATTCTTTTTCTAGCAAAAGAGAATTCTTTTTCATCTCCCTTCATAGCCTTTAGTTTCTCATATTCAGCCCTGTTAATATAATTTCCTCTATACTTTGTAATAGTTACTTTAGTGTATCTTTTATCAAAAGGCAATAGATTCTTAGCGGCTTTTTTATCTTCGTCATCTATAAATCCTTGTCGTTGTGCTTCAATAGATTCTTTCTTTTCTTCGCCTTCTTCTAAGGTTAAGTATCTTTTATCTGATTTACTAGCACCTGTTGTTCTAAATACTTCTTCTTCATCTGCCTTTTCAGCATAAGCGTCTTCAGGAGAACCCTCTAAAACATATTGTTTAACTTTTTGATAAGTAGTTGCAGTTTCACCAATAGGGTTTCTTTCTTGTCCATCAACAGAAATAATGTTATAATTAGCAGTATAGTTTCTTTTTTCTACTTCATCTAATTCAATGTAAGTTGAGTTAGGGATTTTTTGTTTGGTTTCTCTATTAGTCCAAGCCTTGCTTTCCAACTCTTGTGCTTCTTTTACACTTATTTGTCTTGCTTTACCATCAACCATAATAGTAATAGATTCAATTTTCGCTTCATCACCATCTATTACTTTACCTACTTTTTCAGTAAGAGAATTAAAGTATTGAACATCTGTTTTAAAGGAAGCCACTCCGCTATAAGTAGTAACCTTCAATGGGCTATTTAAAGCATCCAAAAATAAATTCTCTTCTATGTTCTTAAGAATAGGATAAAACTTACTTTCTATTTCATCTAAAGTAGAATCAGGAACAGTTACTTGCCTTCCTGCACCATCAATACTTCCACTACCTCTTACTTTACCTGCGGAATCAGTAATAACAACCTTAACTAAACCTTTATCACCTAAAGAATAGATTCTATTTTCTATCATAGAATTGCTTCTCTTTTCCATACCTGCTGATGCCAACGACATAAACTCGGAATGGTCTAAACCTTCGGGTGAACCAACATTTTTATATTTACCAGTAGGTTGTTTATTTTTGTTTAAAATTGGTTCTACTTTAATTACTTCAACTTCAGCAGCCTTAGTTAATTCAGTAATAGTTTCAGCAGGTATTTTAATGGGCATTTGTATGACTACTTTAGGAAGATAAGTTTTACCCTTAGAAGGAGTAAAATCAGGAACTTGATTAGTTTTTTCTTTAAGATGTTCTAGTTTTGCTTGTATTAATTTTTCATCTTCAATAGGAAACTTAAATTGAATGTTGTCTTTTCCATAAGAAAATCTAACTGGTTGCATTTCAGTATCATAATCATCTATATCATCAGGAACAACTTCAGTAAAAGTTAAATCAACTGTCATTTTATCGCTATAAGAATCTTCATTTACATCGTCCATTAACTCATCTGAATCAAAGTCGGGTAAGTTTTCAAATGATTGACCGAATTTTAATGCACCGAATCCTCTTAAACGATTAAGTGTATTGCTATCATTTAAAGATTCTAGCATTAAACCTTCTAAATACTCAACTTTCTTTTTATCAGTTGTTGTAGTATTATTAAGTTTTTTAGTGGTAAAATTTTTAATTGCGTCTTGTCCATCAGGATGCCCAACAATAATATCCATTAGTTTCTTTTCACTAGTAATCTTTGTTAATAGTTCTTTGAATTTAGAAACATATTCTGAAACATCTTCACCTTTTTCTTCTATGTTTCTTTTACCTTCATTAAAATATGAAATAAATTCGTCGTTTTCTTCTTGAATATATTCTAGCATTTCACTTTCAATTCTCCCACTATCGGAAGGAAAGTTTAACGGAGAATTACCCCAAAGAAAAGAAACCAAACTATTCACCTCACATTAACCATTTAGCCCAAGCAGCACCTTTTTGAATTGCCGCACCTAAATGTAATCCGCTTTGAGGCGGTTCATAACTCATTTGTCCTTGAGCATCAATCCAATAAGGACGGCCATATCCGTCATTTCCACTTGGAGGAACGGGATAACCTGAACCATTACTTACTGCACCCTGCATTTGATTATATTGTTGTGTTTGACCTGTAACGCCAGCGATTGCCATACCTGCGCTCGGTTGTGTCATTTGTTGGATATTACCACCCATACCTCCACCAAACCCTTGAGATTCTAGGTATTGTTGCTTCGCCATCTTTCGTTGATTTACGACTTCTGTATTGATGGCTGATTGTAATAACTTTTGAATATCTAAATCAATGTTTTCTTGAGTAATTCTTTCATACTCTCTTAATGAATCTGGATTAACTATCATACCACTTCCATTAGTAGTAAATGCAAGTTTAGCAAGCATTTGAGAGACAACTCTTTCAGTAACATCTTCTAGTAACTTTTCAAGAGCAGTTAAAAAGTGTTCTCCGTGATATTGAAAGAACTCTTCAACATGATTATCTTGTAAAGAAAGTAAGTTATTTACATTCTTAAATTGTTGGTCGCTTTGTGCATTAACCGCACTCATTACAGTTCCATTACTTGTTCCAAATACTCCCATATTTATTCCTCCTTATTTGTTTCTTGTGGTGGTAGTTCATTTGTTGCTTGAACATTGTTCTTTAACATCAAATGATTGAGCCTATCCGTCATTATGTTTATTTCCGTTATTAAACGGATTACCTCTTCGGTGGCACTCCTGTTATCACCTAATGCGGGTGGCCTAATAAACCATCCCCCCGCAGTAAGCGAAGCAACATCATTCTTGCTTAAATTGCTAATTGGCCCACTCTTGAGCATTTTAGGCATTTTAGGAACAAAGGCTTTAAATTCTAATCCATGTTGGTCTGCTAATATCTGTTGTTGTAGCATTTCCATTTGCATATACATTGAAGCATGTTTAGGACAATAAGTTCCTCTTAATGGCCTTCCTTTAGTTACTTCATCTAATGGGATAGGTGGACGCAAATAATCCCCTGCTTCCCATATATGATGAAAACCACAGACTACGCATCTGTCTTTTAAATTAAACTTTTTACCGTATTTTACAAACAGAATCTTTTTCTTTTCTGCTTTTAATACCTGTCTTAATTCTTTCAGTTGTTTCTTGGGCTTAAAAGTAACGAACTTATATTCTGTTACTACTCCGCTTGCTCTCGCTTGTTGTAAAGGAGTCATAGCAGGATTAAAGTTTTGTCCTGCCGTTTGTCCTATTATTGGGTTATTATACATTTTTCATTCCTCAGTAATCTTTTATCATAGTCATTACGCCCCTATATACCATTTCGGGGTCTGACTTTGCTGAAACTATATATTTAAAACAAGGTATTCCTTTATCATTTAATTGTCGCATACCGTATTTAAATGGCTGAAATATCTCATGTTTATCTATGGTTTGCCCTTCATCTAATGGGTATTTTTCTCCCCATATATCATATTTGTTAGCCCATATTCCTACTGCCATTGGATAATCCGAGTCTTTTTTCTTTTTCCCTGTCGGCCATGTATTAGAAACAATAGTATCTACTATAAATTTCCATGCTAATTGATGGTCTAAATTTGCTTCGCTATCTAAATGTCTATGGTCTATCATAAAAATAATATACTTGACTCTTCGCTTTTGCATATCTTTAGACCATTCTTTCCAGTAAATTGCTTCTCCCCCAATATCTGCACTCCGTATAGTATGTGAATCCCCATCTATTTTAACATTCTTTCTTGAGGCTCTATGACTACCAACAGTTCTTTCTTGTATTGTTGGCACTTCTCCCCTTGTTCTCAACTGATGGCTTAATGTTGTTTTACCAACCATAGTCGAACCATAAACACCGAAGTTAATGGCATGAACCTTTTTATAAAAACCAATGATTGCTTCACCGACTAAAATAGCAAAACCTGTCATTAGTGACATTTAATGACCCCCAAATATAGATTTAACTAAATCTATTATCCAACCCATGATATTAATATCAAAGACACCCATGATATTACCAACAAGTAATGCTGATAATGTTGCACAACTGCCCCAAAACCATGCTCTCATTCGCATGAAAAACATATCGGCTGAATGCGCTCTTGATTGATTATATGCGTAATCCGAGTCGGAGAAACCCATTATATCTCCAAGAACCATTTAAACCACCTCATTGTAGGGTGGCTAAGAATTCACTTCCGACTGAATTATCCTCTTCTTGTTGCATTTGAGGGGAATAGAACGGTGTTTGGACACCAAACTGTCTAGCACTTTCACGCATTTTAGTTCTTTGTTGCTCATCCCTAGCCTTTCTTTCCCAATATGCGGCAATCTTTCTATCCAATAGCCACATTTCAATTTTATCATTTAAAGCCAAATCAAATAAGGCTTTCATTACCATAATAGCACCTATCGTTCCTAATCCGAATAAAAACGAATGAGCAACTGGCCCATAAGGAAAAGTAGTTCCAAATGCTGCATAAGCAAATACATTTGTTCCGCTTAAAACTCCGACAAAAAGAATTGTCATAACTAGTCTAGTATCTTGGTTTAATGCTGGCATATTAATCAACCTCAAACGAATTCAATAGTAACGGCCATAGCCCCACCTGCTCCAGCACCAATAGCCGCATTTAACGCTCTTTCAGCAACATAAACACCATTCTTACAAATAACTCCATGCATGTCAAATTCAACTGTTTGATTTGCAGCAAGGTTAATCCTAGCAATTTCAGTTCCAGTAGCGGTAGTATTACTATCAAAAACATAAATGGTAGTTGCTACATTAACATTTGTAGCATGAATTGAAACTAATTTGCACCCTTCTGCTACTGCTACGCCATCAGCAGTTAATACTCCGCTTGTTCTACAACCTACCATGTCTATGTCTCCGTCGTTTTCACTTAGAGGGCGAACCCTCTTAACCGTATCGGTTCATTCCTCAGTTAAGGAAGATTTCTTAGATTTAGGGGCAACTTTCTTCTTTGGGGCTGATGCCTTTTTAGGAAGCAATAAGCCAACCAAATCATTATGTGTGGTAATTGCTTTCTTTAATTCCTCAGAAATAGTATCAAATAGTTCAGGGTCAATTTGCATTAATTCTTTTCTATCTGATTCTTCAAAGGTAAAGGTTAAGTTTTTATCACTATACCTCAATAAAGCAGCCAAAGGAGTTATAGCAACTTCCTGACCTCTATGCAATTCAACTCCTAAAATCCTAAGTGCTGCAAAGCCACCAATATCAGAAATTCTAACTGTTGCCAATTAAAACACCTCAAAGTTGTCCTTGAACTTGTAATCTAACTGTTCCTGCGGTAGCATTACCAATCGCCAAAACATTTGCATTATCATTCATTGGGTCAAGACCCAAAGTAATAAAGTAGAAACCAGTCCCACTGTTTTTAATTCTTGAAATACTGTAACGAAGGTGGTGTTGATTCTGTCCAACCATAGTAACCGAAGTAATAGTTTTTAATCCCAAACTAGCCGCAGTAATTAATTCCCCTGCATGAGTAAGGACTTCATCACCACTACCTGCTTCTGCTTGAACAGCAGTTGCAGCGATATTATCAGAAGCAACTAATGTTAATCCATCAGCCGCAATAGATTCAATCTCTAGCAATAGTGCATTATTAGCCGCTTTACCACCAGCAAGAGCAACAATATCACCAACTTCAAAACCATCGGTATTAAAATTACCTGCGGTTCTAGTTAATGTTCCATCAACCGCTTGAGCAATAGTTTGAGCAGCAGCAGTAGCAGTTGTTCCTGTTCTGTTAGCAGTAATAGTAACATCTGCTAAGACAACATATTCATCACCAAGCACTTTAGGCTTAGTAAAACCTTTATGGTCTGCAATAAGTGTAATTGAATTTGTCATTCAAAACACCTCACAGAAGGTTTGTGATTTTACCTTGTCCTCTAAAGTATGAACAACCAACTTCACCAATAGTTCGGTATAGAGCCTTGTTACCAAGATGGCCGACACCGAATGGGTTTCCGTTGGAAATACCGTCTTCAAAGTATTGAGTTGGCTTCATAACAGACAACCAAAGGTGGTCTGTATCAAGGAACAACATATCGCTGATAGTAGAAGTATTAGCACCAGTAGTGGGCATAGCCGCAACTGGAATCATAGGAATGTCGTAGTAAGTAGAAACTCGGAATCCAACTTCTTGACCCTTAACACCACGAACACCGTTCACAGTTGGGACAATTTCCTTTCTATCCATGAAACGCTCTTGAGCCTGTAACAAGTCAGAAATGGTTTGAAGTGTGTCATACCCAGTTAGAATAACCTTTGGTGAACCACCTGCAACTCTCAAGTCTCTAAGAGTCTTATTAAGAACAGTTAGAGTCAAAGAACGAGCATTTCCAGTAGCATATCCTACTCCGCCGAAATCAACTTGAGCATCAAGGAAAGAAGCACCTGCTCGGTCTTTACCGTATAGTGTCTTAATTTCAGCAGCAGTAGCATTAGCAGTTAAAACAGTTCCAGCAGCCATAGCATCCAATTCTGCCTTAGAAGAAACAACCTTCATCAAAGAAGTATAGTTTTGTTCAATTCTTGAGATTTGGTTTGTAGCACTCAAATTGTAGTTTTCAAGAGGCATAACAAGCATAGCATTTTGGGTTTCAGCGTGGTGCTTACCCATGTCTTCTCTCATTTGCGCTCTAATGTCGCCAATTCCATCATCAATTGCGGCCATTTCCATAGCAAGTTCCGAGAACTCAAACTGATGAGCAATAATCTTTGGACTGGTGAACAATTGCTCATACTTAGGAGCAATTGACGCTAATCCATCAGCAGCAGTTGAAAGACCTGCATTTTCAGGAACTCCACCGAGTAAATCGGGACGCATTGTTGCGTTACCAATAGTAGCATCAGTTGTTCCTTCATTTACACCAGTTAAATCAAGGAAATTACCGCTTCCGCCAGCAGGACGCTCGCTTAGAACTCTCCAACCGCTTGAAGTGTAAGGACGCTTTGAGATAACAGATAATGCGTTACATTCCCTGTTTAACATAGACCAAACTTTCTGTCCGTAAACTTTGTTATACAAAGTACCAAGAGAAGTTGCCGCACCTGCGGAATTAGCCGAAGATACGGTTAATGCCGCATCATGACCTGTATGAAGTCCAGCAATAGAACCTGCTTGTTTAAGCAATTGGTTGTTAATGCCTGTATGACCTGTCATTCCGTATGTTTGTGCTTCTAAATCTGCAATTGTGTTAATGTAACTCATTTTAAACGCCTCCTACCATTTTATGAATGTCAGACCAATCCATGTTAGCCATTTCATCCATACTTGGGAGTGTGATTACAGACTCTTGTTGAGCCTTAACGATTGAATCCTTCTCAGCAGTTAATGACTTGCGTAGAGCAGTAAATTCTTCCTTTAGAGAAGTAATTTCGCTTGCAGCGTCATATTGAGACTTTGCGAGAACATTCTCTTTATGAGAGACTTCATGTGCAAAGCGAGATTCAAAAGACTTTTGGAGATTGTCGTAAGCCAACTTTTCAAGTTGTTCTTGACGGAAAGCCTCGTAAGCCTTTTCAATGTTAGCAACAGACAAATCTAGGGTTTCTAGTTCATTGTTGTTGAATGCCTTAACAACTGGCAAATCAGATGCTTTAGGGTTGCCATTATCAATAACAACTCTATCAGCAGGTTCGCCAATTTCAACACCTGCGCCATCAAGAGTAGATAGAAGGGCTTTTCTTTCCTCATCGGAATATCCGCCCTTTTCGGAAAGCATGGTTGAAACTTCTTCATCTTCTTCATCCATGTATTCTCCGCCCATCTTTTCCTCTTCAGGTAGGTTCTTTTCTTCTTCTTCTTCCTTACGGAGAGTATTAACCTCAGCCATAAGTGCGTCTAGTTCTTCTAGTGCCTTTTCAATTTTACTCATAGTTTTCACCTTATTTTGTTTTTTTGTTTTTGTTTTGTCTTGTTTTAGAATATCAAATCGTGCTTCTGGGTTTATTCCTTTTTCACAGATTGTTACTTCATGTAATTCAAGTTTGCTTATTTCATTAAATTCCCCTAATTCTGGATGACTTTTCTTTACTTTTTGTAGTGCTTGTCCCCCAATACTAAATGACCTTAATGAACCTTTTCTAATGCCTCTATTGATTTCTTTTGCTTTTTCAATATCATCTCTTAACTTAATAACAACAAAGAATCCTACATCATCAACTTCTGTTTTCCATAGTCTTCCGCTTTTGTCTCTATATGATTTTACTACTTCCCCAACTTGAACATTAGAATGATTAGTCATTACATTTCTAAACTTTGGGTTCTCCATATATTTACTTACTGCTTCGTTAAGTGCTTTAAGTGTGATTAAATCGTTTTGCTTATCAACTATCTCAATGCTCGCATATCCGCCAATCATTAATTCGTCGCTTTTTAGAATCCTGAAATCAGCAGTTCTGTTTGCCATTACTGCTGAAACCATTCTTCCTCAACTCTCCTTAGTTCATTCCAGTATATAAAGAACATCTACTCATCAGTAGGAATGGATAATTTATTATACCTATCCTCGTAAATGTTCCATTTGCCTTCATCAGTATCAGTATCAGCAGGTTCTTGTTTATATCCTGTCCATGCTAACCACATGGGTTTATTGTCAATAGGTATTACTCTAATGTGCATCTTAGTTTCAAACTTATTACCTTCTAAGAAATACTCATGGTAGCCGTCTTTTTGAACTCCAAGTTTAACATTACCAGAATCAATTACTTTACCTCTTTCAATGTTCTTTGAAACTTCTGCTGGGTATTTACCAGCAGCACCAAACAAATCAAAGAGTTCTTTTTCATTCTCTAAATCAATAGTCCAATTAAGGCTCTCTTTGTTTATACTAATAGAAAAATGAATGTTATTATCTTCTCTATTGTATATTTTGAATTTACCTTCTCTATATTCTTTAGGAGTCTTATATTCCTTTTTGATTTCTTCTTCTTCGGCTAGTTTGATAGAAGGGTCAGCAACTAATTTACCATTATCCATTGAAATATGTTCTCTTTCTTGCGCCCATAGTCCTAATTTTTTCTCTTTAGATTCAAGGACTTCTTCATAAATAGCGGAGTTAATTCTTTTTAAATAGTTATGAACATCTTTTACAGAAACAGGCTTTCCTTTGCCTTGAAGGAAATTAACAATAGAAACGGTTAATTCTCCTTGCTTTGTTTTCATAATTTCTTCTGCTTGAGCCTTCCACATATCTATGTCTGCTAAAGCATTCTTTGACATTAAATTACTTTCTTCAAAGCCATAGATAACAAAACCATCAGTATCGTATTTAATGATAGCAGTTGCTTCTCCATGAATATAGTCAGTAATAGTTATTCCTTTAGTTAATGCTTCTTCAACATTATAATTTAATGATTTCTTAGTATCTTTAGATAATAACTCAAGAGTTACTAATTTATCAGGATGCTCTACTTCGGGAACTTCAATAACTTTAGCGGAGAATAAACTAAATCCTTCTCCTTTCTTCTTGACTTCATCAACTTTGACCCTAATAATATCGCCTATATCAACGGCCACTTTTGTATTCAGGGCTTTACCAACATTGAGGTATTTTCTACCATCAATCTCTTGACCTTCCATATCATCAGTAATTGGCCCAACTCCAACAGTATAAGAATAAAGATTACTTTTAGTCTTTTTCTTATCTAAAACAATAACATCTAAATCAACAAACTTCTTCCACTTAATCCATTTAGGATTCTTTTTAGTCCCTACATAATAAGTAGAGGTTGCATCTTTGATAACTACTCCTTCGGAAGTAGGCATGTCCATAATATTCTTTGAATACTCTTCTAAGTCCTTTAGGTTATCTGCCTGTCTAGTATCTTTCTTTGAAGGGAAATGTAGATGTTCAGAAGACTTAGAAGAATAATTGTTAAAAAGAATAGTCATTCTATTTTCCAACTCTTCATCAAGTAATGTTTGAGATTCATGTCGCATAATATCAAACACATGACCTTTGAGTTCAGCGTCTTTATATTTACCTTTAAAGACATGAGCAACTGTATCTGCTCTATGAAGGGGTTCATCTTTATCAAAGAGGATTAATTCAGCATCAAAAATACAGTCTCCATATTCTTTCTTCTTTAGTTCTTCTACTATTTTATCACATTTATCAGTAATGTCTTTAGCATTATAGGAATAAATCTTTACTTTCTTATCTAATTTATGTATTTGAATACGCATTCCATCATACTTCTCTTGAACATACCAATTACCAGTAAAACCTTTTAATTCATTAATGTCTTCAATATCAAATATGCGATACATTGGTTTATTCGGGATAAGGAAATCACTTTGTGATTTATTCTCTATTGAATCTGTTTCAGACTTTTGCATGTTAATGTCCTTAAGACCGTTCCATTCCTTTTCTTCGTGTTGAGAAAAGAAAATTAACTCTAACATGTCCATAGCAGCCTTTACTTTGGATTCAACTCTCTTTGAGTCTTTTCCGTCCCCGTAATGTTCAATAATATAGAGAGGTATGTCGTCCACTTCTAGGTCAAGTCCCACAAGACCCTCCGTAATTGTGTCGGGTTGCATGTCTTTAATGGCTAACACATCAGCCGAAAGACTTTTATTATCTTCCCTCATAGCATAATGAACAAATTTAAGCATACTTTCAGGATTATCTAATAACTCTTCAAGAACGCCACCTTTGAACATTTCCGAGAAAGGGTCAGCAATAAGGCTAGAAGAATACCTTACAAGTTTAATTTTATCAAATAAGTTTGCTGCTTTAGATGATTTAGGGTCTTTCACTTCCTTTGCAGTTATTTCTTCTTCCTCTAGGTAATTCTTTAGTTCCTTACCTGCGGCATCAAGTTCATTATAAGACTCTTCAACTAATTCAACTACTTTACGCCAACGACCCGAATAAGCATCGGGGTCATGTAAAGCAGACAAATAAGCAACTCTTGTCTTTTCAAAAAGACGCAGCAACTCAGTAGAGGGCTGTTTATCTTTTTCAATAGAACCTAGTTTCAATAATACCACCCCAATTAGCGGTATTGATTCTGTGCAGGGATAAGAGGAACGGCAGGGTCTTTATTAGGTTGTCCACCTAACATTTGTTGCATTTCTGTTAATCTTCTTAACATAGCACCGAACTTGTCTTCAAATTCTTTTTGCTCCATGCCTTGTTTAAACATCTGTTGAAGGTCTTCTAATTCTTTTTCGGTGGCTTCAAGGTCAGCAATAGCCCTATTCTTTCTCTCTTCATTTAGGAAAGGATTATCCATTTCTTCTTTGAGAATAGCCTTCATTAAAACAACTGCTTTCTTAAAGTGAGTCATTTGACCGCCTAATCCATACCCGTCGCCTTTGCGATTGTCAGCAATCAAATCCTTAGCATTCTCCGCTTTAGGTCTTTTGAGTTTAACTGCTTCTGAATCATCATCAACAGGGCTTCTATTATTATCATTAATTGATTGATGTAATAAAGTTTTAACATCTCTCGCTTTTTGAATAAGCAAACTTACTAGGCGTTCTTCTGGTGTTACTCTTTCAGGCATTTAAATCACTCCAAATCGGCAACCATTTTATGAATGTCCGACCATTCCATGTTACTGCTATTATTTACATTGTTACTGCTAGTGCCAATAACACCGACCATAGCAGGTGTAGGAGTATTAGTTACAACAAACCCTGATTTCATCAATAGGTTTTCTTTATTGTAAACTGCTTTTTCTAAACTTTCTACTTTATTAGAAAGAGCCTTGATAATTTCTAGCAGTTCTTCATTAATTGATTTTTCTTTAGACATATTATTTACTCTCCTTTATCTAGGGCTTCTTTTTTAGACTTGTATTCTTCTTCAGTGATTTTACCTGAAATTAAATCATCTACTAGTTTTTCAACTTTTGCTTGACGGCTTCCGCTTGGAGTTGTTCTTCCACGCTTAGAAGGTTTTTTCCTATCATTGTATCTTACTTTAATAATTTCAAACCAATTCATTATAATCACCTTATTCTTTTTTACCTTTAGGGTAAATTAAATCCCGTAATTGACGGTAAAGGAGTTCATACTCCTTACGAAGTTTCGTAGCAGTAGCCACTATATCAACATTCCTTTCGTCCATTGACTTCATTTTCTTATTTAATTTCTTATCTGATTTCATAAGGTCTAATGCCTTAAGAACCTCAATTAAATCTCCTAATTTAGTAAAGTCTTGTCCAAAAAATTCAGTTGGTTCTGCTGATTGTAAAGTCTTTTTAAGTTTCTTTACCCCTTTAGCATCCATTGAATCTAAAATTTGTTTAGGACTCTGTTTTTTCTTTTCTTTAAGAATAAAACCTTCTCCATCTCCATAAAAATCCCATGTCATTATTCTTCGCCTCCTACCATTGTCTCGTATTCATTCATTATTGAATCAATTGAAGTTGAGTATGTTTCTAATTTATCTCCTAATTCACTTATTGAATTAATAGCAGCATATTCTATATCAGAAATGCCCTCATAACTCATTCCTCCAGAATCAATAGTTATGTTTTTATCCATGTTCTTTAGTTGCCATTCTGTTATAGCATTTTCAATAGTAACACCTAAATCTTTAGTTTTAATGTCTAATTTATCTAAAGTTGTCTTTGCTCTCGTTAAAGGAAGATACAACTTACCGAATATCTTTTTCAAAGCACCTGACGGTTCTTGCCCAGTATCTTCTCTTAATATGTCAATTTGCATCATAGCCTTATTAATTCTTGTTAGAAGAGGTCGCATCAGCATGGCTCTTTCATAAGCGAGACTAACTACTTTTAATTTCTCTTCTTCAATTTCAATATCTTTAGTGATTTCTTCAACTAATTCATCAATGTAGGGTTTAGGATTATCAGTAATTTCTTTAATTGTATCTACTGCACCTTGCATGTCTTTAACTGAAACAATGGTTCTTAGTGCTGCATTTAACCTTCTTAGTTTTCTAGCAACTAATCCATCAGTATCGTCTTTAAGTTCTTTTAACTTAGACAGTTTCTCTTCAATTTGATTTTTTTGAGCAAAAGATTTAGCCATGTCATTTCTAATTGACTTTACTTTCTTTACTACTCTTTTATACGAGGCTTCATCTTTAGGAGAATTACCTTGAATAAATTGAGCAAGCCTGTTTAGTTCTTTTTTTCTAGGTGCTGCTTTATACCTTGAAGTAGGAACTTTACCATGTCTTTGACTATGCATGGCTTCTAAAATTTCTAATAAAGTAAAACCATCATAAGACTGACTTAATATAGTTTTATATCTTGATTCAATGTCATCTACAATAATAGCATTCTTTGAATCTGGAAGTCTTTGTTCTCCAATTAACTTATAATCAATTAACACTTTAGTATATTTTTTTCCTCCACCAAAGTCAAAAGGAACAAGAAACTTAGCATACTTGTTACTTAAATAATTTTCATCATTAGTAAGTATTTGAACCCAAGTAATAACAGTATTAGATTCATTTTCTGAATTACCAAACACTTGATATTCAGTCATTCTTTTAACTTTTAATTCACCATTAGTGTTAGTTATATTTAGTTTAGCCACCACTGCTTCTAATTCAGGCAACCATCCACTTACTTTCTTAAGAGTTCTTTTGGCTTCTTTTTTATCAGCACTTTCTTTAATTTTTTCTGCTTCTTTAGCAGCATCTAATTTCTTTTGTCTTGAACTAGTTCCTCTTAAATCAGCATCATATTCAGTAGCAGAATCAATGCTATCATCTTCATCTACCCCAATATCTTCTTTAGTTTTTAGTTCAGCCTTTAAGTCTTTAATCATTTGCTTTGCTTTATTGCGGAGAAGAGGAATTTTAGTTCTGTCTACTTGAGATTCTTCTTCATTATTTACCTTAGCCATTAAAGAAAGAATTTGTTTAAACTGAGCATCAGTAATCTTTTTTCTTTCTTTTTCTTCTAAGGTTTCTTCTTCGGCCTTAGCAATAAATCTTCTATATTCTACTAAGTTATTTGAGTTCATGTTTTTAATTAAAGAATTTCTAATAGTAGATAAATCAGCATCTTCTTTTACTAAAGACATAGTTTCTTTATCTATGTCAGACTTAAGTAAAAGTCCTTTTATAGACTTGTCTTTAGATAATTCAATAATCATTTAATCACCTCAAAAAGGAATGTTTTCTCTTTGTCTTCCTCTTTGCTTAGGAGGCAACATAACTACATCAGGATTATCTCTTGATGAAGGTTTCTTTTTAATAGTTGTATCTTGAGGAAGCCCAACACTTAAATTTTTAGTGGGTTTTAATTGAGCATTCTTATTAGCGTTTGCTGCTCTTACTTGAGCCAATTCTTTAGTTAATCTAATTTCTTTTTGTTTGTTATCTTCTGTCATATAATCACCTGTTATCTCTAAATTGAATTGCTCCAACTTCTATATTTCCTTGAGTTCCGAGAAGTAATTCCATTAATTGTTCATCACTATAAGAACCAATTACATCCATTATTTTGTCGATTAAATCTTCACGGGTAGCATTGACTAATTCTTGTCTTTCCTTTCTATCTTCGTCCATATCCATGATACTTCCTCTTCTACGACCTTTGCCTGTATCTTGAGGATTTCCACCAGCAATTCTTGTTTGAGGTTTCTTTCTAGTTTCACTTTTAATTACTTCTCGCCAATCCATCTTAACCAACTCTTCTTTCTGTTCTTTTGTCATTGTTTTGATTTCCCGCATCTACGGGAAGTCCTGTGAGTCTTTTGTCTGGTGCTTGATTCATAGAGGGCTTATTTCTAGTTGTCGCAGGGTTCGCCTGTGGCTTCCCACCTTGTAATGCCTGTTCCTGCATTTGTCCTAATTGTGAAGCATCAATGTTTGTTCCAGCATAAGGGTCTTTTTCAGCCATTTCCCCTTCTCCTTCTTGTTGAGGGTTTTCTTCAGGTTCGGGCTTCTTAAAAGTAAAGTTACCGTCTTCATCCATATCAACTTCAAATCCTAAGTTTTTAGTAGAAGCAGCGATATTAACTTCAATCTCTCTCTTACGAAGAACAGCAATTTCATCTTCTTCTTCGCTAGGAGGGAGTCTTAACTCCCAATCAGTAATTCCAAATTGTTTTACGAGGAAAGGAAACACATAGTTATTATAAACAGTCTGTGCCTTTTGAACGGCTCTATTAGTAACTAGAATTTGCATACCTTCATTGTTAAGTCCACCGCTTGTAGTATTATCAGCCATAAACACTTTACTTACTCCATAGAATGCAGACACTCTATCTCTCAAATCATCCTTTACTGAAATGTAATCCATTTCTTTTAGACTGTCCATAAACTTAATCCATTCAACTCCGCCCTTTCCTCCTTCGGCTTCTATTCCCATAACAGGGATAAAGTGAGGGTCGGCTTCCATCTTTTCTTTAACGCCTCTCCAAAAAGAACGCATTGAATCCATGTTTCGGGTTTGAACTGCTAAAAGACCTCTTGGCATACGACTCTTAGTGTATGCTGAATTAACATAGTTTTCCATAGCAATTAAAGTCATAAGAGAATTAAATAAAGTTACTACTGGAGATGAACCATATAACCTTGAAGGACTATATTTACTAAAGTGCAAAACTTCTCCTTCTAAGAAATACTGTTCTTCTCCGTTTGCTCTATTAACATAATGAACTGGGTATAATGAACCTTGACAAATATCACACTTCTCATAAGGTTCTGTATGAATAATATTTCTATGATTAACACAAGTAAATCCTTTTGTTCCTCTTTGACCCAACTCATCAGTATAAATAAACATAGTTACAGGGTCGCCTCTATACAACTCTTTGATTCGGTGCATTCTTATTTTTTGATTACCGTCAATAAAGTATTCTTTAACCATAACAATGTAAGCATCATCCATAACATTTAAGTCATCTTCAAGTTCCTGCAATACATCAATGAACTGTTGTTCTGATTTATTAACATAGCCTTCAATAAACTTTTCAGCATATTCCAATTGCTTTACATCAGGAATTTCTAAATTAGTGCTATCACAACGAGAACACTGTTGAACAGGTCGTTTATGTTCCTTTCCACAGTCTTTACACCTTGCTTCATATGCTTTTTCCCAAACATATCCTCTTCTAAACACTTCTTGTTTTAATTGAGTAATACAAGTTCTACCAATTACAGACTGATTCATTACATTGTATAATAATGGGCCAGTCATCATATGAGCATTTTCTCTTTCTTGAATACCCATATTAAATACGGTTCTATCCGCAGGTTTAGGGGTTTGTCTTCTAAACAGGTTAGTAAAAGAAAATCTTCTTTTTTCATCAGCCATGCTTTACACCCCTCTCTCTATCCTACGGCATTCCTGCCTATGAACGCTTCGGTTATTGATTCCCGCCGTCCTCAATATCATATCTTGCAGTGCTTGAACGAAGCATTTCTTCCAATATGCCTTTAAGTAGCACTTTCCTTCTTTCAGGTCTTTCAAATCCTCTTTCTAAATAATACTTAACCATTTTTTGATTAATAGATGCTAGATTACTATATTTAACATATTTAGTTCTATCTCTAGGCAATTCATCCCTATATATGCCATCACGCAGTTGTTTCCAACTCATACCTTTAATTATCATCATAATCACACTCTAATGCTTGGGTTGTTCCATCCATTCTTTTCGGTTTTCCTGCTTTAATCCAACACGATTTACAAAAGCCAAAAGGATAGGTTTTTTCACTTGAGTAACACTTACCGCAATATTCAGTTATCTAAACCACCTTCTAATCAGATTTAACAATAGTGCCTATGGTTTCTAAACTATCCATAACGGACATTTTACAGTTTCCTTGTAGTTTTGCAATATCATCAAGATATATTCCTTCTTTAGCCCAATCAAAACCTACATGGTCTTTATGGTTTTCCCACTTCATTAA
>CERP01004924.1_pt1 | contig 19366 bp, 29 predicted proteins | sample 530801 | NCBI WGS metagenome assembly CERP01 (sample SAMEA2620991, study PRJEB7988) | marine metagenome | biome: marine biome (ENVO:00000447); feature: surface water layer (ENVO:00002042); material: "saline water (ENVO:00002010), including plankton (ENVO:xxxxxxxx)" | depth 5 m | reverse complement strand
CACACCCACATATTCTCCGTTTGGCAATTTTACGCCGACCATGCGGCGGAAGACTGCCTTCGCTGCCGGCGGCGCCATGTTTGCCTTGCCGTCGTCGACACGAAATATGCCCAGCGCCTCGGTCTCGGACACGCCCAGCTTGAGCGCGTCTTCCATCGATACGCGATTTATGACGCGCGCCGCTCTTGCTGCGCCGAGCAAGGATCCTGCGCCTCGGATACTGTCGACATTCGCGTCCTCGCCGTTGCCCTTGCGGATGTGGTGCACGAGGGACGCCGCACAGTCTGTGACGTCACACACGGCGCGCACAGCCCCGACCGCGGCGTTCATTGCGACGTTGTCGTTCTCACCCACAGATGTAGCGGCAACCCATGGATCCACAGACATCAAACCTATGCGGTTCTCCGTAATCTTGGACGTCAGGTAGTCAACCAGAGCGTCGTCGACTGTGATGCCCTCGCGGTCCTGTCTGGCGAAGATGATGTTCATGTCGCGGCCCGCATCGAGGAACAACTTGCCACGGATTTCATCTGCCGTGACGTTGTAGTGCATCATCGCAGCCGCGACCCTGCGCTGTAGCTCCTCGAGCGGATCCTCGAGGTTGACGATCCACACGTTGCACGTCTCGTGCACGGGCTCGCCGAGCAGCGGGCGCCCGGTGCAAATTGCCAGAGCCTCCACGATCTGCATAGACGTCTTTCCCACGCCCCCGGCGGATGCCAGCACCGACACGTTTGACCGGATGTAGTGCTGGCCGTAGATCCAGCGCCGCGCCGGTATGCTTGCCGGGTCGATCGGGTCATATGGCGTCGGGTAGCTGCGCTCGGACTGCGCGATCTCGGCCTGCACCTGAGCGACCGGCTTGGCCATCGCCAATGCCTCACGCAATTTTTCGCCGGACGTCTCGCGCAGGTAGTCGTTTGCGTCCTTGACGCCCTCGACGCCCAGCATGTCGAACCGCACGACGTGTACGTCGGTGCTGCCGTCGCCGCGGAGCACGTCCGCCACCGCGTCCACGTCCAGGTCCGGGTCGGCGCAGATCGTCACGTCGGACGCACGCGGCACGGGATATGTGGACATGCCGGCCTTGCCAAACGTGCACACGACCGTCGCCTCGTCTCCGACCGCCTGATACACGCTGAGTGCGTCCTCCGGCCCCTCGGTAATGATGATGACGCCACCCTCATGCTCATCGCCAATTCGCATTACATTTCCAGAAATGACGCCCCTACTGTATTTTGTAATGCCATTGTGCTCGCGCTTGTGCCCCTCGGGCGTGAGCAGCACGCTCTGCACGCCGCACACTTCCCCCTCTGGACTAAGCGCAGGAAACATGATCGCGGGGCCGTCGTATATATTCGGGCTAAACCGCGCCGCATCCGAGGCCGTGCTGGCTCTCAGACCGCGTGAGTTGAGGTAGAGTAGTGCCGGTCGCACCGCGTCGATGTTGTCACGTGAAATTGTGACGCCACGCTCCCATATCTCGCGGGCCTTCTGCATCTTCTGAACGCGGCTCTCGTCGTCTCGAACCAGTATATCCTTGGCTGCGAGGCGCGTCATTAGGCGCTCGAACTCTGACGGCGTGTACGGCATGTCGTTGGAGTTTTCCAACTCCTTCGGGCTGTCGCCGCCGCGCTTAAACCCGCTGCCAATGGTGGCCCGGATCTCGTGATCTTGTAGGCCCATCGCCTTCGCCGCGGTGTGTAGGTCGCCCAGTGCGGCATCGAGATTTGCTGGTGCCAAGTGCGCGTGCCTCCCCAGACTAAACGCGGCCTTGTTCAAAATCTCGTTGCGGCTCCCCTTGATCGCGTTGGCCACGTCGGCCATGGCGCTCTCCGCGACTTTACTGAAATATCTTTCGCTCATGTTTCCACCCTATAAGTTTGGCCGCCCACCGAGGCAGGCGGCCATGTTTCTTAGAAGCCGAATTTATTTTCAGCGGCGGGCTCTGGAGCGGGTGCAGTAGCCATTGCGGGCGCCATTGCGGGCGCTGCTGCCGCCGCCGGGTGCGCTTCGCCATTCTCCGGGCGAACAATCCACTTTGCAATATTAAAACCGACGTCGTATGACGTGCCCTTGCCGATCACCACCGGCGTGCTCCCGGTGACTTGCACGATCGGGATCTGCGTGGCAAACTCGGGAGCCTGCTCTGCCTGATTGTAGAGCTTGGCGATGAACTGCCCGAGGCCGTAAGAGTTGCCGCTAAACGACGCCTCACGGCCGTCGACCAGCCAGCACTTCACCTCAAAGCCCTGCTTGTAAACCTCGCTTGGGCGCGGGATCTGCTCGGACGGTGACGGCCACGGCTGCCAGTCACGCAAGCCGATGTCGATGTGCAGCCAGCCGAACTGGACCTCTTTGATGTCCACCGCGAAGCCGCGAGACATATCTATATTCTCGTCGCCGGCCTCTGTTTTAACCCACCAGCGGTTCTGAGGTAAATTTGATCGTATGAATAGTGAACTCCCAGAACCCTCTGAACCTGATCCGAATGATATTGGCATATGATGTCTCCTAGACTATGGTTGCCGTTTTTTCAGTCAAGCTGACTGAACTTAAATGAGTAGCGCGGAATTTGGATCGTCTTCAAGTCCCCAAAGTCGTAACCCCACTCGTTACTCTCGCTCGCTTTGCGATATTTCTCGAGAGCGTACTGGACTGCGGCCTTCCCCTCGTCGAGGCTGGCCCAGTCCAATTCGTATATGCCCACCAGGTGCGGGCGTGTCTTCTGAACCGCAATAAATATAAAGCGGTCGATCTCAAATCCCGCGTTTTCCATACAGCGCCGGTAAAACATATCTTGGATGTGATAGCCAAGATTGGCGCATTGCTTTGCAAAGCCTTCCGGGTCTGATGCGATCGTCGTCTTCAGATCTATCAGCGCGCCAATGTCCCGGCGCCATCCGTCAGGGCGGCACCGCATCTCGACGCCGGTCGACGGATCTTTGCTGAATACGCTGGCTTCGCAGACAAGGTCGCCGCTCAACAGCTCCGCGGCTGCCCGGTTTGATCTAACAGCTTCGGCCATGTCAGCAGCTAGGCGGTAGTCTGCCTCTGTGAGCAGAAGCGCGCCCTCCTCTTCGGCCTCCAACTTTTTGCGCTTCCAGTCAAGCCCCCGGCGCGTCTCTGGTCCGCACCAAACACTTGCGGCGTTGTGCGGCTCGAATACTAAAGTGTGGGTAGCTGTTCCCACGTCAAATGCGGGGCTGCTCTTAAACTCGCCATATTTGTATTCGGCCGGCGAGCCCAGCGCGATCGTCTTGGCGCCACTGGCGCTAAGCGACGGCTCGAGGTGATATACCTCGTTGGTCATAACAAGTTTTACGGTCATTTCTCTCCCTTTCCATATGCGGCAATAAGCAAGCTCTCGGCGCGATGCTCATCTTTCTTGCGCTTCAGCCGCAGCGCAAGATCAGGGAACCACTGCTGCGCCTGCCTGCGCGCGGCGTCCTTATCTTTCGGCAGGTTCATGCTCGACTTCCACTTTGCCGGCCTGACCTCGCTGTACGGCCGGCCAGATAGTGCGGCAGTCGTTAATATTTGGCCATACGCAAATCCCAGCTTAAACACACTCACAACGCCCTGCTTCGGCATAGCCTGCTGTTTTTCCAGCCAAATATGATCCACAGGCCCGGCGCTGTTGATGATATCGAGCAGCGCGATCACGTCGACGCCGCCCTCAGTGTAGACCGGCAGGTCGTGCACCTCAGCAAAGCCGTCGCCCAGCAGCGCAACGCCGCCGGTGCGGTATCCCGGATCAATGCCTATCGTTATCATACTCGACCTCACGCCCCGCCTCTGACATCATCTCGATAACGGCGTTTTCAACGAGCAGTGAAATGCTCATGCGCGTGTCGCGACTGTGCTCACGAAGTGCGTCGGCCACCTCCGCGCGGATGCGCGGGCCTATCTGTTTCAGTTGGTATCGCATTGGGTTTCCTCCGAGGCTGTGTTCGCGCAGTGTTAACAGGCTGTGTGCTGGGGTCAAGTGTGTGCCCGATATTTCTTTTCTGACGACCCCGTGTTAAAGTGGCACGACCGGCTTTGGAGCTTAACATGGAAATGGACGCTATCTTGAATATACTTTTTGGCGTTGTGATCGCTGGTATCGGCTGGTGGCTGAAGACGCAACGTGAAGAGCTGGATCGCCTCCGCATCTTACTCAATCGGACCCGCGAAGAGATGGCCAAAGAGTATGTTACTAAATCGGATAGCTCTGAGGTTCTTTCGCAAATTATGAATAAATTCGATCGGCTTGAAGAAAAAATTGACCGACTAATGGAGCGGTAAAATGATTGAGGTGCTCGCCCTCGCAAGTGCAGTCAGCACCGTCGCAGGCGGGATAAGCTCGGCTGTGCAGGCCGGCAAGGATGTTGGCTCTGTGCTGCCGCAATTTGGCAAGCTGGCCAAGCTGGAAGCGGATATAAATCTTGCAGAGCAAGGCCGGCACAAAGGCCCGCTCGGAAGGCTTACCTCTACTGAGGAGGAAGGCTTTGCAATCGCAAATGCCAAGATGAAGCATAAGGAGGCTATGGACACCCTCCGCAGCCATTGCCAACTCTATGGCTCTTATGGCATGTGGGACGCTGTGCAGCGCGAAATGGGCGCAGCTAGAGCGAGGCAGAAGAAGGCGCTTGAGGCGCAGGCTGCCAAGCGCGACCGCATTTTTTACTTCATTACTATTGCAGTCGCCTGCACAGTTTTCGCGATCGGGAGCGGTGGGCTGATTTGGGTTGCGGCGTTGCTGGCGGATGAGGTGCGCTAATGTGGGTGCTGATATGGTTCCAGCTCTCCGCAAGCGTCTTGCACTTTGAGGTTGGCCAGTATGTGTCCGAAAAAGAATGCATCGATGAGCTGCACCGGGCGTCTGTCCTGGTGACGAAAAACAATGAATATTTGCAATGTTTTAAAATGACAGGGGACACGCAATGACTTTTGATAAGTATGACGTGAATAAAGATGGCACCATTGACGAGGTCGAGTGGCAGAAGCTTGCCCTTGAGGATCGCTGGCGCGAGCTTTCGGATGCAGATGCAAAGCGCGACACACAGCGCCGATTAACCACTGCCTGCGCTGCAGGCATGCTTCTATACCCCTTTGCCATCGTGGCTGCCTCTGCGCTTGGCCTAGATGCTGCGGCAGACCTGATTGCCGACATTGCTACAGTTTACGTTGTAGCGGCAAGCGGTGTTGTTGCCGCTTACTTTGGATTTAACGCAATGGAGGCTAAAAAATGATTGGTCAAATAATCGGATCGCTTGGCGGACTTGCGGCAAGTTACATCGACGGCAAGACTGCCGTGAAGAAAGCGGAAGCCGAAACGAGAGCTAAGATCGCCACTGGCGAGATTAGCTGGGAGCAGGCGGCGATAGAGGCTAGCAATAATTCGTGGAAGGATGAGGCGTGGACATTATGTTTTATTTTTATAGTGTTAGGCAGCTTCATACCGGGCATACAGCCATACATGGCCGAGGGTTTCGCTAATCTCGATGCTGCGCCACAATGGTTCCAATGGGCCATGTATGCCAGCATTGCAGCCAGCTTCGGCATCCGCACAATCAAGGGGCTGAAGAAATAATGTTTTTAGCGGCCCTCCTCATATGCTCAAGCGCGCAGGCGCAGTCTTGCATGGTGGTCGCGAACACTAAAAAAATATGGTATAGCGAGGCTAAGTGCCAGGCTGACACAATGGACCTGGGACTTCAATTGGTTGATAAAGGTTTCGCTGTGAGGCCGTATTGCTTCAAAGTGGGAGAGCAAACATGAGTAGATCCACCCCCGCGAAGGGTAAGGCCAAGGTGAAGATTACCGCCAGCGGCCGCAAAGTTAGTTACGGCCAGGCTGGCAAAGCGAAAGGCGGCGGCTCTCGGGTCAAGCCTGGAACGAAAAAGGGCGACGCGTACTGCGCCCGATCCGCAGCTCAGAAGAAAAAGTTTCCAAGCGCTGCAAAGGATCCAAACAGCCCGCTAAATCTTTCGCGCAAGCGCTGGAAATGCAGCGGAACTAAATCGAAGAGGACTTAATGAAATGGGACTGTACTCAAACATTGCTAAAAAACGTGCGCGCATCAAGGCCGGAAGTGGTGAAAAAATGCGCAAGCCCGGCGCAAAAGGAGCGCCAGCGGCCGGTGCATTTAAAGCGGCTGCCAAGACGGCTGCGAAAAAGCCTAAGCCTAAGACAAGGAGATCATAATGGGCAAGGCAATGTCTAGTCTCCAGACAAAAATTGGCTCGACTGCCGATGGTGAGTTTGGGCCAAATACAGCGCGAGCAATCGCAAAGCACTTTAACCTATCCCCGGAGCGTGGCGCTCACCTCATGGGCCAGGCATCACACGAAAGCGGCGGCTTTAAGCGCACCCGTGAAAGCCTGTACTATAGCACTCCAGAGCGCATACAGGCTGTCTGGCCCTCGCGCTTCCCAACGGTTGAGGATGCGGAGCCATATGCCAAAAATCCGGCTGGTCTTGCTGGCAAAGTTTACGCTGGACGCATGGGAAATGAGAATGAAGCACAGGCCAGCTTATATATAGGTCGAGGTTTTTTGCAGCTCACCGGGCGCGATAATTACCGCTCGTTTTCGTCTGACATGGGTGTGCCAAAGGTTATGACAGACCCAGATTTGGTGGCTGACGAATACGCATTTGAGACTGCGCTGTGGTTTTTTAACAAGAATGGATTGTTTGACATTGCAGACGAGGGCGTAACAGATGACGCTATCAAGCGCATCACCCGGCGTGTGAACGGCGGGCATCACGGGCTGAAAGACCGCAGCAATCAAAGCAAAAAAATCCACGCCTGGCTTATGGCCTAGATTAAATAAGTTATTTAGGTGGCCAAGCAAGATCAAAAAGCCAGTGCAGCGGTAGGAAGGGCGGGCGAGCATTTAGCCCTATCCCGCCTTTCGCTTGCCGGCTACACTTGCACGCTCTGTCAGATCAAAGATCACGACGCGTATATACAAACGGATACACGCACTTTAACTTTGCAAGTTAAGACCTCCAGCAAAACATACAAGAACAGCCAGAGCTATCCATTTTTCACGCCGAGAAAGAACGTAGGGACGTCAGACATTTTTGCATTTGTGGCCATAAACCTGAACGCTGTAGTATTCCGTCGAGGCGACGAGCTGTCCACTGTTACAACATATGTTACAACCGAAGAGTTTTTAAATGACAGCCTGTCGATGCAAAAAACATTAGATAGTTTCGTCGTCATCTGACAGGTTCATGTGGTGCTTATTTGAATAAGTGTGTATGCGGTGGCAATTCGAGCATAAAACCTGACACTTTTCGATTTCTCTGTCTATGTTTTTTATTGTTCCTTTCTTAACAAGCTGAGACACGGCTGCAATTTTCGTAGACGGGTCAATGTGGTTGAACTCAAGCGCAACCGGGTGCCCATTGAAGCCGCAGCGACTGCAACCCTTGTTCATTTTATAATTATCCACGTGCGCCTTGGCCAGCGCCACTCTGACCACCTCTAATTTCCTTGTGCGACTTCGCATCACACGTCCTCCTCAAACCCAGTGAAAAGCGCTTTGATCGGCTCCTTGCAATACACCCACCGCCACTGGGGCTTCTTCGCTCCAGCGATTTCGACGTTGTCGCGCACGCGGTACAACTTCCCGTCCATTTCCATTTTGTTAAGATAGGACGCCGTGCGCGGTATGCTTTCACTGAGCATGTCAGCACACTGCGCGACCGTTACGCGCTGATCGGGCAAGAGCATGCTGAACAGCTCTTCACTCATCCTAATGCCGTACTGCTTGCGCCTCTCGGCCATTTCCACGGCGCTGGGGTGCTGCATGATGGGCGCCCTGCGACCGCTCGCCGGAAGTGGGCCACGGTTTCCCAGCTTGTGCTGCAAGCGCTCAAACTCCATTAGACAGTGCGCGTATGTGATCTCGTACCGCTGGTGCTCGTCGGTGACACCCTCGAGGTTGGCCATTAGCCTGGCTTCTGGGGATCTTCCAGCGCGAGTTTCAGCCGCTCGAGCAGCAAGGCATGCTCCTCCAGTCGCTGTTGCAGGTTGTACCGGGTGGTCGTCTTTGGATCGGTCAACATGATCTGCGTTACTCGCTGTAGCCTGTTGACGATGATAGCTACCTGTTGGTCCATGTTCGCGCTTCTTTCTCTTTAGGGTTATATTTAGCTTTGTGCAAATGCGGCCGACAGTGGACGGCTCGATGTGCAGCAAGTCGGCGATTTCTACCTGCGACATGCCCTCCTCGGCGCACGTCATAACGTGGCGGCTCATAGCCTCGGGATCATACTTCACGATGACTTCTCCGGGCGCTGCGCCACCAGCTCCCCGCCGCAGGCCGCATATCCCGCCAGGTCCACCCAGTTATCTGCGTGGCCCACGTTTGATTTGAGGCGTGCGATCTTAATTTGTGCGCACATAATTGCGCAATCTGCGGCGGTTACTTCGATCCCCAAGTGGATGCTCCAGTACGCAGCAATCGTGGAGAAATTTTCCTCCATGTCGCCGTGCGTCGCGGCACGATCCTTGGTGATGCATTCGCTCGCCATATCGAGGATGTCTGAGCGTGAGTATGCTTTAGCCATGTGTGGTCTCCCAGTGTGTTGGACGCGCCTTCGGGCGCATTGGTTCGTCGGAATTTGTGGACACTGTGCAGGCGACTAGCAGCCCGCACAGCGTAGTCCAGGCGATTAGGATCGCCCAGTCTTGTTTCGTTGGCATCATTACGCTGCTTCCCTGCGGAAGGCGCAGTAAAGATCTGCGGCAGCCTCGTACCAAGTTTTTTTACACATGGGGCTGGCGGCTTTAACGTGATGCCAAGTCGCTGCGTCGCGCGTTGTGCCGCACGCCATTGTAGTGGTCTTATAGATCTGGCCGATCTCAAGATATTCGGCCTCTCCGTAGGGCTTATACATGATTTGAGCTACCGCATCGAAGCCTGCTCCAGTCACGACTGCTTTGATGTCGTAGCCTTTTTTGTTGTATGTCAGCGTCTTAGCCATGTCCGTGTCTCCCTTGTTCCTGTCTATACTGTTAACATAAGGGTAACACCCACCACTTACAAGCGCTAAATGTTCACAAAGTTAAAAACCAGTCTTGTTTTGTTGGCATCATTTGAGCAGCCGCTTGACGTCTTGGCACCAGACGGTCTGCGTCGACCGCACTTGGTCGGCAGACTTGTAGATCTTGGCGACTGCAATTTTACCACTTCGGTGCATGTTATAAAGGACTGTGCTGACATCGTTCGCGCCTGCGCCGATGTGCGCGGCCAGCTCATTGGCCAGAAACGGCTCACCGTTCATTAGCGGCGTGGCCTCGTGCACCAGCTCGGTCATCGTCTTGACCGTCTCGATCACTTCGGGCTCTTTCTCAAATAGGTCTTGCAGCGGAGAAAACACGCTGCCCTCGTTGTCCACATCTTCCCGCGGGATGTATGTGACGAACCACGGCGTCGCGTGGCGGCGGTCGTTGTTGCGGTTTTCCACGATGCCCGCATTGTAGCGCCGGCCGACTTCAATGTGCGGCGCTGCGGCCATGACGGACGACGGAACATATGCCTGCGAAAAGTCGTCTTGAACAATGGCGAAGGCGTAGTGACCGGCGCTGAAAGTGATTTCGATTTCTTTGATCATTTTAGTTTCCCTTTTGGTGTGATGGGGGGGGCCGTAGCCCCCCGGTTGGGTTAATAGTCTTTGCCGCCGACCTTGGTCTTGGTCGGCCGCTGAATGATTGTTTGCTTGACGCCGTCGCGGTTGCCGTGCTCCTTGATTTTGGCCATGCAAGTTACGGTGGCACCTTTGGAGCCCCAACATTGGGCGCCCTTATACACCACGACGTTTTTGTCGACGTCGTGGCAGATGTTAATGAATAGCGTGCCATACATGCCGTCCAGGTCAACGACGTGCTTTACGGTCAACTCAAACGCCTGACGCTCGCCCACAATTCCGACGTGCGCGCTGCTTGCATCTTCGGCAGCCCACATGGCAGCGCGCTCGGCGTTTTGCGCCATGATCTTGCGTACTGCGCCTGTTTGGTTATCGGTTAGGCCGCCCCACTCGTCGAGGCTGGCGTTCATCGCGCCGAGGAAGCCAATGCCGATGTTGGCGGCAAGAAAGTCGATAATTTCCTGCGCGTCATCGTTGCTCTCGATCCACAGGAGGCGGCGTGACTTTGCTGCGTTTGCGCGAATGCGTCCGGCGACTGCGCCGTGATAGCGGTCCGCGTGCTTGTGAGTGTGATCATATGCCATGTTCGTGTTCCTTTGTTTCTGTGTATATTGTTAACATAAGGGTAACACCCACTACTTACAAGCACAAAATGTTCACAATCGAGAAAAAATGTTATACCGTCATCAGGTGACATTTTAGGAGGATCACATGCTAGACGAGGACACAAAGGAACTGGTGCGCAATCTGAACAATCCGCACCGCGTCGTGAATATCATGGCGCTGTTCAAATTTTGCGAGAAGGCGGCCACGATCATCCAAGATCAGGCTGCGGAGCTGCACCGCGCAGCCGCAGACGCAATTGAGGCGCAGCCAGCGAAGGCCGCGCCTAAAAAGTCTGCCAAGAAGTAGCGGCTAGCGGGGGCCGGTCAGCATCCTTAGAAGGTTGGGGTTTGGCTCTATCAGAGGCTCTGCCCCAGCCGGCTGTTGGGCGATCCCCGCGCCTAATATTCCGCTGGTGACGTTGCCCCTAGTTACCTGTCCAGCCTCTCGGGCTGCGGCTATTCCGGGAGCGGCACGCTCCATTGCTTGTGCCTGGCGCATCAAATCGTCCGGCGTCATGCGCCGAGACAAAATTGGCGCGAGCTGCTCTTTAGCTCCCGCAATGCGGTCTGCTTGGGTTCCTCCGGTGAGGGCCATTTCCGTCGCGGCAGCCACCGGGGCGTTTAGCAGCCCCTGTTGACCGATGCGCTCCCCCATACTTGGCCCAATAAGTTGCTCAAAGCGCTTTTCAACGAGCTGACGTATCGCGGTTTTAGAATTTTGCGCGATGGCTGCTGACATCATCATCGCGTCGCCAGCGTTTCTGATCTGACTTGAGAGCTTTTCAAACCCGACATCACCCAAAACCATGCGCAACTTGTCTGCCACAGCTCGAGTGTTTAGCGTTCTGAGGGTTGCCAATGCCTCGACCACATCAGCGTCTGTCTTCCGAGTAGGGCTGACCCTTGCGTTTGCAGCTATGTCGTCGATCTTGTTTCTTAGAGCCCTTCTGACCTGCTTGATTTCGACTGGCCCCATAGCCTCGAGAGCAATGCTCACCTCTTCTCTTGACACCTTCGGGTTGAGGAGCCCTGCGCCCAATTCTGCGGCTAATTTCTGGTCTATAGCGTCTTTGCCCGCGGCACGGGCAGCGGCATATGCCGGACTAACCTCGTCCACGGCCTGCCGAAGCTGCATCGCTTGCTTTAAAATTGCGCTATAATCTCCAAACCGTCCGGCCCTCTTGGCCGCCTCGGCGTCGTCGATAAGCGTTCGCGTTAAGTAATCAATGGACTTTACGGATGGAGGACGCATGACGGTGTATGTGCCGTCCTGATTGCTAGAGATCGACAATTCGTTTGCGTCAGATCTTTTCCTGATTTCGTTTACGGCGTCTTCACTTACAGAGGTAGGCAGCATAAAGTCTTGGTCAAATCCTTCCCTGCGCATTAGGCGAGCGGCTCGGGCCATCTCTTCCGGCTCTAGCCGAGAGAACAGGTCTAGCACTCTATCAGACGCCTCTTCCCCCGGCATGATCTCAACGTCATATGCTTTCCCGTACAGATCGTAGCGATCTTTCTTTGTGAACTCCATTATCTCTCGCTGCTGCCCTTGCAGTGACTGCGGCTTCTCTGGCAGCTTTCCAAGAACGTCGTCGAGAGATCTGTTGAGATCGTCTGACGCCGCGCTGGCGGTCTCGTCGAGGTTCTTTTTAACAATTGCGGCGCCGGGGCCGGGAGTGTTGCCCACTACGTCCAGCAGGGTCGACATATTTGGACCCAGCGTGGCGATTGAGCCATATGGGGTGCCAGTGGAGGCCGCCAGAACGGCGCTTGAGCCGTCCGCCTCAATTGCATCTTTGAGAACCCTCTTCGCGTCGCCCTTTGCCCCAATACTGCGAATTTCAGCCTTGACTGGAGCCTCCGCTTTAAACCTGCTAATCCCGCCGGCGATTGCCCCAGCCAGCGGAGCAACGAAACCAGCGGAAGTGCCAAACACGCCACCGACTTGCGCCTGCCGTGCAGCTTCTTCCGCGCCACCCTCGCCGTATCCGGCAATTGCGCCCTCTGCTGCCCCCAGACCGCCGCCGACCCCCATACCTTGCAGCGTTCTGATTAAAGGGTTTTGACTGCTGATTAACTTATCAACGCCAGACGACATACCCACCGCTGCGCCAGTTGCAGTTCTAGCAAGGCCAGTTGCCGCCGGATACTGCGCCTCCTGTGATTTCATGGCGGCGCGGATAGTTTCCTCGCTGATCGGTTCGTTCCCAGTAAACAGGCTACCCAACTCGCTGGCTTTAGCTCCCGCCTGCGCAATATATCCGCGCAGCGCCGGTATGCCTCCCCCAACCCCGCTGGCAATAGCCGTCAGCCCCTCGCCAACAACGTCGCGAGCTTTAAGCCCGTAAAGAGCCTTTGCCGCATCCCCGCCCTCACGCATAATGGTGGCGACCTTACCCTGATCAGAAATCAACTCCTTGGCGTCTGGGTTGTAATAAGTCATCAGACGCGTCTTGCGGCTTTGCGTAATGTGTCCGCCGTCCGGGTATTGCTTTAGCAAAATAGAGCCTTCGGGCACGTGTATGGCGGAGGCCGAGGCTTCCGCCTCTCTTGCCCTTTCCATAAATCGTGCAGCCGCTGAGCTGTCTCCAGCCGCATGTGCCTGCCGCGCCTGATCTCGTAATTGCTCTGCCGTGGAAGCCATGTTGATCCCCTAGTTTGCTGGCGTTGGCGGGTAAAGATCATCGAGATCTGCATCGCTAAGTGGGGGCGTCGAACCGCCTGACGTGCCTTGCCCCGGAGTGTAGATCATCTCGTCGGGAATGCTCTCCCCTTGCATTCTTCGTGAGAAAATATCAACGTAGAAGCGCAGCTCCTTGAGCGAGTTGACGTAGTCGTCATAGCCTTGCATCTGACCGAGGCGAGCCATTGCCTGCTCTGCCTTTTGGCCTTCAAGCTCGGTGATTTGCCCGCCGCCCTTCAGCTTCTCAAACGCCTGCAAGAATACGTCGCCGCGAATTTGCTTAATCATCTCGTTAACTCGAGCCACATTAGGGTCAAGGCCAACTGTAGACGCAAAGCCCCGGACAATGCCCTCAAAGCCAAGAGCGTCTTCAAGATTTGGGTCGTTCATCAGCGCGTCGATGCGCGCTATAAGGGCCGCCTTGCCAGCAATTTCCGTCTTCTCAGTCTTCTGGCGATCCAGCTCCTCGATCATCAACTTGGCTGTCGGCCCATCTATCAAGCCCTGCGCCGCCGCGTTGAGTATTTGCTGTCGGCGCGCGTCCGCATCACCAGACCCGCCTGTGAATGCAGACAGCAAGGAGTTTTTCGCCTGCACCGCCTGCGCCTTGCGACGCATATCGCTCTGCGCGTTGATCTGCTTGAGCGTGTCAGTGAACGCGCTGCTGTTCTTGCCCTGCAACGCCATCCCGGCGTCTCGCATGGCGCCAAATGCCAGCATCATGCGCTGGTTGCGGTTCAAATTGGAGAACTGATCCGTCTCGCCTTTTGGACCAAATATCGTGTCCATAAAGCCGCCGCTCTCGGGCTGCTGTAGCTGCGCCTGCGTGACAGGCGCTGGCGCGGGAACTGCGGCCATAGCGGCAGACGCTGCTGCCGGGTCCATTGTGGGCTGCGATGCTACAGGCGGCGCCATAGTTGGCTGCGCGGTTACTGGGGAGGCTTGCGCCGGAGCGCTTAGGTCGTCAGACACGTTAGGACCGACGTCTGGCTGCAAGCCTAAGGCGGCAATCTCGTCGGCAGTTGCCTCAGCACCCGGCGCGACGCCATTCATAGGGAAGTCCATGGCTGCGAGCTGGTTGATCTGTTCTAAAGTTAGCTGCATGTCTTAGCCCCTTATCTCATAGCGCCTATGCCCTGGCCTAGAGACCCGAGCGCGGCTAATGTGTTTCCCATCCCGCCAGTTGTAGATGTACCAGTCGTGCTGCCTGGATACGATGGAAGCACCGCAGCGCCGCCAGTTAGGGCTGTCATCTGTGTGAGCGGATACTGCTGTTGCAGCATGTAGTTTTCGTAAGCAGCGTCTAGTTGCTCCTGACTTATGCCCTGTGGGATTGCGCCGGCGGTCAATTGAGACCCGAGGCCCGCCATCTGCGATTGCAGCGCCTGTCCGGCGTTCCCGGCTACCTGACCAGCCGCCTGCATGCGAAGCTGGTCCTCGACGTCCGCGCGCTGAGTGCCATAAGTTAGACCCTGCTGCTGTAGGCCGGCAAGCGTCTGACCCATGCGGGCGTCGTACTCGCCTGCGCGCTCGCCCTGGAAGACGTCGCGCCGCTCGTTCCCGAAGGCTCCGCGCTTCGTTATTAAATCTTGCTCGGCGACGATGTCCTTGCCGCGCTGACGCTCCATCGCAGCCATCGTCGGGTCGATGACGCCGGACGTGAACTGGTTTTGGTATTGCGAGATTTGAGCTGCTCGATCCTCTGGCGTGCGCGCCGCCAGGCCGCTATAGACGTCTCCAGCTTCCTTGTATGCGTCTGTCCCAAAGTCAAGAGTGCCATAACCCGCCAGAGCTTGATCTTGCAGTGCGCTAGTCCCGGCGACCCGGTCGCCCTCAAATTCTTGGAATGGCGTGCCCGCGATCTTCTCAGCGAATGGGATCACCGTGTCTTTTAGGTAATCCTCCTGGAAGCCGAGAGGCTGGCTTGTACTGGTTGTTTCGGTCGTTGAACTGCCCATCTTATAACTCCATCTCGAAGTGGACGTATGTCTTCTTAAAAAAGCCACACTTGCCCAAATATTTCTCAAACCCGAGGCGCCCGTCCGCCTCAATCCCGCTCAAATCCGCTTTGCGAGCTAGCTCCACAATCGCCACCAGAGCCTCTTGCATCCACTCAGCAATTCGAGAGCCGCCCAAATGCTCAATGAATAGAGTCTGCCGCATAGGGTGCTGCATGACCGCAGTAGTGAACGCAGCCACAGGCTCGCCCGCAATAGACACGATCCACACAACGGACCGTCTTTCTCGAATGTTCGCCAAAACGCGCTCCAAAGGAACATTTCTTTCGTCTCTCTCTATACTGACTGCCAGGAATGGTAGTCCGATCTCGATCCCGTAGTCTATCTCGTCTCCCACGGCGGGCAGCACTTCAACTTGCTGCTCTTCGTGCAACTTTACCACGTTGCTCATATTTAGTGAACCCTCACCCATGAATGCGCGTAATCCCTATTGTGGAAGCCGGCGCGGAGGGCGCGAAGGCGGTCGCTGAATTAAAGCCGATGTAACCTGACGTCCTGTCCACAGCCCACATCGCCTCCAAATAATCACCGGCGTTGACCGTGAACAGCAAAGATCTCGTTACTACCAAAGTTTCGCCGTTTTGGTGCAGCACGCTCTTCATTGAGGAACTAGCCACGTCGGCTCCGTTTATGCGGGGCCAGAACCAGAAGTTGGTCGTCGAAGACGATATTGACCATATCTGGGCTGAGAAGCTGACCATATACTCACCAGCCTCATCGAATACAATGCGAGACGCTGGAGTGCCGTTGGTAATGCCGGATGACGTGCCGGCGGCGTACGTTAAAGCGTACGCCGTATTTATTGAACTTGCGAATTGGTTAGCAAAGACGCTGCCGGAGTAGTGGCTGCCCTCGAGGACGATCTGTCGCCAGTTGCCACCTTTTGACACCACCGGGTATCCACTGGCCTCATCCCACAATATCTGGCCATTCTCAATCGCGGACGCGTCAGAAGGCTTAAATGTGAGCTGAGACAGCGCCCGGCGCGTCCATGTGGAGAAATCACGCGCCCAGTCGAAAATATTTGGCCCAACGTGTGGCGGGACGGGAGCCGTCATCTGCGGCCGCCTTGGGTCGCGTCGACCCGCATCACACCCACGCGCCAGTCGGCCGGCCGGGCCGCTTCTACGCGCATACGAGCCTGGCGCCCAGAGAAGCGGACAGACGTAGGATTGGCCATGTCAAATGGGCCGTGCGATGTTTCCGATCCATTCGGGTGCAAACGGGTTTTGAATGTCGCCGTGACGTCTCCCTGAGTAATCTCGTCTGGTATTAGCTTGGTGATCCGGGCTATGCTGTCGCCCGCGCCGATCGAGAATGGTCCGGTTTCCGCAAACGCTGTGGCGCCCTCAAAATCCAAGCCAAATTCGTGATCATAAATCGCGCCGCCAGACGTTGCCATGATCGGGTGGCGAAAAACTCCGCGATCGACGCCGCAAGTGCGTGACAGGTCGCCTGTCGTCCAGTAGCCTTGCCTGTAGTCAAATGAAACGTATCTGTCAATTTCGTTTGAGCCTGAGCTGCAATAGAACCACCAAATCTCCGAGTGCTGGCCGACAGTGGTGGCCCAGCATTTCGAGATCTGAGAGCGGTTTATGTCTCCGAAGACGTAATCCTTCACCTCGCAGTCCAACTCTTGAACTGAGCTGCCATTATAAAGGAAGAACGACTTCTGGCCCATCCAGAATGTTCCAGCGTCTGACGTTGCAACCGCCTTGCGTGCCACGAGGCCGCAGTTGGTTCCGACGCGCTCAGTTGAGTATATAAACGGCGCCCCAACGTAAGTCATCCGGTGCATGTCTATGTCGGTGAGGATTAGCATTTGGCCGCGCCCGCGCTGCGCGCCCATAATTTTGCCCGAAGTCTGTAGAACCTGTGATCCTGCCTGGTTGGTGCTTGTCGGCGTCCAAGACGTTATGCTCTCTTGATCTGACCAGTCTATAGTCCTCGGGTCTCCGCCCGCACCCAAGCAAAACAGAAAACGCTCCTCGGTCACAATGATGCCCAAGTTGCCCGTCGGCGCGTTGGATATGGCCTGCGCCATTGGCATGGCTTTTAGTGAGACGCTATCGACCCAATAGTCGTTGCCGCCAGTTTGGTTTGCCTTGAACCTTATCGAGCAGTTTGCGTTAGTATCGGTCGCCGTAAACGTAAATTCTTGCTGAACTAAGGTGTTTGGGAAGTTATTAAAAACGTCAATATCAAGAAACTTTTCTTCCCCAGCGGCGCCGAAGCTATGCCCCACATCGACAGACATAGTGTTCCCCGCGGACATTCCGCGTACCGCAAATTTGACGCGATACCTCTGCCCATCAACAAGAGACAGACCGCTTTGCTCTAAGTAAGTGTGGGTAGAGACGTTGCTTGGGACATATGCCGCATAGCTGGGGGAGCTATTAGTGTTTATCGTCCATCCGGCTCCAAAGGTCCAGTCGGTATAAGTGTCAAAATTTCCATTGGTTATGATCTCCGCTCCGTCAGTGACGTTTCCGTTCCATTGGTATGCAACGCCATCTGCGTCGCTACATGCTACCAAGGTGTCCCCAAAGTTGTCTAACGTCCAGGTCGTTGCTGAAACTGGGTTCGAGACGTCTAAGCGCTGAGTGCCATAAAATCCATCCCCATAGAGACCGTAGCCGTATCCGGTCAGGATCTGTGCGTCCTCATATCCAGAAGTCAGATTTCCCGGAGTGATTTCGTAAGAGACGCCGCCCGAAGTGACCACCTTTAGCTCATCGTGCGTCCCCAGGGCGATCCAACGAGAGCCGTTACTCTCGAGCCAAGTGTGCATTCCTCGGGGCGCGTCGGTGGTTGCGGACGCCAGGCGTTCGACCCAGCCCCCTATTGGACGCAAGGACGTGCCGAGCCAGCGAACTAAGTTGCCATCTCTCCAGCGGCCAGACGCCTCGTATTCGGTGCCGTTGCGAAACATGCCTGCCGGAATTTTGAGTGGGATTAATGCCATATTTACACCGTGTGAGATCCAGAAGAAGTGAAGTCGTAGTCCGTCCCGCCGATAGTCAAGCGTACAAACCCGCTAGACCCGTTGCTGCCTGCCTTGGAGGCGTTGCCCTGGTATCCTGCGCCTCCAGTGCCCCCGGCGCCAATAGTAACAGTGATCACTGTTCCTGGGGATATGTCTGCGATCGTCCCCGTGTTGTACTGCCCGGCCGCCGTGGCTGGGAAGCCACCGCCCTGCGCCGGCCCGCCAGTGCCACCTGCTCCACCGCCGCCGGCGCCGCCTAGCTCAACGTCATTGCTGGGAGGATTGCTGCTGCCAACCCCACCGCTTCCGCCTCTCCCCCTCACTACACCTCCGACATCCACGCCAGCGCCGCCGGCGCCGGGAGAGGATGTGCCTTGCGTGTCTGAAAGGCGAAGGCCGCCCGCTCCGCCTCCGCCGCCGCCGGAGCTGACAGTAGTAAACGCTGAACTAGCTATGGAAGTCGTGCCACCAGCAGTGCCTGCCGAGCCCCCAGCACCGCCACCGCCGCCGCCTGCGCCGACAACGTGATAGACCATGTCGACGATGCTTGATGTGCCGTAAAAGTCAGACACAGATATTTCGCCGCTGGCTGGAACGCCGGACGCCGCGTCGTAATATTCGCTTAGTTTGTGAGGCGCAGATCCGCCAAACTCGCCCTGGATGTCAGAGAGGCTTAGCTCTCCGGAGGCTGCAAGGGCCATTACGCATCTCCAAATGCTGTGACGTCACCTTCGACAGTCAGCTCTCCGGTGCTCTTCAGCTCAAAACGATCAGTGCCGCTGTAGGAAAACTTTAAACTTGTGCCTGACTGCGCGATCGTCCAATCCCCAAGATCGAGCGTGGCCACTGTGGCTGTGCCAGTCATTGTCGGAGACGAAATATCTGGAGACGTCAGTGTTGCGTTCGTCAGTGTCGCCCCGTCAGATGGCGCCTTGGCGTTTAGCTGACCTTGGATCCCGGACGAAACCGTGCTCAGATAGTTAATCTCCTGAGTGCTTACAGTGACGCCGTCTAGCTTGTTTAGCTGTTGGGCGGTCGCGGTAATGTCCACCCCACCAATGGTCAGCGTGCTCAAATCGGGGGCAATTGTGCCGGAGGTGCCGTTGACGCCGTTGACAATTGTGTCAAGCGCCGTATTGATTGTTGCGCCCCAGGTATCCTCGGAGCCGCCGACCGTTGGTTTTGTTACACTGATTGCCATTTAATCGCCTCGCATTTTTTTACACTATACACAGTTTTCCCAGGCTGCGCCAACCCTCCGCCGAAGCCACCGTTCTTTTATCCATCTTCTTTTTCCGTTATTTCCAAAGCTGCCTTCAGTCGTGCCATGAAGAACTCACGGCCACCTTGTAGCTGGGTCAGATTAAACTGGGCTGAACCAATCTTTTGATCCAATGAACCAATGTGATTAATGCAGACCTTTGCC
>CERP01025112.1_pt1 | contig 19430 bp, 30 predicted proteins | sample 530801 | NCBI WGS metagenome assembly CERP01 (sample SAMEA2620991, study PRJEB7988) | marine metagenome | biome: marine biome (ENVO:00000447); feature: surface water layer (ENVO:00002042); material: "saline water (ENVO:00002010), including plankton (ENVO:xxxxxxxx)" | depth 5 m | reverse complement strand
TTAACGCTAGAAACTCAAGCACGATTTTAACCCTAAAATTTTAATATATAGCTGAATAATCTACGCTGGTGGGTCAGTCATTTCGCGTCCGCTTCATTACCTTTAAGCCCACCAGCATAAATTATTCTAGCGCGTACCTATAGACAACAAAAGAAAACAGTAACAATTCAGCCACCAAAAATCGCTCCGCGCCCGTTGGGCGCTCCGTTGAAGCCTGGGCTCGCAAGCGAGCTACGGCTTGGGTTAAGGCTTGCGCAAGCGCAAACAAGGACCGCCCTGAGTAAACTCAGTTGCAGGTCCTAAGAACCCCACCTATCCCCTATGCACCTGTTTTATAAATGTGACTGCTATATCACATATACATTGTGATCTACATAAATAATCCCACGTATTTCTCAAACCCACCCCCCTTACTTTACAAAAGGCAAATCAAAAAAATATTTCGCAAAAATTTGTCAAAACCCAAGGTCGTATGTATACTCCGAGCATAAGCTGCAAATAAATACCAAAGGTGTACAGCGACACATGAATGACAACAGTCAAAACGTAATTATTCCCTGCGTAGAAAGCGATATTCCTATCCCTAAAAATGCTAAAGAAGCGTTGCCAAATATGTCTGCCCAAAAAGAACTCACAATGCGAGCGCAGACAATAAAGTTAGTCAGTGATTTAGCAGACGAAAACATAGAACCCAGCACAGAAAACATAGAACATGCAGAAAGTTTGGCAAAAGAGATGATGGTTAACCCAGAGTTAAAACCTGAGTTCGGTGAATATCCCAACGAAACAATTGCCTATTTATCAGGTCTAGTATCACAGACTAGTCACATGGTGGCTAAAGACCTAGCTGATATTAAACTTTCTGTTGTCAACGGACTCCTACAAGAAGCAGCGATGGCTAAGACATCACGAGAACGAATATCTGCTTGGAGTAAGATAGGTGAGATTGATGGCATCGATGCATTTAAAAAGAAAACAGAGATCACCCACATTACTAAAAGTGGTGAAGAGCTAGAGAAAGAACTAAAAGAAACGATAGAATCACTAAAGAGCAAAGTTATTAATGGGAAACATGAAGTAATAAACGATGATTAGTGTTGAGGATCTAGAACTACTACAAAACGCGCTACCAGATATGCCAGAGAAAGAACGGCAGAGAAGTCTGACTTTACTGCAACAGTATCAGAAAGAGGTAACGCAAGAACAAGGCAAAGCAAACTTTTTAGATTTTATCAAACACGTTTATCCTGACTATAAAATAGGAGCACACCATGCGAGATTGGCTAAGTTGTTTGAAGAAATTGCTGAAGGTAAAAGAAAAAGGGTTATTGTTAACATCGCACCTCGTCACGGGAAGTCAGAGCTTATATCATACTTGGCTCCCGCGTGGTTTTTGGGTAGACACCCTGCGAAAAAGATTATCATGGCTTCGCACACTGCGGATCTGGCTGTTAACTTCGGCCGTAGGGTTCGAAATTTGGTTGGTTCTGATCCGTACAAAGATGTATTCCCGGATGTATCACTTCAAGCAGACAGCAAATCCGCTTCTCGTTGGGGTACTAACTTTAATGGCGAGTATTTTGCAATTGGTGTTGGCGGTGCTTTGGCTGGTAGGGGTGCCGACCTATTCATTATTGACGACCCACACTCAGAGCAAGATGCAAAGCTTGGCAAGTCGGATGTTTTTCTCCCTGCATGGGAATGGTTTCAGTCTGGTCCGTTACAGCGCCTTATGCCTGGTGGTGCTATTATTGTTGTTATGACTCGATGGTCTAAATTAGACCTGACAGGACAAATAATAAACCAAATGGTTAAGAATGATGACGTAGATGACTGGGAAGTTGTAGAGTTTCCCGCGATTTTAGAAGATAAACAAGGAGAAGAGGTGTCATTGTGGCCAGAGTTCTGGCCCATAAAGGAATTACAGTCTAGAAGAGCCTCGATTGACATAAGATATTGGAACGCGCAGTATATGCAGAACCCAGTATCAGAAGAAGGTGCACTAATTAAGCGTGAATGGTGGAATATATGGGAAGAAGAGAACCCACCGCCCTGTGAATTTATAATAATGACGTTAGATGCGGCGCAGGAAGCCAATAATAGAGCGGATTACAACGCATTAACTACTTGGGGTGTGTTTTATAACGAGGAAGTTAACAACCATAACATTATTTTGCTCAATTCAATCAAACAGCGACTAGAGTTCCCTGAATTAAAGCAAATGTGCCTAGAAGAGTACCGTGAATGGGAGCCTGATGCGTTCATTGTAGAGAAAAAGTCTAATGGTGCAGCTTTATATCAAGAATTTAGGCGTATGGGCATTCCCGTAGGTGAGTTTACACCGGGCAAAGGACAAGATAAAATAAGTAGGGTAAATTCTGTGTCTGATTTGTTTCATGGTGGAGTTGTTTGGGCTCCAGATAGACGCTGGGCACACGAGGTTATAGAAGAATGTAACGATTTTCCTAGTGGAGCTAACGATGACTTGGTAGACTCCACTACTTTAGCGCTTGCTAGATTTAGGCAGGGCGGATTTATTAGATTACCGAACGATGAAGAAGAAGAAAGACAGATTTTTAGAGGTCGAGCACACAAAAGACTATACGCATTATAACTAAGGAAAGACTAATGGCTGATATTGACAAAGGATTATACGAAGCACCCAAAGGAATGGAAGAACTCGGCGAACAAGAAACCGCCATTGAAATAGAGATCGAAGATCCTGAAGAGGTCAATATTAAAATAGGTGATATGGAGATAAACATTGATCCTGATCGTATGCCTGAAGATGAGTTTTCAGCAAACCTTGCAGAAGAACTCCCAGAACAATACCTAGCAGAACTTTCTTCAACTCTACTGAGTGATTTCTCTAACGATATTAACTCAAGAAAAGATTGGCTAGAAACATATGTTGATGGTCTTGAATTACTAGGTCTTAAAATAGAACAAAGAAGTGAGCCTTGGGAAGGGGCTTGCGCTGTATATCACCCACTCTTATCTGAAGCACTCGTTAAGTTCCAAGCAGAAACTATGATGGAGACGTTTCCTGCAGCGGGGCCCGTTAAGACTTCTATCATTGGTAAAGAAACACCAGAGTGTTTAGAAGCCGCAGCTCGTGTACAAGAGAATATGAACTATCAGCTCATGGACAAAATGCCTGAGTATCGCCCAGAGCATGAAAGAATGTTATGGGGTCTTGGTCTTGCAGGTAATGCGTTTAAGAAAGTTTATTATGATCCAGCATTAGAACGCCAAGTATCTGTGTTTGTTACTGCTGAAGATATGGTTGTGCCTTATGGTGCTTCTAACTTAGAAACAGCAGAGCGTGTTACTCACGTAATGCGAAAAACTAAACAAGAACTACACAACTTACAACAGATGGGTTTTTATCGTGATATTGAGCTAGGTGACCCTGGCTACGATCTGGATGAAGTAGAGAAAAAGATTGCTGAACAGATGGGTTTCGATGCGACTAATGATGATCGCTATAAAATTCTAGAAATGAATGTTGAGCTTGATCTAGAAGGATACGAAGATGAAGATGGTGGTAAGAAGACAGGGATAGCTCTACCTTATGTTGTAACTATAGATAAAGGTACAACTGAGATTCTAGCAGTTCGCCGTAATTGGAAACAAGAAGACAAGCAAAAAGCACGTAGACAACACTTTGTTCACTACGGGTATATACCCGGATTTGGTTTCTACTGTTTTGGTTTAATACATCTCGTTGGGGGGTTTGCGAAGTCAGGGACTATGCTCCTTCGTCAACTTGTCGATGCTGGCACACTCTCTAACCTGCCCGGCGGATTCAAAGCTAGAGGACTTAGGATTAAAGGAGATGATACTCCTATAGGTCCAGCAGAGTGGAGAGATGTTGATGCTCCTTCAGGAACTATTCGTGATAACTTAATGCCTCTTCCCTATAAAGAGCCAAGCCAAGTTCTTTCACAATTAATGGATAAGATTGTTAGCGAAGGACGAAGGTTCGCTAGTGCTTCTGATATGAAAGTATCGGATATGTCGGCTAACTCTCCTGTAGGTTCAACACTTGCTATATTAGAAAGAACACTCAAAGTAATGTCTGCGGTTAACGCGCGTATTTATTACTCTATGAAAAAAGAGTTTTCATTACTTAAAGATATTATCCGTGATTACACAGATCCAAATTATCAGTATGACCCTTCGACAGGTACACCCGGTGCTAAACAAGAAGACTACAATAAGGTTAACTTAGTACCCGTTGCTGATCCGAACGCTGCAACAATGGCGCAGAAAGTCGTACAGTACCAAGCAGTTATGCAGCTTGCACAATCTAACCCAGATATCTACGACTTACCTGTACTCAACCGCCAGATGCTAGAAGTATTAGGCGTTAAAAATATAGATAAACTAATACCTGATAAAGAGGATGTAAAAGAAGCAAACCCTGTTACAGAGAATATGAACATCATTAATGGTAAACCCGTTAAAGCATTTATATACCAAGATCAGGAAGCTCACATTATTACACATATGTCATTTATACAAGATCCTAAGATTACACAGATGATAGGACAGAGTACTAAAGCTAATGCAATTATGGCAGCGATGGAAGCTCACATAGCTGAACATATAGCATTTGAATATCGTAAACAAATAGAAGAACAACTTGGTGTTCCACTACCAGCTCCTGATGAAGTATTACCAGAAGATGTAGAAGTAGAACTATCTCGTCTAGCTGCCCGTGCTGGCCAACAACTACTTCAGAAAGGTCAAGCAGAAGCTCAACAAGAACAAGCACAACAACAGCAACAAGATCCGTTGGTGCAAATGCAACAAGCAGAGCTTCAGATCAAACAACAAGAAGCGCAAGTTAAAGCTCAGAAAACTATGGCAGATATTGAACTTGATAAAGCTAAGTTAGAGTTTGATAAATATAAAATGGAGTCTGGGTTTGAGCGAGACTTAATGTTAGAGAAAGTAAGAACAGACTCACAACAAGCAATAGTAGGCGCTAAACTTGGTGCTGAAGCTCAAATGGAGCAAGAAAACAACCGCGTTAAAGCAGTACTAACAAGTGCTGAGTTAGGTGCTCAAGGTTTAAGTAAAGATCTTGATATGCAGCTACGCATGGAAGAAGAAAAACTACGCAACAAAACTAAAGTAGAAGATACAGAAATTCAACAAGATGAATAATTAATTTAAAAACCAACTAGAGGAATGCAAAATGAAAGAAACGCTAATGTTACTATCAGCGCAAATTGAAGAACGGCGAAAGATAATTCAAGAGGATCTTAGTGCAGGAAAGGCTAAAGATTTCGGTGGCTATCAACACGCTTGCGGAGAAGTCCGTGGGTATCTCATGGTTCAAAGTTTTATATCTGAACTAATTAGAACTAACAAAGAACAGGACGAAGATTTTGAATCTAATCCTACTGATTCAGTGGTGAGCAAATGAATAAAATAGCAACGAGTGAAAAAACTTTGGTGTCTCCTGGAGGCGCTCCAATTAAATCTAAAGCTAAAGCAAAAAAAGATGCAGCTGTTTCAAAAGAAGAAGCAATGGACAACTTAGCTAAACAATTACCTGAAGTTAAGGGCTACCGTATTTTATGTGCTGTACCCGAAGTTGAGGACGCTTATGAAAGTGGAATACTAAAAGCTGATGGAGCTAAAAAAATTGAAGAACATTCTACTGTTGTTCTGTTTGTTATGTCTTTAGGTGATTTAGCTTACAAAGATAAAGATAGATTTCCTTCTGGTCCTTGGTGTAAAGAAGGCGACTTTGTAATTACCCGCGCTTATTCAGGAACACGTATAAAGATTCACGGTAAAGAGTTTCGTATTATTAATGACGATACTGTAGAAGCTGTGGTTAGTGACCCTCGTGGGTATGCAAGAGCATAATTTTGTCTGGCTGGAAAAGCACGGAACAACGGAGAGCTTATTATAAAGCTAACCGAGAAAAAGCATATAACTGGAGAAAGTCTTGGAAAGAGGCTAATTCAGAAAAGGTATTAGAGAGTCATAAAATCTATTACCACAAACATGCTGAACAAGAACGAATACGGGTAAGTGTTTGGAGAAAAGCTAATCCAGAAAAAGTAAATGCTTATAAAGCAACAAGAAAGGCAACACAAAAGAAAGTAAACGATATTCATACATCTGATGATAAGTGGATATTAAAAGAAATGTACTCTTTAGCTAAATTACGTGAAGAGGTGTTTGAGTTCAAGTGGCACGTGGATCATATCGTACCACTAAGCAAAGGGGGCAGACATTGTCTCACAAACCTTCAGGTAGTTCCTGAGTATTGGAATTTATCTAAAGGCAATCGAAACACTGATTTATTTATCAGTGCAATAAATGGAGAGCAAGATGACAAAGATAATAAATGAAATACCGGAAGAATTAGAGATGGAGGGCGAAGAAGTAGAAGTTAGTACAGAAGAAAGCAAAGCTTCTAAACCCGAAAAATCTACCGCAGATGTCGAGCGAGTTGTACAAGAGAAACCACGTGCAGCTGAACCTGAAATTGAAATAGAGGAAGAAGATGATACACCTCTTGAAGATCAAGGAAAGGAACCTTTACCGCAAAAGATTGTTGACGAACTAGAGAATGATAATTTAGAAGATTATTCTGATCGCGTTAAACAACGTATGGCACAGCTTAAAAAAGTTTATCACGATGAAAGGCGTGCTAAAGAACAAGCTGATAGAGAAAGAGAAGAAGCTATTCGTTTTGCACGTCAGGTAACAGAAGAAAATAAAGGTTTGAAAACTACTCTTAGTAGTGGTGAAGAAGACTATTTAAAAGCAATTAAAGAAGCACATGAAAAAGATCTAGCACTAGCTAAACGAGACTATCGTGAGGCTTATGATGTTGGAGATACGGATAAGGTTATTGAGGCTCAATCTAGAATGACTGAGGCACAATATAAATTATCTGCTAGTGCTGATAGAAAACCACAATTTAAGGCTGTACAAGAGTCCGAAAATAGTGTAGATTCTCAACAAAATACCCCTAAACCTAGGATTACGCCTCCTGATGCTAAAGCAAAAGCGTGGCAAGAAGCAAATCCCTGGTTTGGTAAAGATGATGAGATGACAAGTCTTGCATTGGGTGTACACGAAAGGCTCATTAAAAGTGGAATAAACCCCACATCTGATGAATATTACCGTAGTATCAATGATACTATGCAAAAGCGATTCCCTGAGAACTTTGGGGATAATTCGTTGGAAGAGGTTAAACCTGCCCAACGCAAACCTTCGAATGTTGTTGCACCGGCTACGCGCAGTACCGCGCCTAAAAAAGTACGACTAACCAAGACTCAATTAGCTTTGGCTAAAAAGTTTAGGTTGACACCGGAACAATATGCACGAGAAATGATAAAAACGGAGAACGCAAATGGATAAAGTTAAAAGAACTGATCGGGAAGTTGAAGTAAGAGAAGACCCTAAAAAAGAACATGTATGGAAACCTGCGGCATTATTACCTGAGTTTACTCAGAAGCCAGGGTGGGTATATCGTTGGGTTAGAGTCTCTCTATTAAATGAACCGGATAACATGAACGTATCTTCGAAAATGCGTGAGGGCTGGGAACCTGTACTACATTCAGAGCACCCAGAACTTATAACCGGTACTCAACCCCAAGGACAATACAAAAACAATATTGAAATTGGTGGTTTATTACTATGTAAAGCTCCTAAAGAGCTAATGGAACAACGTCAGGCTTATATTGATAATAAAACTAAAAGTCAGACGGAAGCAGTCGATGCAGCATATTTGAATCAAAACGATCCAAGAATGCCTAAGTTTGCTGAAGGTTCTGAAAAGTTTGGAAGGGGTTAAAACTAAACCTTTTAATGGAGAAAGAAAATGGCATCTACAGCTAGTCCTTATGGACTTAAAGCCGTAAACCACATTGGTGGTACGCCTTATGCGGGTTCTACTCGCTTATTACCCATTGCTAGTGGATACGCAGTCAACATTTTCAACGGTTCAATAGTTTCTATTGTAGCTGCTGGTACAGTTGAGATTGTTGTAACTACAGGTAATGGCGGCGCTGGAGCAGCAGCATCGTTCCCCGCTGGTACGATTGGTGTATTTGTAGGTTGTACCTACTCAGACCCAGTTACAGGCAACTTAACCTTTAGTCAATATTGGCCAGCAGGCACTGTTGCATCAGACGCTCAAGCATACATTGTTGACGATCCTGATGTAGTCTTTATGGCACAAGCAGACGCAGCAGTAACAGCAGTTGACTTAGGTCAGAATACTCATCTAGCAGCGATACAAGCTACTGGCACAGGAAGTACCACTACAGGTAATTCTACTAGTGCAGTAACAGCTACAACCGCAACTACGGCAGCTTTCGCTTTCCGCATTGTTGATTTTGTAGACAGCCCAACATCGGCTGTAGGTGATGGCTTCACAGACTTACTTGTTAAGTTTAATGCTGGTGTTCACTCTTACAATAACTCAACAGGTATCTAAGGAGAATAAATCATGGCAATTTCAAGAGCTCAACTCTTAAAAGAGTTACTCCCAGGCCTTAATGCTTTATTCGGTTTAGAATATGCGCGTTATGGTGAAGAACACAAAGAAATCTACGAAGCAGAATCTTCGGATAGAAGCTTTGAAGAAGAAACTAAACTAGCTGGCTTCGCGGCAGCACCTGTTAAAGGTGAAGGCGCAGCAATTGCATACGATAATGCACAAGAAGCATTCACAGCTCGTTATAACCACGTGACAATTGCTCTAGGCTTCAGTCTTACTGAAGAAGCAGTTGAAGACAATCTATATGATTCTCTTTCAGCTCGTTACACTAAAGCTCTTGCTCGCTCAATGGCAAACACTAAACAAGTTCGTGCGGCTAATGTACTAAACAACGGCTTCAACGCAGCTTTCCCTGGTGGAGATAATGTGTCATTGTTCAATGCTAGTCACCCATTAGTTTCTGGTGGCGTAAACAGCAACACTCAAGCAGTCGCTACAGACTTGAACGAAACAGCGTTGGAAAATGCTGTAATTCAAATCGCAGCTTGGACTGATGAGCGTGGACTGTTAATAGCAGCGAAACCTCGTAAACTAGTAATTCCACCTTCGTTGCAGTTCGTTGCGACCCGTCTATTAGATACAGAGCTACGTGTAGCTACTGCTGATAACGATATCAACGCACTACGTACTAACGGTGCAATTCCAGAAGGATATACAGTAAATCATTACTTAACTGATAATGATGCGTACTTCCTTACAACTGATGTTCCTAACGGTATGAAGCATTTCGAAAGAACTCCGCTTACTACTTCTATGGACGGCGACTTCGACACAGGCAATGTACGTTACAAAGCCCGTGAGCGTTACTCGTTTGGTTGGTCTGACCCACTAGGTATGTGGGGTTCTCAAGGTGCTGCATAAGTAGCACTGGCTCGGCGGAAAACCCTGGTGCCATCCTCCACCAGGGTTTTTCTTTTTCTGTTGTATAATCATTTTAATAAGTGTAGTATCCTAGTATTCCGGGAAAAATCCGGCTTATTAGACTGTCCCGGCAGACGCATACACGACTAATAAGCTTCACTTTGTATGGAGAAATTCAAATGGCAACAACCACTTTTTCAGGTCCAGTCAATGCTAACAATGGATTTGTAGCTTACTCATTTAACGATGCTTCAATTATTATTGCTAATATTGCTAATGTTCTAAACACAACTAATAAAGTAGCGGGTCTACAAGCAGTCGATCTAGATGACGGTATAATTTATACTGCTTCGGGTAGTGCTGCTAATGCTGTATGGTATGGTTCAGACGGTACAACTTCAGTAACACCATCATAATAGGAGATAATCATGTCGTTAGTAGCAAATGACATCGCAGCAGTCAACTTTCTTCAAGCTGATTCTCCCGCCGTTATAATCCCACGTAGAAGTCGCGTTGCATCAATAAGCATAACTACAAGTGGTTCCGCAGGCTCTGTTGAATTAAAAAACGGGGCTAGTGGAACAGTACAATTAAAAATTGTTACTGACGCTAATTCTAGTATGCACGATGTAGTGATTCCGGGCGATGGTATATTATTCGGTTCTGAAGTTTACTGTACATTAACTAATGTAACTTCAGTAACAGTATTTTATTCATAGTCTAGTGTTTAGGAGATCATATAATGGCAACAGCAAAGAAAGCTAAAGCTAAACCTAGAAAAAAAGGCGTATCTTTAGCAGTAGGAAGGGGCGAAAAGCTCCCCGTCTCTAAAGGAGCGGGTCTTACTGCGAAAGGTCGCGCTAAATATAACCGTAAAACTGGAGCTAATCTCAAGGCTCCTGCACCTAACCCCAAAACGAAAAAGGATGCGGCTCGCCGTAAATCTTTTTGTGCAAGAATGTCTGGTATGAAAGGCCCCATGAAAGATTCTAAAGGTCGTCCTACTAGAAAAGCAGCATCATTAAAAAGGTGGAAATGCTAATGAGCACCGAACGTGAACTAGGAGAACATTCAGTAGCTATTGACCATATGCAAAAAGATATGGACGAAATGAAAGAAGATATTCGTCATTTAAAACTTGCTGTGGATAATATCGAAACTATGTTATCTGAAATAAAGGGTGGTAGAAAAATGGCCATGTGGTTTTGCGGTGCTATTGGTAGTGCAATTACAACGGTTATATATTGGTGGGCCGGTAGATAATGCCAGCTAACTGTAGGTGAAGAATATTCTAAGGAGAGCAAGATGTACAATAAGAAAATGATGATGGGCGGTAAAGTCAAGAAAATGATGGGTGGTGGTATGGCTATGGCTGATAGAGCCGGTACTCGTGCTATGGACCCAAGAATGGCTATGGCTATGAACGCGCGGCGTAGACAAGCTGCTATGGGTGGCATGAAAAAAGGCGGAAGCGTAAAAAATGAACTCGAAGAATTAGGTCGAGTAGACGCTGAAAAAGCCTATACTAAAAAAGGCAAACGTAATCTAAAAGATGAAAAGAAACGTGTTGTTAAAAATATTAAGAAAAACAGTAAAGCCTCTTCTGCATCTAAACGCGCAGATGGTATAGCTAAACGCGGGCGTACTCGCGGTCAAATGAGATAGGAGTTAAATATGAGTTTTGCTGATACACTCAAAGACCCCAATACATTAAAAAAGGCATTACAACTGGCACAGAGTCTTAAAAAACTTAATAAAACAAGTACGGCAAACTCTTCTTCAACTAATAACCGTACTTTAGGTTCTCTTAAAAAAGATGTAGCAAAACTAAAAAGAGGGGCTAGATCAAAACCCGGAACACTAGCTACGAGAAATGCAACTGTAGCGGGTTCTTCTGTTGTCGGTAGTCCCGTTGCAGGTTCACGGGTAGTTAATGTAGCACCAAAAAAGAGGCAAAAAAAGCGAAGACCTATAGATGGTATAGCTCAAACAGGACTTACTAGAGGGAGAATAGTATGAGAGCCTCCCGTGGAATGGGGATTATAAACCCTAAAAAGATGAAGGCCGGTGGTAAGGTTTTTAAGCCTCATATGATGTATGATAAAAATACGGGCAAAGCAGTTAAAGCTCCGACTATGGCTAAACATCTAGAGCTAAAGAAAAAAGGCTATGGACACACTAAACCTACTAAAATGAAAAAAGGCGGAAGTGTAAAAGACGCTTGCTATCAAAAGGTAAAGGCTAGTTATAAAGTCTTTCCTAGCGCTTATGCTTCTGGAGCTATTGCTAAATGTAGGAAAAAGAAAGCAGGTAAATAATGGCTGTTCGTAAAACCAAAAAAGGTGCGGCATTAAAACGCTGGTTTAAAGAAGATTGGAAAGACGTAAGAACAGGTAAAGCTTGCGGTAGAAAAAAAGGTGAGACTCGTGGTACGCCCTACTGCAGACCTTCTAAACGTGTTTCTGCTAAAACCCCAAAAACATCTGGGGAGATGACACCTGCACAAAAGAGATCGCGTATAGCTCAGAAGAAAAGACTTGGGCAACCAGCGGGTAAACCTCGTAGAGTGGCAGCACTTAAAAGAAAAGGTAAGAAATAATGACAACGACAAATACGCACAACTTTAATCTTGATCTTAACTTGCTAGTAGAAGAAGCGTTTGAGCGTTGCGGTGCGGAACTTAGAACAGGCTATGATTTAAGAACGGCTACTCGCAGTTTGAATTTACTTACTATTGAATGGGCTAACCGAGGTATCAATCTTTGGACTGTAGAGCAAGCTACTATTCCCCTTGTTCAAGACACCGCAACATATGATTTACCTACAACTACTATTGACCTTATTAGTCAGGTTATTAGAACGGGGACAGGAACAACTCAATCGGATATAACTATATCTAGAATATCTAATCCCACTTATGCTTCTATACCTAGTAAGAATGATACGGGTAGACCTATACAAGTTTATATAGATAGACAGGCGGCAATACCTAAAATAACTTTGTGGCCTATTCCAAATGACGGAAGTTATACTTTTGTTTATTGGTTTTTGAAAAGAATTGACGATGCAGGCACGGGCGTTAATACTCAGCATATACCCTTTAGGTTTTTACCTTGTATGGTTGCTGGACTTGCTTATTATCTATCATTAAAGATTCCAGAAGCAGAATCTAAAGTACAATTTTTAAAACAAGAATATGAAGAGCAGTGGCTACTTGCTTCTACAGAAGACAGAGAAAAAGCTACATTATCTTTAGCACCTAGACAATCATACGTATAAGGAGAATTAAAATGGCAGAACCAAAGAAAGAACAAGAGATTGAAGTTGAATTTACAGAAACAAAAAGACCACCACCAAAAGGTGTGTTACAAGAAATAGCAAGGGAATTTGAAGAAGAGGCAAAAGAAAAAAAGGCAAATGAAGGTAGACAAACTCCTAGTAAAGCAAAGACTATGTTGGAGAAGAAAAAAGAAAAACGAAGAAAGAAAATGAAAGCTGGTGGAGCACTAAAAGCACCTGCTAATCCTGGACTAAAAAAGTTACCTACAAAAGTTCGTAACAAAATGGGTTATATGAAAGCTGGCGGAGCTGTTAAAAAATGTAAACGCGATGGTATAGCTATACGCGGTAGAACTAAAGGTAGAATGGTTTAGAATGAGTAATGCTTTTGCTAGTAAAAAGAATGCGATAGCAGACTGTGATGTTTGTGGGTTTCAATTTAAGCTAACAAAATTAAAAAGCTTAGTTATAAGAACCACGAAAACACAGATACTAGCGTGTCCTGAGTGTTGGAACCCAGATCACCCTCAGAACTTACAGGGTATGTATCCGGTTACTGATCCCCAGGCTATACAAGATCCTAGACCTGATAAGAGTTTTGTTATTGCGGGACCTTACAGCTCTAGAGATATACAATGGGGATGGAATCCTGTAGGGTTTTCAAATCCTTTACAACTAGAAGGACTAGAGAATTATTTATTAGCAGAAGGACAAATAGGAACCGTAACGGTTACTACAACTTAGGAGAAAACAATGAAACAGAATGAAGAAAGAAAACCTAAAATGGTAGATGGTTTTACACAACCACAAGATGTACCTGTACCTAATACAGCAGGGTATCCAGAAAAAAATATTAAAACTACTGGTGTAGTAACTCGTGGTAATGGTTGTGCTACTAAAGGTACTATGGCTCGTGGGCCAATGGCATAAGGACAAGTAATGAACTATACAGAGCTAGTTGCTGCGATTCAGTCGTATACTGAAGATGAATATCCCACTGCAGATGTTAATTTATTTATACAGCAGGCAGAGGAGCGTATATTTAATTCAGTTCAAATACCTGACTTACGTAAAAATGTAACGGGAACTATGACAGCGGGAAGCAAATATCTTAATGTTCCTTCTGATTGGTTAGCTACTTTTAGTTTAGCTGTGATTGACACAGATAATAGTTACACCTATCTTCTTAACAAAGATGTAAACTTTATTAGAGAGTCGTTTCCTGATACAGATAATACTTTTTGGAAAAAACCAGAGTATTACGCGGTGTTTGATGATACAACTTTTATATTAGGAGCTACACCTGATGCTGCTTACGATAGCGAACTTCATTATTACTACTACCCTCAAAGTATCGTTGTTGCTGGTACTAGCTGGCTTGGGGATAATTTTGATAGTACACTACTATATGGATCTCTTTTGGAAGCGGCTACTTACTTAAAGGCTGACGCAGATACCATTACAAACTATAATAACCGTTATAAAGAAGCTATGGACTTAATTCAGAATTTAGGTGAAGGCAAAAACAGGCGAGATGCGTATAGAAGCGGACAAGCGCGTATTCCTGTTAAAGGTAGAAGAGGAGCGGTATAATGTCAGATACACTAAATACATCAGTAGGGACAGTAAAAGTTGTAATAACGCCTCCTACTAAACCGACTAAACCCGAAAAACATTTAGACTAGGAAGTTAATTATGGCAATCTCACAAGCAATGTGTACCTCGTTCAAAGTAGAACTATTAACCGGGACACACAATTTTACCAACGGTGCAGACGTATTTAAGATCGCACTATTTAGAAACACATCGGCTATTGTTGGCACTTTTGGTGCAGCGACAACCAATTACTCAGAGATGGGCGCAGACGAAGTAACAGGTACAGGATATACTGCTGGAGGGTTTACTTTAACAAATGTAACTCCTACCTCTACTGGTACTACAGCGTTTACTGATTTTAACCCCAATGCTTCATTTACTAATGCTACACTTACTTCTTCAGGCGCTTTAATTTATAACAGTACAGAGGGTAATAAAGCCGTAGCAGTACTAGACTTTGGTGGAGATAAAGTTTCAACGGCAGGTGATTTCACAGTTATATTCCCAGCTGCTGATGCTACAAATGCAATTGTTCGTATAGCTTAACAGGATTTTATTATGGCTCTTACTTTAAATGATAGAGTAAAACAAGTATCTACAACTACAGGAACAGGCACTATAACATTAGGAGCTACTCCTAGTGGGTTTGATTCTTTCACTGACGGTTTGAGTGATGGAGACACAACTTATTATAGTATTGTTAATACTGAGCCAGGAGTAACTGAATGGGAAGTTGGTCTAGGTACATTTACAGCATCGGGTACTACACTCTCTAGAGATACTGTATTTACTTCATCTAACTCAGGCTCTCTTGTAAATTTTGGTGCTGGAGATAAAGACGTTTTCGTTACCTACCCCGCATCTAAATCACTTTTTGAAGCCGCCGATAATTCTATTTCTCTTCCTGGAGCAACTACGTTTGGTAGTACAGTTTTACTTAATCAAGACCCTACACTTAGCTTACAGGCAGCTACTAAAGATTATGTGGATAACGCGGTTGCTGCGGGTTTAGATATACATACTGCGGCAAAACTAGAAACAACTGTGGCTTTAAGTGCTGGATATTCAAATGGTTCTTCAGGTGTTGGCGCTACTCTTACTAATAGCGGTGCTCAAGCTGCGTTAGTAATAGATGGTGTTGCAGCGGTGGTTTCTGATAGAGTTTTAGTACAACAACAATCAACCGCTGCTCATAATGGTATTTATGTTGTTACTAATATAGGTTCAGCTTCGTCAAACTGGATATTAACTCGGTCTACCGATGCAAATAGTTTTGGATTAAATACACCAAATAAATTAGGGCAAGGCTCTTACGTATTTATTACTTCTGGTAATACTAGAGCTGGTCAATCTTTTGTTTGTAACACTGTGGGAACTATTACTTTTGGAACAACAGATATAACTTTTGCTCAGTTTTTTGCAACGCCGGTTTATACTGGAACCACACCAATTAATGTAACCGGACAAGTAGTTTCTTTAACAGGGGTTGTTGGCCCAACAAACGGTGGTACAGGATTAAGTTCTTATACAACAGGAGATATAATTTATTCTTCTGCGACAGACACTCTAGCTAAACTTACAGGAAACACAACTACCACTAAAAAATATCTACAAGAACAAGGTACTGGCAGTGCTGCTAATGCTCCTACTTGGGAACAGGTAGCTGCTGCAGATGTATCAGGACTAGCTACAAGTGCAACAACAGATACTACAGATGCAAGTAATATAGCTAGTGGCACATTACCTACAGGACGTCTTACAGGCTCATATACGGGAGTTACAGGTGTTGGTACACTAACAGCAGGGACTTGGAATGCTACAGCTATTGCCCTTGCTAACGGAGGTACAGGAGCTACTACTGCGAGTGATGCAAGAACTAATTTAGGTTTAGGAACAGCAGCGACAACAGCAGCTTCAGATTACGCAACAGCAGCTCAAGGTACACTAGCAGACTCTGCACTTCAGTCTTCAGACATTGGTACAAATGTACAGGCTTATAATGCTAATCTTGATCCGTTGGCTACTAATGGTTCAGGGACAGGAGTAAACCAATACGTTGCTCGTCCTGCGGGTTCAGCTATTGCTATCGGAAGTACATTTACTGTTACTGAAACTGGAGGTGTATTGTTTTTCTCTGTCAGTGGAGTTAATAAAGCAAAAATAGACGCGAGTGGAAACCTAACAGTTGCTGGTGATGTAACAGCCTTTGGAACTGTGTAATGTTAGGTAACACTGCATTTGCACAAGCACCTATATCAGATTTAGGTGTAGTTAGTGCAGCTGTTAACGTAGCCGTAACAGGAGTATCAGCCAGTGCGCTTCTTAATAGTGTAACCGTAGATGCGGAAGCTAGTGCACCTGTAACAGGAGTTTTAGGAACTACAGGATTAGGGGTTGTATCTATTGACGCAGAGGCTAATGTTACTCTAACCGGCGTTAGTGGTACAGGTGAACTAACTAGCGCACTAGTTTGGGGTAACATTCCCACTTCACAAGACCCTAACTGGCAGATAATAGCTGCGTAGAAATAATAAAAAATAAAATAAGAGATTAAACAATGACTACATACTCAAATTTAGGTATAGCACTTATAGGGACCGGCGAAGAATCGGGTACGTGGGGAACTGTAACTAATAGTAATCTACAATTTGCTCTTCAAGAACCCATTGCTAATAGCGTAAATGTAGCCGTGACTGGTGGAGGTGTTACAGACACAATGGCTTGGAACGCTTCTTCTAATGCTTCTCAACCAGCAAGACACCTAAGATTAAAGTTAACGGGTTCTGGTGGAGGTTCAGGAAACTTAGTTGTTCCTACACTTAGTGAGGGTAAAAATTATATTATTGATAATGGCTCCGATAGTATTATTACTGTAAAAACATCTTCAGGTACTGGAATAGCGATAGATCCAGGCGATTCAAGAACTGTTTATCAAGATGGAACAAATGTTGTTTTAGTTGAAAGATATACGGGCACAGTTACTTTTTCTACTGTTAATGCAGCTGATCTGGCTGTTTCGGGTAGTGTTACGGGTGCTGGGTTTACTGCTAGATTTGCAGCTCCAGGACCTATTGGTAATGTAACGCCAAGTACTGGTTTTTTTAGTTCATTAAGTGCTACAGGCAATGTTACTTTAGGAGACGCTTCGGGTGATTTAGTTACTTTTAATTCGGGTACAGCCTCAATCCCTAATAACTTAATTCTTGATGGTACAGGTTCGTTAACATTACCTAAAGGCACAGTAGCTCAAAGACCTACGCCGGTAGCAGGAATGATACGCTACAATACAGATAGTAATGTACTTGAGGTGTATACGGGTAGTGCTTGGGTAGCAGCTTTAGATGGTGGTGATATAGGGTCAACAGTTCAAGCTTATAGTGCTGAACTTGATGCTCTTTCTACTAATGGCTCTGGAACCGGCGCAAGTCAGTTTGTACAACGAGATGCTTCAGCTAAAATTCCTATCGGTTCTACTTGGTCTGTTAGTGAATCAGGAGGAGAACTGTTCTTTTCTGTAAGTGGTGTTAATAAAGCTAAATTAAATAGTAGTGGCGCATTTGTTACTGTAGATGATGTAACCGCATTTGGTACGGTATAAAGGAGTATATGTAAATGGCTTTACCTAGTTCAGGAGTACTAACACTAGACGACATTCAAACAGAGTTTGGTGGCACTAACCCTATAGATCTTAGTGATTACTATAGGGGCGGCGGGTTAGTACCAGATACTGCAACAAATGCAGGTATACCTACATCTGGGGTTATTTCTGTTACTGATTTTTATGGGGCAGTTAATTTACTTAGTTTAGATTTTACTTTGCAAGGTGCTGTTGTTGATAGAACAAACGGAACTTTTACGGGTGTTTCTATAGGTACAGCGAATACTAATCGTATGGTTGTACTACAGGGCGGTAGTGTAACTGGTAGTGGTACTCTAACTGCTCCTACATCAGTAACAATAGGTGGCATTACAGCAAGTCTGGTGCGTCTTAATAATAATTACGTTGCTTATGCTAAAGTGCCAACGGGAACTACAGCAACTATAGTTATCAGTGGTGGTACTGGCACATTTACAACTCAAATATATACTTTGAATACTGTAAATACTGCTCCAACTCAAAATCTTATTGCTACACTTAGTATCCCTGCAAGCACTAATGGGTCTTCAACTATGACTCAAAATCCAGTTGATACAGAGGGTGTATTTATTTGGGGAGGATGGTTTCAAGGTGCGGGTCCAGGCAGTCCTCCAAGAGCGGGTACAGGTCTTTCAACTACTAATTCAAGTGGAGTAACACTTACATTAAATTGGAATAACAGTATACATGCGGGTTTTATGGGTTATAGTGAATGTACTACAACAGATTCAAGAACTGCTACATCATCGGGATTTAATAATCCATCCAAAGGTGCTGCAGTTTTATATTCCGCATTTACTTACTTTCAGGCAAACTAAATAATATATAGGAAAAATAAAAATGTTTACTCAAAATAGTGTATATCTTAACCCAGAATCAGGTTTAGTTGTTTTGGAATCTGAAGTAGAAATAAGTGATACTTTTAATCCAAGAATACCTACAGACAGACTTTGTTCTATAAATTGGTGTACAGAGGGCAGTATCGCAGTTTATGCAAAAGACATGACACCCATTAACACTTATGGTGTGGGAGAAAGAATGTTAGTACCCAACCCAGACCATCTAAGACTCGGGCGTTGTCTTTTGATTTGTGTTTCTGAAACAGCTAAATACTATTGTTTACATAATAGTCACTCACAAGCAATATATTATAACGGAGATGTTATACAGTTATCAGCTAACGAAGAAAGAACTTTTACTGATAATAATGGACACTTTATATTTTGTAGTCTAGGTTCATTAACTAACCTTGATAAATTTGCAATAACAACAATTGACTCTGATAGCTATGTTGTCACTGCTGGAGCTGAAGGCGCTATTATTACCGTGTTTCACGACAGCACGGATGACTAGATGAATAACAACTATAACATCTTTTGGGGAATTATATTTATTTACTTCTTAGGTTTATTTCTTTGTGTGATGATTCCTAGTGAAGCCAATGCAGTAACAGAAGTAAATACTACAACTAATTCTGAATCAGATGTTAAATCAAAAGGTAGAACAGTAGTTATATCG
>CERP01026841.1_pt1 | contig 19497 bp, 9 predicted proteins | sample 530801 | NCBI WGS metagenome assembly CERP01 (sample SAMEA2620991, study PRJEB7988) | marine metagenome | biome: marine biome (ENVO:00000447); feature: surface water layer (ENVO:00002042); material: "saline water (ENVO:00002010), including plankton (ENVO:xxxxxxxx)" | depth 5 m | reverse complement strand
TCTTGTTTTTGCTTAAATCGTCAAGCATTTCTTGACTATTAGCGTAAGGCTCTCCTTTTCCTTCGTAAACTTCTACTTCAAAACCAGCATCTGTTAAAGCGTTATATTGATCAGTAACTTCATTAGCAAGTGCAGTATAAGCTTTTTTAACTTTTGGGTCGTTAGGAGCATCAGTTAAACTTTCGTATTTATCTGCAATGTCTTTTGAATTATCTAAATCTAACTCGTATATTTTTTCAGCAGCAGGAGTATCTATATTATTGTCCTTCTTGTATTTTTCTGAAACTTTTATAACATCTTTATTAGGCTCCCGAAATAACTTACTTTCCTTTTTTGTTTTTTGAAACTTAACCTTATTACCTTCTACTTTGTAAGCTTCTGTAGTTATCTCTCTACCCTCAGAAAACGCTTCTGTTAACTTCTCAGAAAATCTAACAACATCTTCTTTTCCTGTAAGCTTTATTTGACTAGGAGTCATTCCTAATTTCTTAGCTAAATTTCTTAACAAAGCTTTTAACTTATCTAATCTAGTCTTAGTAAGAACTATACTTCCATTAGCTATTCTTGACAATGCTTCTATTACAAACTCTTCGTTAACCTCTTGCTGTCCTTCTGACTCATACTCATTAGCAAAGTCAGTTAGAGAATCAACATCACTTTTTGGTAATATCCCTTCAAGCTGACCTTTAAACTCTGTTATAGCCTCTGGATTAGCTTTCATGTGAGCAGCCATAACTACGTGAGCAGCTTCATGAAGGGTTGTGTTATCCTTAACTCTAAGTAAATTTAAATGTATCTTACCGTCTGTAGCTAAAACACCGCTAGTTCCTTTAGCTTCTTTTCCCATATCTTCTAAGTAAGATTGTTCAGTCTCATGAACTACTACTTCTAAATCAGGGTTTATGGAGCCAAGTGCTTTTATGATATTTTTAATCGTCCCAAGTGCTTTCTTTCTTCCTTCTGTCTTAGCCTTTTTTGTTAAGCTATCTACTTCTCCTGCATTTTGCTTTTTAAATACCTTCCTAGCATCTCTTGGGGCTTTAGGTTTAGCTTCAGCCTTAGCACGAAAATCTTCAGTCTCCTTTTTTTGACGTTCACTATACTCTTTAACTGCTGCTTTTAACCTTTCTTTACCAGTTTTTTTACTGCCTGTTTCTTGGTCAGTTGAGGTCCCTTCAGTGGTTTCCCCGTCAGTCCTATCACCAGGAACTTGCTCTTTTGTTTTTTTGACATCTTCTATTAATTTAGGATCTTTAATGATATATTGCTCTTGTTTTCTAGCTCCCTTCTTCATCACCCCGTCTACTGTCACTAACTTGACAACTTGAGCATCAGAATTATTTATAGCTTCAACTTCAGCCTTTCTGTATTGACTAGTAGTCATTCCTGTTCCGTCAACCTCAACTACTTCCATTGTAGTTCCTTCAGGAAGAACAGACTCAGAAACACCTTCTTCTCTGCCATAGTCAGCAGCCTCAGATTCATCTATAGAGGAAAAAACACCTTCTGCTCCTTCATGAGCATTTATTCTAGCTCCTGATAAATCCTTTTTACCACCTAAACCTTTAAATATCTTTACAGGCTTAGTAGTAGTTGTCTTACCTTCTTTTAGTAACCTTGCCTCATCTTTCCCTTGCTGTAAGTCTTCTTGCGTTTCTTTGGACTTTTGGAATTTTGGCTTTTTTGTTTCGGCTGACTGCTGTGACTCTTTTTTGTCGAGTACAGTACCGTCAGTACTTCTGGTTTGTTCATCTTGTTTTGTTTTATTTAAATACTTTTCAAGTTTTGAAGCAACTACTTCTTCTCCTGTTTTTTTGTCAAAACCATCATTGACATACTTATTTACTGCTGTTTCTATTAATGATTCAATAGTAATTCCTCTTTCTGAAGCTTCTTTTAACGCCTCTCTCATTCTAAACGATGAAGCTTCTTCTAGATTGTTTCCTGTTTCATTTAATGCTAATTGGAAATCTTTTTCAACTTGTTGATCTGTTAATTCACTAGTGTTTTCTGGAGAATATTTTTCAGCAATCTCTTTTATTTCTCTTATTGATTCAGTATCAATGAAAGTACCAAATCCATTAGGCATTTCTTTATCCTTCTTAGCTAAATCATCTAATACCTCATTTAATTTATCCATAGGAGCGTCAAGAATAGTTTTCCACTCTCTAGACTGAAGCTCGTTCTCTATATCGTTAAACTCTTTTTTGTCAGAAGGGTCTTTAGAATTTTCTATTTCAGTCATTCTATTCTCTAACTCAGACACCTCTCTATCTTTAAGCTGAGGAGCTTCTACACCCTCTGTAGCTTGTTGCTCACTCTCAAGAGCTTCTTCTGTAGCCTCTTGAACTCTTTCATCAAATGCTATATTATAATCAGTACTTGCATTTTGTACTTCACCATATGCTTCTTTAAGCACTTCATCTGAAGCATCTTCTTCAAGTAATTTATCGTATTTTTCTTGAGCTTTTTTCGATTTTTGGTAAGCTTCTTTTACTTTTGGATATTTATCTCTTATAACAGATTCTTTCTTATCAGATTCTTCTTTTTTATCTTTCCATTTTTTATCAGCTTTCTTTACATCGTTTTTAGCTTCTTTCAGCTTCTGCTTTAATTCTTTTCTTTCTTTAGAGAATCTTGGAGCATTATTGTACTCGTCTTCAATTTTGTCTTGTATTTCTTCTTTTTTCTCTAATTCTCTAAGAGCTTCTACTTTTTCTAAGATAATATCATATAAGTCTAGTTTTTTACCTTCAACTTCTACTACATCTTCTGTAACTTGTTGCTCACCTTCAACAGGTGTCTCAACCACCTCTTCTTCAGGTGTAACTTCTTCTTTAACATCTTGTTTTGTTTCTAATAATCCCGATCCTTCTAAAGCTGTTTTTACTTCAGGAGAAGGGTTTTGAATGTCTAGGTTTGTTTTACCTGACTTTACCTTTTCTACGAACTCTGGGTCACTTAAATTTTCTATTACTTGTTTATCTGAACGAACCTTACCGTCTACTGTGTAGTTTGATAACTCTCCTTCCGTTTCTTTTACTTGTACTACATCACCATCTTCTGGTGCTCCTCCTGAGAAATCGCCATAAAGCTTTCCTTTAATCCCTTCAAGCTCTTGTATTTGCTTGTTTATCTTATCTAATTCACTTGAACCTTCTTCTACTTTACTTCTAGCATCTTTTAATTCCTTTCCTCTATCTTCAACTATTTTCTTTTGAGCTGCAACAATTTCAGGGTCTGAAGATACTTGATTAAGTACATTGTCCTCCATTATTTGCATAGACTTCTTGTAGTTAGAACCCATTGTTCCTAAACTCATTGTAGAAGATATTAGGTAGGTTAAAAGTGCTTTTCTAGCTGGGTCATCACCGATTGTACTCATAAGTGCTTCACCAAACTCCTCACCTTCAACTAGCCTATTAAGCATTTCTCCTGTATATTCTTGAACAGTTTCACCCGTAGCACCAGCACTTGTTTTTAAAACAGTATTTACTATTGATTTCCATTTCTTAGTAAACGGTAATGAATTTAAAAGCTTATCTATTCCTAAAGCATCATAACCCATTTGACCTATGGCCTCACCAGCACCTGTACCTGCATCTTGTCCTGCTAGTTGAAATTGAGCCTCCATCTTAAGTGTTGGCTCTAAGAAAGTTAACAAAGCCTTAGCTGTCTTAGAATTAGTTGCTAATTTCATTGCTGAAAAAGAACTTTCTATAGCTTTTCCAATACCTAATCCTTCTGTAGCTAGAGATATAGCAATAAATTTACCTAATTCTGGAATTGTATTAGCTATTCCCTTCATCACCTCTTCCCCAAAAGAATCTTGTATTCTATCTTTTTGTGCCTGAGAAAGCTCAACTCCATACTCATTCATTGCAGAACCAAAAGCCTCTATAATATCTTCTTCTGTAGAAACCCTACCTCCACCAGAACCTACAGCCTCAGCTAATGATTCCGCAAAAGTAGCCCACAAACCCCTTTCTATTGTTCCAGGATCCTCATTAAGCATTAAAGCTCTATTGACAGCTATCATGTCTTGATAAGTGTCTCTATATTCATCCAACAAAGGAGAGCCTCCATATAAAGGGAATGCTTTTTCAATACCTCCTCTCTCGGTGTACTTATCAAAATTAAACCAAGGAGCATCTTCAGCAACCTCTTCGATATTATTATTTACTTTTGAGTCTAAATACTGAAACCTCCAATATAAGTCTCTCCTCATATTTTGCAAATCAGTTCTTGTGTTGCCTGTTAACCTTATAGCTCTTTCATCTATTTCTTTATGTAAATTTTTAACCTCTTCAGAAGCATCACTTTCGTGTATTTGCTCTCCTGTTACAGGGTCAAAAAGAAGGTCTGCTCCGTTGTCTCTAGCACCCTTAATTCTTTTAGATACTACTGCTATTTCTTTTTCTAATTTAGACTGTTCATCCTCACTTATTTCCTTTGAGTCAGCTTTTTTCTTTAAAGCATCAAGTTCATCAACCCATTTAGATATTTTAATCTCATGAGTAGTCATGAAACGATCTTCAAATGTAAAATCAAAACTAGAATTAAGCCTATCAACTGCTTTCTTTCTTCTAGAAACCTGAGCATCAAAACTCTCGCCACCAAATGCTCCTGATGACTCTTCAGAATCGGACAGCATTCTTTCTTCAGCTTTAATAGCCTTCATGTCTTCATTATAGGCATAGTCCTTAGACTCAGAACTCATTAATCCTGAAACATAGCCTTGATACTCTTCTTTTTTTAAAGGGTTTTTTATTTTAACAGCTCCCATTTCATAGGCCCATTTAAGACCTTCCATGCGATTTTTTTTCATTCTTCTTTCTGCTTCTATAGCAAAACCTCTATCCCTAACTCCTGCCCACTCAAACTGATCGTTTCTAAGCTGCCTGTCAACCATATCGTCAAGACTCCTGTCCTTAGTGTCTTTAATGTCAAAAGTTTCTTTACCCCATAATTTCTTATAGGCATCGGACTTAAGATCATTTAATGATTCTTTACCGAAGTCTTTAACGAGATTATTTTCTTTCTTCTTTTGGGAGACTTCTCTAGCGTTTCTTAAGTTTTTATTTACAGCATCTGCATGTAGTTTTGTTAATTCATTAATTATAGCTGCTTGTCTTTTAGGATCTTGAACATTTTCAGACATTGAAAGTCTGTTTTTCATTTCTTGTTCATAAGCATACCCTCCTATCTCTTCAACTGGTCCTTTAGGGTCTGCATATCTATCAACTGTCTTGTCAAATATTTTTTTAGCTACATCAGCATCTTGTTTGCTAACTTTTAATTCAACATCTTCTAAAGGTAAATCAGGCTTATAAAGGTTTTCGGTCTGAGATGTAGTTGGGATATATTCCTGTAAATTAGCAGCAAGTGCTTTTCTGTCCATAAATTTTGGACCACCCATTTTAGCTTGCTCCTCAGTTCTTGTAGGGCCTACTAAATCATCGTCCTTGCTTTCTGACGATATTAATGGTGATTTTATGGGTTCCTGAACAGATTCCGTAGAAATTTGAGAAGGCTCTTGAACAGGCTCTGGAGAAACTTGAGTAGGCTCTTGAGATACAGTTTCCTCTTTTTTTTTTACTAAAACCTTAAAGTCTTCTATAGGTTTAGCGTATCCTTTAGACTTAACATAGTTAAAATTGTCAACAATAACATCCTCGTCTGTATCTAAAAGTAACTTAAAATCTTCTATAGACTTAGTATATCCCTTAGATTTTGCTCTATTAAATAAATCAATAACTACTTCCTCGTCCATGTGTATTTATTTTTTACTGTAATCAACTCCTTTTGCTGGAGCCTTTTCTAATTCGTTAAACCTACTTGATGTCGCGTTTAGAGAATTTCTAACTGCTGGAGTTATAGGTATTAAAGTTGACTTTTTCCCAGCAGGTTTAATTATTTCATTGTTTTCATTTAAAACCTCTTTTTGTGTCTCCGAAATTCTTAACACATCTACTGTTGGTCCAGTTATTCCAGCCTCCTTCATCACTTTTTGGTAATTAGGGCCGAAGTCTTCCCATGGAATACCATACATAACAAAACCACCTTCTTTTGGAAGAGTTGTGTTAAATGATCTTTTTTGCCATAATCCATCTGCTGCAATTACAACTGGAGCACCAATTTCTCTAATCGCATTATCTCCAGAATCAAAATTAATACTTGCTGATTCTGGATAGTTAAGGCTTCCATCTTGCTTAATTTGGCCCTCCTTTGTTGTATAAGGATCGAATGTCTGAACTCCACCAGCACCTCTAGTAGGAGGTTCTTCAGTTATTTCTTCTGTAACTTTTGTAGTTGTAGCTGCTCTTATTTTACCCGAAGGTTGTGTCGCTACTATTCTATCTCTTAACTGTTTTTTAGCAAATTCTTTTAAGCCTTCAAGATACTCAGAAGATCCTGTTTCAGGGTCTACAATTCTACTCGGAGCATTAGCTATAGTTAGTGGATCATTATCATATAGAGCTGTCATAACCTTTTTAAATCCATCCGAATTTTTATCCCCAGCTCCTTCAGTAAAAGTTGTTCCTATCACTCCATCAACATGAGCATCTAAAGCATCTTCTTTTAAAATATATCTATTTGATCCACTTGAGCTAGGGTCTTGCTCCGTAAACATGCCTTTCGGCAAACCAAAGACTAAATTTTGTTCCCAATCTACAGGGTCTACTTTTAGTTGTAGTTTTGGAACTTCTGTCCTAAGTTGCTCATCTAAATTTAAAGACATATAATCTTCGTTAGCCCTTACACTTTCTTCAGTATATGAATCAGGATTTTGAGCTAATAATTCCTGCTGCTTTTCTAAATCTGCTTGTGTTTGCGTTGTGTAAGCTACACTGTTATTAAATTCAGCAATCTTATTATTAAATTCAACTCGGTTCTTTCTTCCGTCAGGACCTGAGAAAAAGTTACCATCAGACTTTTGGAACCCTTCTGTTAACCAATTAGAAATACCATCTCTTTTTTGTTGAAGATAGTCACCATAAGCTCTAGGTCCTCCTGTTTTAAGTTCTTTTAATCTTTCAAAAGCTAGTTCAGACTTTTTCTCGGTTTCCTGTTGCTTACGCCTACGTTCTACTCCTTCAGCCTTAATTCTGTCCATAGCATTTTTCCTAGCCTCAACTGAAAAATCACCGATAACTCCTGTGCCTACATTATATAGGGCTGATCCTGTTGTGCTTTGTTCTGCCATTATTATTTATATTTCTCTCCGTACTTTGATTTATATGCAGCCTGTTGTTCTGGAGTCATTACAGAAACCTCTGCTGCTGTTTTTAGTCCTGCATCACTAACAGCTCCACCACTTGTAGTAGTTGAAGCGTCTGTCCCTGCTTTTGCTTTTCTTGATGCTACTGTAGAAGCTGCTCCTGCTGCTGCTGACATAGCGTTAGACACGTTTTGTTGAGAAGATGCTAACAACGCTGCTTTAGCTGCTGAAGCTTTATCTATTTCACTTCTTTGAATAGCTTCTTTTTTATCTCCCATTCCTCTTAGTCCAGACAAATAAGACGCTTGATTAGCCTCTTTAGATTCTGCGTCTAGTGCAGATAATTTAAGAGCTTCGGTTGAACCTTGCTTCATTGCCTCTCCAAGCATTGCGTTTCTACCTCCAGCACCAGCTTGACCTAGTGCATTTGCTCTAGCTGCACCACCTAATTCTAATGCTTGAGCCTTTCCTGCAAAACCTTGAGCTGCCTTTGCTTTTTGCATTTCTAAGGCTTTCTTTTCCTCATCGGACACAGTTTCTTTACCAACCTTAATTCCTTTAGCTGCCTTTTTTTGTTTTGCTGCAATAACTCCACTTGTAATAGCGGAAGCTCCTGATATGCCTACTGATACCCAACTCATATGCTTAATTTTTTAATTATTAATCTTTTAAATTTATTTATAATTCGATTATCCTTCTTCTTGAACTTCTCGTAGTCCTCAAAAGAGTCTGCTATAACCAAGTCTTCTAATTCTTCTAAATCCTGAGTATTAGATGGATTATGATGAACAGTAACCCATACTAGTTCAGTCTCTGCATATAACACTCTTTTTGTGCCTGGAGGAGATATTATTGACATAGGGCCTTCTAACATTTCTTCACCTGCTCCTTCAGTAACAACTCTAACCCTACCTTTCATTAAAAAATTAGGGTGATCATGTTTATGAATCTTTCCAACTAAAACAGTGTCAGCAGGGATAGTTATTTCCCTTACATACATTTGGTCTGAAAACCTATGTACTAGGGGACAAACTTTTGAATCGCCTGAAAAAGAACTTTTTACTCCTTTTAACGCTTCTTCAAACCCAACTATAGAAGCTCTAGCATCACTACTGTAGCTCTCAAGACTTTTATTTATATCCTTAAGACTCATATATCTTGTAAATATATTAATTTTTTATCACCTATTCGACATTTCGCTAGGAGTAGATTTAACATTTAAAGAAAATAATACTGTATGTTCGGTATTATCAGACTCTAAAACCATTTCAAGAACCTTTCCTCTCAAGTCTCTGCCATCAATCAAAGCTTCTGTAGCAGTAGCAAATCCAGGAGAATTTAAATCTTTTAAAAACTCCGAATAATATATACCTTCTTTATTGATAAACTTACCTGCTTTTAACCTACTTTGCATACCTAATTTATACTGACTATTAGCAGGTACAGTGATTAAAGGAGCTGACCAAGGCAGATTAGACTCATAAGACATAGCTCTAAATACTTTAATGTTTTTAGCATTTTCATTAGAAACAGTTTGTATCTTAGATGTGTACTGAGTACCATAGAAGTTATTGTGAATAGGATTAGAATTATGAACGTATAACTTTCCGTCATTAAACGTTATAAGCTTCATAGAAGTACTTGCAACTCTTTCTGGAACATAATCTCTAAAATTAGTCCATCTTTTTATTTGATTTGAATATACTACAGTTTGGGGCTCAACAAAACCATTAACTCCTTTAAAAACTAATAAATTATCCTTGAAATATTGGTCGTGTACTCCATATACTCTCATGTCTTGACCCGACTTTAGAAATGCTTTAGATATGTCATTAAAGTGTTTAACCATTTTAAATGATGATATAGGGAATAAGCCATTACTAGACACTTGAACCACCGCACCTTTTAGTCCGTCCCAAAAAACAACGGTTCCTGCCCTTTCATAAACGCTCTCAGGGTTAATAGTTCCATAATGGTCTTGCATAGCCCGAACATTTCCAATAACCCTTTCTGTAGCTACTAAAGTGTCATCACCAGATGCAGATGTAATTACAGCCTCGTTTATATATAAAGAAACCGTCCTAAGCTCACATATAGATAATAAAACATTATTTGCTTTAATTAGTTTTCTTATAGCTCCATACTCAATAGGTAACAACTCATTGTTTACCCCTATAAAGTCATTTAACTTATTAATGTTTGACGCTTCATCTAAAAAGTCACTAAAAACTATAAGAGACTCTTCTTTCTTTTCTTTTTCTAACGGAGCCTCTATGTGTAACCTACCTATGTCTGTATGCTCACTATCATAAAAATCTGATATATTAGGATCTTCAATAGCTTTTGTTACGCTTGTTTGAGGATGGTCGTAAGTCATTACTCTTGTTCTGTAATAAGAATCACCCCTCTCAAATACACCACTAGCCCTTCCTATAATAATTCCACCTTCAGGACCAGAAGTGGCTCCAAATGCCTTATCTAAAACTATTGAATTACTAGTAGGAATTTCTGTTATTGTAGCTTTACCATTATAACTTCCATTTGTATATGGGTAGTCTTGATAAACATCTACAATTTGACCAACCACAAAATCATGAGAACCACTACCTATAAAAGACAAGTTTCCTGTGTTAAACTGATTATCTGTAAACTTCCATTCAGACTGGTTTTTAGCAGGCCCTTGGTGAAATCCATTTACAACCTCATAACACTGGCCAAATTCGTAATAAAGCTTGGTTTCAGAAAGTCTTTGTGGACGATACACCTCAATAAGACCTCCTGCTTGAGGTTCTATATCTGAGTTTTTTGCAATAGCAAGTGTTGTCGGGTCTGCCTCAACCAAAGCTTCGTCAAAAAAGTCATAATAACTTCCACCAGCAGTGTTTATAAATCTAATCCTCCAATCTAAGTCTATTGAAGCAGGCATAGAAACTGTTGTCCCTGGGTTTTGATCTCCATATTGAGTGATATTAGCTAAGTTCATTACGACTTTAACAGCAGTTGCAAAAGAACCTGTTACGTTATTATCCTCGTCATAAAAAGTTACATCAGAAATGATAAATTGAAAAAAGTCTAATGCAGATTCATTTTTAGTTCTTACCCACTGATAGTTTGTAGCCCACTCAGGAGCTTTATGTGCTATAGACCATTCTAAAGATGGTTTACCATAGTTTTCTTGCACTCCATACTCATTTCTTTCTGTATAAAAATTAACATGAGTTTGTAAACTTTCATCAGTGAATACCTGTGAAACCCTACTTCCATTATCTCTATATATTATACCAAATCTACCATCATAACCTCTTTTAAATCCTGAACCACCGCCAACTTCAGAAGAAGTTATTTCATTATCATTAAGCTCAAATGGATTATTTACATTGTAATAACCTGTATTTGTTCCTACTCCTATAGGAGAGTATCCAGAATTATCAACCGAAAATTCAGCCCATAAAGGATAGCCAATCGTTAAAACAGACGGATCTCTTCTAGGAAGCCCTGTTATATCATATATATAAGTATCACCGTAAATATTTTTACTGTAATTTCCGTTTGAATCTGTTTGTGTTGGCCTTGCAAATTTAGGCACAATAACAACTCCTTCAGCTCCAAAACCTGCATCGTTTCTAACAATACCTTTTATTTTCACTTTAGAAGAAACATCTAAATTAGGATTACTTCCTTGTAAATAAAGCGTACTTATCTTTCCTTGAAGATTACCAGGACCTGTGTCAGTAGAAGATCCGTCTGATTTAAATATATTTAATGATAGGGGTTGATTTACTGAAATTACTCCGCTTACACTTATTTCAGGATATTCGCTCGCAGTTACATAAAAGAATCCATTGTGATCTGTATATCCTTTTTTATTAAAAGATGTTTGTATTCCTTCTATTGGTCCAGAGCTAAATCCAAGTCCATTAAAGTTAAATCCTGATTCCCACCCTAATCTAGATAGTTCTATAGGTGGTCCAAATGGAGTAAAAGTTCCTGCGTCATTATCTTCTGTTAAGTATGCTACTGTAGCTTTTGGATTAAATGAATTGGCTGGACTTGATAAATCTACCACAGAGAACCCCTCTACAGCAGGATCATATGTTACATTTGAACTTGTTACTTCAACTATTTTTTCAGTACCCCAAACAAGTGAAACTCTAGGATCATAAGACACCGTTGTACTAGTATTTTGATAGCTTCCGTCTGCTAGTGAATCCGATGTTGTTTTATGACTAGCTACTCTCATCATATACTTTCCTGGAGGTACATTTTTTATCTCAAACCTCTGATATATTGGACCATTACCTATAGCTGTTTCCATATCTGACTTATCTGAAGTAGACCAAGCCCTATACACGCCCTTATTACCCACAGATGCAGCAGGAGATAGAACATCTTGATCGGTAATATCATAAAAATCGGTTCCTGCTAAATAAACAACAAAGCCTCCTAAAGGTATTCCTTGGTCATAGTCTTCATCTGTATTTTGCTTGCTGTTTCCATCAACACCTCCAAACTTAATAGGGCCATTTTCTTCTTCTTGCCATATAACCTGCTGTTTGTATTCACTTGAAGGAGAGTCATACTCTTTCCACTTGTTTTTTATAAGTATTGAGCCTGAAATTGAATATGTGTCTGGAATTTCAATAGGGTTATTATAACCAATATTAATGTCAGCCTCAACACACACTGGATCAAAACCTCTAGTTATTCCTCCATGATAAAGCCTGTTTTCAACAAATTCTTGAGTATCTGATTTTTTAGGGACTTCGTGATAATTAATATTTGACTCAGCCTCTGGTAAAAAAGTGTATGCTTCGTCATTATAAAAATCAAAAAAATGGTCTACCTCTTTAGCTCCAATTTCTGATTCAGTAAGAGATTCTATTAATTTCCATTTACCTCCATTCCCTTCTCTAAAGCACAATTCAACTTGCTTTATAACAGCCCTAGAAGATACATCTAATAACCTATCGTCAGTATAAAATATTCTTATTCCGTTTAAGTTTTCGTTAGGATTGCCATAAGAAACTTCAGGATAACTAATGAGACTATAAGGACTAAGTGTAGTTTTTTCATTATCATCGAAAACATACCTTACAGCAAACTGAAAGTTCTTTTTAGTAATATAATTAGAGAGCTTTGCTGTATTAGCAAACAACTCAAAGCTAGGCTGACAAGCAGGAGATGCTTTAATTTGATTAACAACGTCTGTGTTAATATTTTTATAAAAATTATCTGGAACTACTAAAAAATCAAATCCTCCTGTCAAAAACTGTATATCGCTATTTCCTGGATTTAAAAATTCTATTTGTAAAAAACTACCACAAGCGTTTGCAACTATAGTATTATCACCATCTACTTGATCATTAATTGCTGCTGCTGCTTGACTAGAAAAACTATCTAAAGTTGTTGGAACTCCACCTATTTCTGGGATATATACAGTAAAAACACTATCATTAAAATCATCTGTAATTTCTATAGATCCTGTATAAGCATTAGTATCCAAATATAGCTCATAAGCATCAGGGAAGAATATATTTATTTTTCTAGGAACAGAACTATTATCCCCTTTGTTAATGTTTATCTTTTTTGGCTCTGTTTTACCATCTGTCCAATAAAGTTTATCATCAACTAAGTCTATGGAATGTATATTACTATCAGCATTAAAATCAAATAATTTACTTTTTGAAATGGTGACTATTTCTTCTGTATCTATGAAGAATCTCATGATTAAACCATCATTAACAACCTTAGATACAGGGCCAGTTGGTGTTTGCTTAATTACACTAAGATTAAATAGAAAATATATAATGCTGTTTCCTACAACATCCTCATAAGCTCCTATAGTATTATATATACCATCTGGAAGGCTATCTTCAACTTGTAAGTTTCCTTTTAGATTTTCTATCGCCCCAACGCTTCCTGTGTCGCTAGACCCATTTCTTATATTGGTAGCACTTCTATAATCGCCTTGTGGCATTGCTCTGTCCTCATCATCCGAATTTAAACCAGCAAAGCCCTCTCTTTCTACGTTTTGCATTATCTACTAAGTGTTTGTTTAGAAACAGAATACTTATTGTCCATGTACTCATCAATAGTAAAGATAAAGTTAAAATGTCTTAAATCAGCCTCAGCTTCTAAAAATAATCGCTCTCTACGAGTTTTAGCTGACTGAGCTATCTTATCATTATATTCATCTAACTGCCAATGAATCCATCTTCTCAAAGGCTCAACAGCCTCTCTAGGAACAATAGATGATCCGTCTTTATTTATTCCTGATGATTTATATTCCAAAACTATTTCTCCACAGTTAGCCTTATCCGTAAATGCTATTTGTCTGTCTTCAGGATTATATCTAAACTGAAACAAACCAACTCCACCACCTAAACCATATTGTTCTCCAACATATTGTCCATTTCTATAATGGTCTAAGTATGAATAACCGAAGTCAGGGAAATAATAATCAGCACCAAATATATTAAATACTTTATCGCCCTTAGATGCGTCCTTAACAGGCATACATTTATTCTTATCTGGAAAAGGTATGTCTGGATTTAAACTAAGTGTTATTAATTGACCTTCTACAATCACACCAACTTTTGTATAGTCTATATAATCGTCAGGAACGTCTACTGTAAAATTATCGTTTTGTGTTAAATAAGCTGTTCTAACAGAATCTAATGTATATAAATTTAATCTTGTAAGACCTAATACAGCATACTGAAGTGCTTTCTTTCTTTTTACAGAAGTGTTTTCATTTATATCCATTAAAACTAAATTGACTATGTAGTTTAATGACACATATCCTGATGTCTGTTCTTTTCCCATAATTAATTAGCGTTAGAGTCGTTATAATTGTCTTGTGGAGTTTCTTTTTCTTCGTCCAATAATTTTGAAATCATCGTAATGTATTCCGCTTCTAGTACAGCAGGAATTGGAATTATCTCATCACTTTTAAAATCATCAATAGCAGGAATCATCCTAATAAGTAATCCACTAACACCAACAGGAATGTCTCTAAGGTACAATCTATCTCCTTCTACATAAACTTCTGGATTAGAAAAAGAATCAGCTTCTAAACCTGCAAATACAGAATCATCTCCTGCATCCATAATATTGAAAGTATTACTAACTTCTTTCATTGCACTTACTGAAAGTAACCCTTTATTATACGGTAATGTTATTATTCTTGAAGGTAAGTCAACGTACTTTCTATCAGTGTCACAATCATCTTTTACTACAACATTTTTATAAGCTTTATAGAACTCTCCTGGAAGACTATTACCACCTTCTTTTCGCATCTCTTTATAAGCAATATCTATAATTTGATTTCTAGCAACTTCTGCCATAGCATAAATTATAGTATAGTGAAATTTAGGCTTAGAAGGTGCATCACCGCCATGTTTGATTTCGCTTATTAATGCTGCTATTTTTGCTTTTGTTAATGACATCTATATTCCTTTAGTTTTTACCAACTCAGCATATTGAATTAATTGATCTTCTCTTATGTTTATTCCCATATATCCTATAATGACTCTAGCAATATCGTTTAACAATATTTCTGGCAAATCTATATCTACACTAGAAGAAGGATTAAAGATAGGATTATCATTTGCGTCTAAAGTATATCCCCATACTGGAGTTGTTATTTTCTTTAAGTATGTAAAAGTAACCGAACCTAAGTCTTGAGGACTAAACAAAACTTTTGTTTTATCATAAAAGTTACACACTGGAAATTCGTGAGTTGGTTTTTTAATTGCGTTATTAAGTCTTCCTGTCCAATTATCATCTGACATAACCTCTACTGCAATAGGCTCTACATCAGGAGTGCCTGTTTCTGCATTATTTTCAATACGCCTATATGAAATTGAAGATAAATAAACATAGTCCGATGGGATAGTCATAAACCCACTATCATCTACACTTAATACTTGTGTGTTTTTTAAAAACCTTAAATCATCTTTTACTTTCTGGGTTATGTCATAAGCAACACTTGGAAGAGGCTGCATAGGACGATACTCAGAAACTAAACCAATAAGCCATCTCTCAATATCGTCAATAGACCTAGACACAAGCATGTTAAACTGCTTTGGAGAATAATTGTTCCCTGACTGCTCTTTATTTGATATATAATCAACGTATTGTTTAAGTGTGTCTATTGAAATCATTGACTCTTATTATTGTATTTTAGTTACCTGAAGGTCTTGAATATTTGTTGTTTGAACACCATCAGTAGACACTCTTACTTTTATATCTAAATTATCTAGAGTAAAATCTTGTCCTACAGAAAGCCCTTTAGGAGAAAACAAAGTTAAAGAACCTGTTCTAGCTCCTGCTGCATCTGTGTAATCAATTCTAAGTCTATAGTAAAATGTTATATTAGTTTTATAAAACACTTCTATTCTAATAGCTGCATTAATACTAAGAGCTGGAAAGCTCCAAGAAGCAGGAAGACTTATATTCCCTGTGCCTAGATTAATATTTAAAGCACCAACATGATCAACTAATTTAGTTGCAGATGTTCTTATTAATAGTCCATCTCCAACTTTATTTAAAGTATTTCTTAACAAAGTAAAGGTTTTTACAGGGACTAGAGCAGAAAGAGAGCTTCCTTGAGCAACAAAATCATTGTGCAATGAAATAACATTGTCTTGTCCTAATCCAGCAAAAGATAAGGTTAAATTATCTGACAATGAAAATGAAGAGTTGCTATCAATATATGATACAGCTAAAGTAAAATCAGTTGTGTTATCTGTCACAGAAGTAACTTCTCCAAACCAAAACTTAGTAGAGTCATCTGATTTAAAAATTTTAACCCTTCCAAACGCTCCACCATTATTAAAACTTTCAATAAATTCATTAACATCTATACTGTCACTATTTATATCTGATACGTAAATTTCAGAAACAGAAGAAGAAGTTGCAGAATTAAACCTTAGTTGTGTAGAAGATGGTCCACTTGAAGTTGTTGTAGAAAAAACCCAACTACTAGAATAGCCTCCAGGATCACCTACAGCTCCTGTAGCTCCATTAGTTCCATTAGTTCCGTTTGTTCCATTAGTTCCGTTTGTTCCGTTTGTTCCAGGAGCACCAGCAGCACCAGCAGCACCAGTAGCACCTGTTGGTCCTTGAGGTCCTTGAGGCCCTGCAATAGTAGTTACCTGAAATGGATTTATAACTTCCGAGATAGATGTATCACAATCAGCAGGAGTAGTTTCAGAACATGATGAGGTATCACAACCACACTTATCTGTACAAACTAATATTTTACCTTTATAAGATGCAGCTAATTCTAAATTACCGCATTGTAACGCCATTTTATATAAGTTATAATATAATACTGCGTCATCTAATTCTTTTCTAGTTGCAGAAGCTAAAGTTGGATTACTATTCTTTTGAGTGTCGTATTTATTACTAATACTTTCAATACAGTTGTGTAAATCGCAAGAACCATCTGCTTTTACTACTACAATTTCTTTCTGGCCATCAAGCAAATACACTACAGGACCATCTCCAATATTTACGGTGATAGTAGACTGAATTTTAGCTGTCCATGTTTTTGTTGCTATAGGGGTAGCTGTAACTCTTTCTAAAGAAGATACTGTGTTTGAAAGACCACTTTCTGCTGGTGGAACTAAAGTATGAACTCTAGAAACACTCACTAAATAACTGCCATAATCAGTAACATCTACACTTGTTAAAGTTGCCTGCTCTAAATCATAAGACACATCTAACTTCAAACAAGGAACATCTAACTTATAGTTAAATGTACTTTCTGAAAGATATTGACCTGGGTCTGTTGATCCAGATATTTGAACCCTATACTGAATTGAGTAATTTCCCTTTAGTACTTTCCTGTTAACATCTAAAGGAAGTTTTACAGTGCTAAAAGACAAAGAAACGTTAGCATCTATATCTGGAGTTGCAAAACTACTATTTTGATAAACTGTTGCGCCTGTTGGGTCTATAATGGTAAATATACCAACTACATCTGTAAGAGCTATACCAAAAGTCCCAACATAGTCAGTGCTGTCTGTGAAAGAGAACACTTTAGAGGAACCTGATAAATCAAATGTAGTACTTAAATTAATTGAACTATCTATAAAAGCCATTGTGTATTTTTTTGTAAATATATGAATAAAAAAGCTACATTCCCACTATAAAAAATAGAAACGTAGCTTTTAATACATTACAATAACTACACTAAGCTTTTGCTGTTGCTTCTTTTTTAGAAGTTTTTTTGCTTTTGGCCTTTGTTGCTAAAGTTTCTAGCTTCGCTTCTTCTACTTTTGTTCTTAAGTATTGTCTCCAATTTTTGTCATCAAACTTAATTAAATAAGTAGCGAGTCTACTAATTCCTTCTTCACCGCCTCTAACTTCACAAATAGCCTCATCTTCTTTTCCTGTTGCTGTAAGTAAATACCATTTACCTATATCTTTGTTATGCTTAATAATATTAAACTCTATAGAGTCATTTATTAAAGCTAACAATTCTACATCTCCATCAGAACCTACCTTATCTAAAAAGGTGTCTAATTTAACCTCTAAATCTCTTCCTGAAATAAAAGGTTTAATAGACATTTGAATCTCTTCAATATCCATAGAATCTATTCCTGGTATTTGATAACTTTTAGCAATATCTGTAATTTTTTCTAAAGAAAGAGATAATAATAAAGTTGTAACTCTGTTTTCTTTCTTAAATAATTTAGATGCTGTTTTAGCTTCTTTTGCTTTGTTTTCAGTAAAGAAAAAAGTTTGTTTATCTTGTGCTCTATACTTACTAGTTGCATTCCTGTCACTTAACACTAAGAAAGCAATAAGATCCATGTCTTTTTCATCAAGAGTTAATTCTCCTGTGTGACCTATTTGAGTAGTTAAAGGATAATAATCTTCAACAACTTTATTACCTATTTCTTTAGGTCTTTTTGTCTTGTAATATCTAAATAATAAAGAACCGTCATCAGTATAAGTACTAAATGTATTTTCTAAATTAAAACTTCTTGGGATCTGCCATCTCTTGTTTACATTATCGAATTTCTTAAGACGATTTACAAGTTTAAATGTTACAGGGAATTTTTCTATTCCTAACTTAGCAAGATATGCTTTGTTTACTTTTTCTTCTTTTCCGTTTAATTCTAACATTGGTGTTATTTTTTAGTTGAACACATTATTGTTAATAATAAAAGCTCCTGAGATAACCCAGGAGCTTTTTTAATTTGTCATTATTAAGGCTTGACAATAACCATTTGATTACCTGCTGCGAAGTGACCGCCAATTTGCGTTCTTAAATCGTAGTGGTTTACATCTTTAGAAATAACTTTCAAACCGTTTCCAGCTCCATTTATTTGCCAAGACTCCATCATTCTTGAGTAGCTACCCATTGCTTTGTAACGACATCCAAATGTAGGTACATCATTTTGCGTTTTAGTATCTTTCTTCTTTCCAACTGGACACCAGATACCTTGTTTAGAGTAGTCATACCCAGCAGCTCCGTAAAGTTTTGCGTGAGATAAAATACCTAATTGTTTAAAAGCAAATGTACGTCCTGCTTTCGTTAAGCATTTGAAACCAACTGAAGCAGCTAAACCTTCGTCACCACCAAACATTTGGCTGTAAGCAGATTTAGTGTAATTAATATCAGTTGTTGCAAAATAACTAACTAAAGCATCTTCAATATCTACATTTAAGTCAATACCATTAAAACAAGCAATGTTTCTAGAAGCAAACTCCTTATCTAACAATTTAGCTGTTTCGTTAAATTTAGCAACACTATAAGAACCTGCTGTATAGTTCACAATGTTTCCATTAGACTCAACATATGGGAATAAACCTTCAGTTGACTTAATTGTTCTTTGAGTAGCTGAATCAACTAATGCTGCGTTTGTATTTGTAGTTTTTCTACCAAATAGTAATGCTCCATCAATTTTCAAGTTCATTCTATAATCAGCGTCTAACTGACCTTTAACATAATAAGCGTTAATAGCTCGTCCACTTGAATCTTTGTCAAACCATTTTCTGTTTGTCATTTCAGTACCAGTAACACTCATACGCTCTTTAATAATTTGAACGTTGTTTGTGTACTTGTAAGTACCTGCAAATGCAGATTCTGGTTGGTCAGAACCTTCAGAGAAAGCTGCCGACATAATAATTAATTCTTGACCTGCTGCTATTGCTGGAATGTTATCACCTAATTGGTTAGGTGTAAGCTGAACAGTAATCGTTGGTACAGTACCAGAAATACTAGTAACTGAAGCAGTAACTCCATTAGGGAACATTAC
>CERP01005197.1_pt1 | contig 19733 bp, 32 predicted proteins | sample 530801 | NCBI WGS metagenome assembly CERP01 (sample SAMEA2620991, study PRJEB7988) | marine metagenome | biome: marine biome (ENVO:00000447); feature: surface water layer (ENVO:00002042); material: "saline water (ENVO:00002010), including plankton (ENVO:xxxxxxxx)" | depth 5 m | reverse complement strand
GTCAATATTTAAGTGCAAATCCTGAAGTAAATAAAAAACCTCCAACGGATCAAGTAACACCTCAGTTTGATTCAATAGAAGAAAACACAGACAATATTAGAATATCAGCTCCTGAAGGTGCTAACACACAATCTCTTAACGTAAATCAATTATTTGGAGGAGGTGACACATAATGGCTACTCAAGATCAAATAAGACAAGTTGCAGAAGACGCTGTAGATTCAGCCAATAATTACATTACTTTGATGGAAGGTTCTCCTAATGAAAAAACTTTTTTATTAGAGAGTCCTGGAAATCCTACAGCAAACGATTTAAAAAAAATTAAAAAAGCTTATGGCATTCCTTTAGACGCAGATCTTCTTGCTACTCAAACCGCTTTAAGAGATATAGAACAGACAGGAGCTACAAGCTTGTTGTCTGAGATTCCTTTTGAACCAGGTACACAAGAATACGCTGCTGAAATGATGGGAAGAGTTTCTGAAGTAAATAATCGCTTAAAGCTCAGTGAAGATCCAATTAAGTATTACACTAATAATAAGTTTAACAAACCAGCAGCTGAAATGATTGGAGGTATTGTTGGTACAGCGGGAGTTCAAGGATTAAAAATGGCTGCAACAAGAAATCCTTTTGGAGTTTTAACACCTGGACAATTTTTTATGGCTGAGACTTTAGGTTCTTCAGCTGGAGCTATAGCTTATGACTTTGGAAATGATATTCTACGTCACTTAAATAATCTTCCAGCAGATGATCTAGCAACAAATGTTAACCAAGCTTTGTATGATACTATGTTGAATGCAATGTTTACAGGTGGAGCTCAAACGCTTGCTCCTATTTTTAATCACACGAAAGGTTACGTGCAAAAGAAAATTTTTGGTGTTAATCCTTCTAAAGAAAATTTACAAAGACTTACAGAAATTACAGAAACTTATGGATTACCAATGGGGTATATTCAAGCTACAGATTATGGTTTTTTAAAAGGCACAAGTAAAGTTATAGGTGTTTTTCCATGGATAGGGTCTGCGTTTCCAAAAAGTCAACAAGCTACAACTGAAGCATCAAGACAATATATGAATACAATCATGAATGGTTTTGCTCCTAGTGCAACAGTTAGTAATCTAGGTAAAGACTTAACTAAATTTATGGGTGGTAATTATGATTCTGTAAGAGCTGCTCAAAGATATTTATATGAAAATTTTGAAGATTATGCTGCTCAATTAGGGGATGCGAAAGTTATTAATATAGATAATTTTAAAAAGGGAGCTAAGGATTTAAGTAATGCCTTTAAGAGAGGAACTCCTGAAATGGATAATTATACAGAGTTTAAGTATCCAGGAGATGGATCAAGAAGAAGTTTTGGAGAATTATATAATACTCTTTCAAATTTAAAGGCTGACGTAACTTTTGATCAAGCTTTAAATCTTAAAAAAATGTTTAATGATTTTGCTATTAATTATAGAAGAGAAACAGGAGGTGGAAGTATACCTGAAGAACTAGCCAAACCTATTAATGACTTAGCACAACTTTTAGAAAGAGATATGTCCAGTTTAAAAAATATTGATAATGCTACAGACGAAGTAATATTTAATACAGCTCTTAAAAAATTAGCTACAGCGAATGATTTCTTTGCAGCAACCATAGGTGACTTTTCAGGTGGTGTAGCAACAAATGTTAAAATGGTCAAAGGAAATATTTTTTCTCCAGGTGCCGCTGATCAGTATGGAATGATGTATAACAAAGAAGCTTTTGATGTGATTTTAGGTCGTGCTAAAAATGATCCTGAAGCGATGAAACATTTACTAGACCTAGTTCAAACACCTCCTGATGCTGTTAGAGCATACAAAAAAGCGGGTAATAAAGAAGGTGTTGTAGTAGATTTAGAAGTCTTAGCTAGAAATGAAGATGGAAAATTAGTTAAAAAAGTAATGCCTGTTAAAAGTATGGCTCCTGGCGCTGGAAATCGAATGGTAGTAAGAACAATTTTTGATCAAGCAGCAGAGTCAGCCTTTACAAATTTACCTGTAGGTAGAACAGTTCAAGACTTTTTAAATGCTCCAGGTGCTAATCCTTCTGAAGTTTTGAAAAAAGGATTAACTAAAGCTTCTCCAAATTTAAAGGAATTTAGTGGTGTTGAATTTAATGTTGGTAAATTCGCCGACGCTCTTGGTTTAAACTCAGAAAATGGAATAGAAGTTCTAGAGACAGCTCTTAAAGGTACAGGGTCCACGGTTCCTCAGATACAGAAATTTTTACAAGCTGCCGAATCCGCTGGAGCTTTTACTATAACAGACCCTTCAACTTTTTTACAAAGACGATTAACTCTTACAGGATTTAAAGGAATGTTTATGTTTGGTGGTATGGCTGGTGGAGCTAGTGCTGCGACTGGTTTTATGCCTGGTGTTGCGGGTTCTTTATTGACTGTCGCTGCTCTTAAATATGGTTCAACTATTTTGACTAATCCAAAATATTTAAAAGCTTTCACAGAAACATTTGACGCCTTAGCCAACCCTCAGAAGGTAGCTAAAGATGGTCTTTTACTTAAAACTTCTACAAGAAATGATTTATTAGAATGGGCTGATAGCACTTTACTAAGTGATGACCAACTACAACAAGCTGAATTTTTACAAAATGTTGATAAATCAATTGTTAATTTAATGCAAAATCAAGCGGGACCAAAAGAAGCTGAAAAAGTTAGAGAAAGACAAATTGAAATGATGTTAAAAGGTCCAACAAAAGAGGAAATATTAATAGGTGATGAGCTACAAACACGATTCAATCCAACTTTAATGAGTGATGCGAACATTTCTCCACAGCCAAATACTACACCATTGAATCCTTCAGCAAGAGCTGATTTAGCTTTTGGATCAATTGATGATGCTTTAGCTAGTCAGTCGGGAATAGGTGGATTATGAGCAACGCGTTATCTGGTGTAAGAGCTATAAATAATTTACCAGCTCCAAGAATGCCTGTGGTAAAAATGAGAAGCGGTGGATCACCAGGAGATCTATCCGAACCACCACCAACTAAGGCACCTCCTATGCCTCAACCAAGGTTTTATGAACAAGCCACTATGGAAGAAACAGTCATTCCAAGTGAGCCAAGAGTTAACCCAAATTACGATACAGGAGCTATATTTCCAATGCCCAATATTCAAGGACCAATATCCTCAGAGCCAGGTATCATGAATATACCACAAATGGACAGAGCTCCTGAAGGTACTGTTATGCAAGATATGATAATGAAGGGAAGAGTTTTAGATCCTAGAGATATTTATCCTCAAGATCCTGATCCTAGTTTTGCACTGCCTCCAGGTGTTCGACCTAAAACAGGAATACTACAAATAACAAAGGTGTATGACATATGATCGAAATAACTGATGAATTGATTGAAAGGGTTAAGGCCCATGAAGGGTATAGGAATACCGTCTATTTGGACACGCTAGGCAAAAAAACTGTGGGTATAGGACACCTTTGCGTAGAAGATCATTGGGAAGAAGATAGAGAATATGAAGAAGCTTACCTCATGAACATCTTTGAAGGTGATTTAAAAGAAGCTTGTGTCAATGCAGAATCTCTCATCAAAGAACACATTACATCAGATATTCATTTAGATGAATCTATAGAACACGTCTTAGTAGAAATGGTGTTTCAACTGGGTATTGGAGGTGTGGGAAAGTTCAAAAAGATGTGGAAAGCCTTAGATGAAGGTAATAACGAAGAAGCTGCGAATCAAATGCTTGATTCTAGGTGGCATTCTCAAACTCCTTCGAGAGCAGAAGATCTCGCAGAAATAGTTGCAAGCGCATAAAGAAAGTAGTAGGATAAACACATGGCAAATATATTTGGATTAGCTAAAAAAGGCTTAGGAATGCTAGGTAGAGGTAAAGGAAAGGGTATGATTGGTAAAACAATTAAAGATACATCCCCTCCTATGATTAAAATTAAACCTAAACCAAAGGGATCTAAAACTTCTACTACAAAAGTAGTAGGAAAACCTGAAAAATTAGACTTTGATAAATATGAACAGCCCTCCGCTTTAAGAAAAGGAAAGGGTGCTACTTTATCTAGCATCAAAAAAAATAACCCTAAGTTATATAAAAAATATATGGAAAGTTTAGGTAAAAAATGAGAAAAGATTTAAGAAAAAGATATGGTATCGTAGATACATTTAAGGCACCTAAGATCGAAGATGATGGTGGTTCTCCTAAAGAGTACACGGACCACGGTGCATTTACCAATGAAGCTAAGCCAAGCCTACCTGAAGGTTACAAAAAAGGCGAAGCAAGAGGTATGGGAGCTGCTATCAAAGGCGGCAAATATATCATAGCTCCAGGAGAGTAACATGCCTTTTTCAAAATATTCCTCTAAGCAAAAAAAGTTAGCACGGATTGCAGAACCACGAGATGCGATTACAGGAGCTGACTTTGCTGCTTTAAAAAAGAAACCTAAGAAGATGAATAAAGGTGGAGAAGTCATGAACGATCAAGAATTTAAAGTTCAAGAGATTCCCACCCCTAAAATTTAATTACCTAGAATAAAACTCAATCACTAGATTCGGTTCCATCTGAACTGCATAAGGAACGTCAACGAGTTGAGGTCCTCTTACAAACTTACCTAAATGAAGATACTCTGGAATATCTCTTTCATTAGAACTTAAAGCCTGAATGATCATAGGAATATTTAAGCTTTCTTCCTTCAAAGATATTTCATCACCGTCTTTGACTTGGTAAGATTTTTTATCAAGAACTTTACCATTAACCATCACGTGACCATGGTTCACTAATTGTCTTGCTGCAAATACTGTGGGTGCAAATTTTAATCTAAACACAACAGCATCGAGACGTCTTTCAAGAAGTTCAATTAACAATTGACTTGTATCTCCTTTGCGTCTAGCAGCTTCTACAAAAATCTTTTTAAATTGTTTTTCTGTTATGTCACCATAATATTTCTTGAGTTGTTGTTTGGCTTTTAATTGTATTCCAAAGTCAGATAGTTTTCTTTTTCTTGCCTGACCATGTTGTCCTGGACCATAAGGTCTTTTATTGAAAGGACTCTTCGGTCTACCCCATAAGTTTAAACCTAATCTTCTATCTATTTTATTTTTTGATTGTATTCTTTTTGTCATAATTATTTAAGTAATCCACTCCTTTGCAGCGTCTCCCATAACTTGGCTAGCAATGTCAACCTTGTTCTTTAAAGCCGTTAAGATTTTTTCATCTATTGTACCTTTAGAAACAAGATCAACATAAGTAACCTTATTCTTTTGTCCTATTCTATGTGCTCTGTCCTCTGACTGTAATCTAATCTCTAAATCATAGTTGTTTGAAAAATACACAACAGTGTGAGAGGTGGTAAGAGTAATTCCATAGCCACCTGTTTTCGGATTAGCGACCAAGTACGTAAGGTCATTCTCCACATCCTGAAAATTTTTGACAAGATCCATCCGTGTCTGATTAGCAGTGTCACCATAAAAAGCTGAAGTCGAAGTTTCACCATATTTCTCCTTTAGTAGTTTTGTTATTATCTGAATGTTATGTCTATAATTAGCCCAAATAATGACTTTACCTGTGGCCTCATCTAGTACATGCAACAATTCACTATAACGATTGCCAGGGACGTCGTGAGTCTCACCATCATCGTTGATAGTAAACTCACAACACACCTGGTGCAGCTTCACAATTTGTGAAAGTCTGTTTGCAGTCGTCGTCGTTTTGTCGTCAAAGATAAACATAGCGTTTCGCTTTAACGATTCATACGCTACGAGCTGTTCCTTGCTCATTTGTACGAATCTTTTCTGATAGATCTTTTCAGGGAGATCTAAACAATCTTCTTTTTTCACTCGGTAAGAGCTACTCTTGATTAATACATCAAGCTCATCAAGTCTTTGATAGCCTGTGATTAAAGGAAAGGTTCTGCCACTTGATGTGGGTTTTGAAATAACTTTTGCGTAACGAGCACGAAACGCATAATAATTATTCTGTCTTAAAATTCTTGTATCTAAGAAAGCAAACTGCGCAAAAATATCTAAAGGACTTTTTGTGACAGGAGTACCTGTAAGAATTCTTTTGTACTTTACATCTTTAGCAACACGTAAAATGTTTTTCGTTCTCATAGCTGCTGGAGTCTTAATCGTTGTGCTCTCATCAACAATCATCATGGTTTTATTTTTATCTTGTTTGGAGATAAATTTTTCTAAAAAAAGAAATCCTTTTTTACTAGAGATAGATTCTATGTTCATAAGAAAAATAAAAAGACCTTGATCTTGTTTAACAAGTATCTGTGTTAGATCTTCTTTTGTTTCAGCATCTTTTAACGAAGGGTCCCAGGTAGCGATTCGCATTTCCTGATCTGTATACTCTGTAATCTCTGTATGCCAGTTACGATACACGGACTTCGGACCAAAGATCACGACAGAATTTATTTTATTTTCACTATATAAATCCAACATATCATGAATAGCAGTAATAGTTTTACCTGTACCCATCTCCATAAGATAAGCGAAAACATTAGAATTTTTTCTTCTACACTCTGACACAGCAGTACGCTGATGCTCGAAGAGCTCTTTTTTATAGTTAGCCATAAAAATAATATATTGCATTTTTCTAGGATTTCAAGTATAAAGAATTTATAACAACACTAGGAGGTGTTATATGGCTAACGAAATAAGCTTCGAGGAATTGAAGCACGACTCAGGAGATCTCAAAAAGCTTGATGATACAAGTTTAGAGACTCTTTCAGTTCTTATTCAAAAACTATTAGACAAACAAACTTTAGTTGAAGAATTAGAATTATCACTAAAAGAACAGAAGAGGGAAGTTGAATTATTATCCTCTGAGACAATACCACTTAAAATGCAAGAGATGGGAATTACATCTACACAGATGGATGACGGCAGTAAGGTTACTTACAAAGATGAATTCTTTTGTCGTATTCCAAAAGATAGATCATCTGAAGCTCTCAAGTATTTAAGAGATGAAGGTCTTGGAGACATAATTAAAAATCAAGTTTCCACAAGTTTCGGATCGGGTGAAGATAATATGGCTGGTGATTTAGCTGGATATATTCAGCAAAGTTACGGTGTCACCCCTGACGTGAAAGAATCAGTGCATCCTTCGACACTGAAGGCGTCTCTTAAAAGACGTCAAGAAGAAGGAATTTCGGACCCTGAGGATCTCTTTGGGATTTTCATACGTCCAGTAACCAAAGTAACGAAAGGTAAAAAATGAACGAACCAAAAGCAAAAAAAGAAGTAGCAACTAAATCAGAAAACACTGTTGCTGTTTCACAGCCTATGGATCTTGCCACAGTAATGGCAGACCAAGGTGCGGGTTTATCTAGTCATACAATGGATGACTTAGCTATTCCCTTTATGAAGATACTTAGTTCTATGTCTCCACAGACAAAGAAAAATAAAACTGAGTATATTGAAGGAGCGACAGAAGGCATGATCTTTAATACTGTTAGTCAGGATTTGACTGATGGTACTAAAGGAATTTCAATCGTACCCTGTCTCTTTGAACCTGTTCTACTTGAATGGACGGATAGAGGACAAGGATCTTCGGCTCCTGTTGTTCATCCAGTTGATTCAGATATTCTGAATCAAGCAGTCAAGGATTCTGAAGGTAAACTTAGGTTGCCTTCAGGAACTTACTTAGAGAGGACTCACAATCATTATTGCCTCCTTATCGATAATGAAGGATTCACTTCTCAAGTGCTTCTTTCTATGAAAGTAAGTCAACTTTCTAAGTCAAGAAAGTGGAACACGATGATTATGTCAGCCAAGGTTCGAAATGGTGACACGGTTATCAATCCTCCTAGTTGGTACTACACATACCATCTACAAACCAAAGCTGAGACTAATGACAAAGGCGATTGGTACGGCTGGAATATTACAAGGGGTGAGGTTGTTCCAGCGTCTGTTTATAGTGAAGCTAAGCTTTTTCATGACTCTATTAAGAGGAAGGAAGTTAAAGTTAACTATTCTGAGGACGAAGGCACAGATAAAAAGGATAATAATCCTTTTTAGTAATCATTGATTGTGGTGGGGTCTAAGTGGCCCCACCCTTTTGTTGAGTGTGATGGCAGATCATATAAAATTTAGAGATATATTTAATGGCTTAACTCGAGCACATGGTGTTTATCATAAAGGGGAAGTCAAAGAAAATGGTAAAGTTAGTGGTAAAGCTTTTATTTTAAAAGAAGAAGTCACTGACACCCACTGGAAAAATCATATAGAAGGAATTGAACCTTCCTTAGGTATTGTACCTATTAGAGATGACAGCACTTGTAGTTGGTGTTGTATTGACGTTGACGACTACACACTAGATATTTTAAAAACAATCACGAACATTAGAAAACTGAAAATACCAATCGTACCCTGTCGATCTAAATCAGGTGGATTACATTTATTTATCTTTGTCAAAGGAAGTATTACTGCTTCACTTGCTAGGAAGAAATTAAAAGAGATTGCCTCAATTTTAGGTTTTGCTCACTGTGAGATCTTTCCAAAGCAAACTGAGCTTGATGTTAAGCGTGGAGACACAGGAAATTTTTTAAATCTACCTTACTTCAAGGGAGACATGAGTGGAAGATACTCAATTGATGACAAAGGGGAGTCAAGAACGATGGAAGAGTTCTTCGAGGCTGTAAATCAGTATGCAATCATACCAGAGGACTTCCAAAACCTATCTGTAAAGTCCTTAAAACCGAAAAAGACCTCTTTTGATGGTCCTCCTTGCATAGAAATCCTTCAAAACATAGGTATTTACGAGGGTGGACGTGATGATGCAGTATTTCACTACTGTTGTTATGCCAAGAAGAAGTTTCCCACGGACCAATGGCAAAACGAAGTGTTTAAATTTAACACAGACTACTGCAAACCTCCGATGGGTTATGATCAAGTCAAGCAAAAGATAGATCAGCACGAGAAAAAAGATTACGGATACAAATGTAAAGACCAACCAATGATGTCTCACTGTGATAGTTCTAAATGTAGAGTAAGAAAGTTTGGTATTGGCAGAGATGACATGGACATGTCTATTGAAAACTTAACAAAGCTAGAGTCAGATGAATCTGTATGGCATTTAGATGTAGATGGTCATAGAATTACAGTGACCACTGATGAACTCATGGATCAAAAGTTATTTAGGAAAAAAGTATTGGAAACTAAAACCACATTACCTGTTGAGATGACCAAGAGAGATTACGAAGCTCGTATCAGAGAATTATTAGATACTGTAGAAGTAGTGAAGATGCCTTATGAAGTTACCAAAGAAGGTAGGTTCAATGCTCACCTTGATGATTTTATCTTTAATCAAGCGATTGCAGATGATATGGAAGACATCATGAATCATTGTGTCTACAAAGAAGATAATAAAGTTTTCTTTCAGCTGTCTTCGTTAGAGAGATATTTAAGAAAGAATCAGTTTAAAGAATTTAGTACAACTCAAATGGGTTCTATTATCAGAGACAGAGGTGGAGACAGCAAACGCACTAGAATTAATTCTAATACAGTGAAGAATTTGTTTTGGATACCTGATCCTCAACCTAAGCAAGAAAAAAAACTAGCAGTACCAAAGGTTGATGATGAAGTCCCTTTCTAAAATAAAAAAGATTTATGGCCCTCCAGGCACTGGTAAAACTACGTATCTGTTAAAGATCGTCGAAGAGGAGATAGCAAAAAAAGTTTTACCTAATGAGATAGCCTTTTTGGCTTATACAAAAAAAGCTGCTACAGAGGCAATCAACAGAGCAAGTCAAAAGTTTAAGCTTGACACAAAAGAATTTAAACATTTCAGAACCATACATAGTTTGGCTTTTCAAAGCTTAGGTTTATCTACTAACGATGTAATGAAGCCGAAACATTATATAGAAGTATCTGAAGCTCTTAAAGTAGATTTACAACCAAAAGATATTCATGATGATGATGGTAATTTTATTCAGCAAGATCCTTATTTAAAAATCATTGACTTATCAAGAATAACAGGAATCGATTTACACGACACCTTTTCTAAATATGGTCACATCGTAGGTGGGTGGCGTAAGTTAGAACAAATTGCAGAGTATTTGAAAGAATACAAAAAAGTTAGAAATTTATATGACTTTACTGACATGCTAATAGAGTTTAATCTAAGACCTGAAGTATGGCCACATTTAGAGGTATTAATAGTTGACGAGGCGCAAGATCTATCGCTCGTCCAATGGCAAGTTATCACAAACCTCATTACTAAATGTAAAAGGGCATACATCGCCGGAGACGACGATCAAGCCATTTTTAAATGGGCTGGCGCTGATGTTAATAGTTTTCAGTCTTACCCTGGTGATTCTATCATCTTGGATAAATCCTATCGCATACCACAATCACATCACAACGTTGCCAATAAAATCGTTCGTAATATCAAAGACAGAATCGAAAAAACTTGGGAAGCAAAAGATGAAGAAGGTAAAGTTATTACAGTATACTCACATGAAGCCATACCATACAAAGATAAAAACTGGCTCGTACTTGCAAGGACGAAATACATACTTAATAAAGTTGAAAGGTTCTTCTTGGAACAGGGTTACTACTACTCACGATTTGGAAGCAGTAGCATAAGTGATAGATTAAAACACGCCATAGCCTCCTGGAACAAAATAGCTGAAGGTGAATCTATAGGATTAGAAGGACTAAAAGCTATGTATGACTTTATGAGTTCAGGCAGAGGTGTTCAAAGAAATTTTAAGAAACTTACACATATTGATGACAGAGAAACATTTGATTATGAAAAACTTTTGTTTAGTCACGGGCTTTTAGTAGGGAAAGAAAGCACTTGGTATCAAGCTTTAGATAAGATACCGTATGGAAAGGTAATGTATATTCGCCAATTAATGAAACGAGGGGTAGATATTTGGCAACGCCCTCAAATCGAACTTTCAACTATCCACGGAGCAAAAGGCGGTGAAGCCGATAACGTTGTTTTGCTATTAGATCTATCTCGCAAATCAGAAGAAGCACTACAAAATAATCCTGATGATGAGCATAGAGTTTTTTATGTTGGCGCAACAAGAGCTCGTAAAGAGTTATGGTTAGTTCGTTCTGAATCTGACCGAGAATATTTGGAGGCTTTGAGATGAAGAAATACATACACGTTAATCAACACATCATTAGAAGTAATAAAAAGAATAATGAAAACGAACCTGTTATTACTATTAAAGAAGGTAGAAAAAATACTTATTGTCATGAAGTGATTATCAATGGACCTTCTCGTGTGAGATACGGAGGTAATGATAAAGCTATACTATCTTGTGGAGCTCGTGTTGTTATTGAGACTGAAGCAGAATTAGAAATGAGATATCTATGAGAATAGTTTATCACAGTGGTAAGTTGTATTTAAGTTTACGTAAAGATGAAAAAAAAGATATAGATGAATCCTTTCCTGATCCTTGTGAAATTGATTTATCTTTAGTGCCTACTCTAAATAAAGATTTAGCTATTATTGCTGAACAGATTTGGAAAGACACAGTAGCAAAAGATTATCAAGAAATGGTAGAAAAGATCGTCAAAGAATGAGTGCTTTACAAAATCCTTTGTTCGCTCCTCCGAGTGAATGGGTATGTCCTGAAAGTATTGACTACAAAGGACAATCACCTGTTGCTATTGATTTAGAAACTCACGATCCAGGCATCAAGGACCACGGGCCAGGATGGGCTACCGGTCACGGTAAAGTTGTTGGAGTTGCAATTGCCTGGGAAGGCTTCAAAGGTTATTTTCCTATCGATCACGATGCGCCAGGCAACTATGATAAAAAAGTTTTTATGAGACAGTTTCAAGATCTCTTAGATCGATGCCCTGAAATTGTTTGTCACAATGCCATGTATGATGTTGGTTGGATGAAACGTATGGGTTTGAAAATTACTTCTAAGATTTGGGATACAATGCTCATGGCTCCTATTCTTGATGAAAATAGAATGCGTTATAGCTTAAATGAATTATCAAAAGATTATCTTGGAGAAAAGAAATCAGAAGCTCTTCTTTATGAAGCTGCTAAAGAATGGGGTGTTGATGCCAAAGCTGACATGTGGAGACTACCAGCTTTATATGTAGGACCTTACGCAGAGCAAGACGCAGAGCTTGCCCTAAAGCTATACCACATTTTTCAAAGAGAAATTATTGCACAAGATTTGACTCACATAAATGAGTTAGAACATCAAGTCCTTCCTGTCTTAATCGATATGAAATGGAATGGTGTTAGAGTTGACGTAGACCAAGCAGAACAAACAAAGAAAACTTTATCTGTAAAAGAGAATAGTTTTCTAAAAAACATTAAAGACGAAACTGGAGTTATTGTTAATGTTTGGGAAGCTAAGTCTATTGCAAAGATGTTCGATCAACTTGATCTGCCCTACGATCGGACTGAATTAACGGGAGCTCCAAAGTTCGATAAGTTATTCCTCCGTACTCATGAGCACCCGTTGGTTCAACAAGTTGCAGAAGCCAGGGAACTTAATAAAGCAAGAACAACTTTTATAGATACAATTTTAAAGCATTCTGTGAATGGTCGTATTCATGCAGAGATTAATCAGCTACGAGGTGATGGAGGCGGAACAGTAACAGGAAGATTGAGTTACAATACTCCGAACTTGCAACAAGTCCCTTCCTCTAAGATTCTCGGACCACTGATCAGATCTTTATTTAAACCTGAAGAAGGTGCACAATGGGGTGCCTTTGACTATTCGCAACAAGAACCAAGACTTGTAGTTCACTTAGCTAGTTTGACTGCTGGGGGACTCAAAGGAGCTGACGATTTTGTTAAAGCTTATCAGCAAGATCCTGATACAGACTTCCACACAATGGTATCAGAGATGGCTAAGATTGATCGTAAGAAGGCTAAAACCATTAATTTAGGGCTATTCTATGGCATGGGTAAAAACAAATTAGCTAGTCAGCTAGGTGTAACCTTAGGTGATGCAGAAGATCTTTTTGATAAGTATCACAATCGTGTGCCTTTCGTAAAAGAAATGATCGAACGCACCATGAAGAAAGCCGCTGATGTTGGTCATGTAAGAACTTTACTTGGTCGTAAGTGTCGATTTGATAAGTGGGAGCCAGCTCGGTATGGGGTTCACAGACCACTGTCCAGGGAAGACGCTGAAAGAGAACATGGCAAACAAATCAAAAGAGCTTTTACTTACAAAGCATTAAACAAAATTATACAAGGATCTGCTGCGGACATGACTAAGAAAGCTATGGTAGATTTACACAAGGAAGGAATCGTTCCTCACATACAAGTGCATGATGAGTTGGATTGTTCTTTCTATAGTGAAGCAGAGAAGAATAAAATATTAGAGATAATGAAGAACGCAGTCGAGCTCCAGGTACCTGTTAAGCTTGATGCAGAAGTGGGGCCATCATGGGGCGAAGCAAAGTAGAAGAAGATAAAATAGAAGCTTCTATCTGTCCCGAGTGTAGCTACGAGCATATAGTAGTTCCTATGTTTAAAGTTCATGGAGACTTCTTTCATTGTATTGTTTGTAAAGTAACTTTTAAAAAGAAAGTCAATGGCAGAACTATTTTTGTACCATTAGAAGACAAAGACATTTTATTCACAGCAGACTTCGAAATTTAGCACACCTCTTTTTTTATTTTTTATATATAAAAGAGGAATGATAAATAAATTAAAAAAAATATTTAAAGCTACACCTAAAAACTATTTAGACGACGGAATTAAACAATATTGCGTTCACGAATACGGAAAAGATTGGCAGTTCGCTTATAACTGTTGGAAGAATGATAAGAGATTTCCTTCTCAACGTCAGCTTACTAACTAGATATAAGGATCTAATGCTAAGATATAACTATCTACACAGCTTAGGTCTAATTCTACTTTGTTTTCAGGTAAGTCTAAAAGCTCAGAAACTACACGTGTCCTTTCAACCATACATTGGTCCAGGGTATCAAAATTTAGTGAACCTATTATTCTAACACAAGTTTCAGGTAGATCTGCAAAACTCTCTTGAAAGCATATAAAACCTATTAAATACCATTTATATATCATTATTCCTCCTAACTACTTGACATTTTATACTAAATCCTTATATTAATCTATAAGAAATTAGGACATGGCAGCATATATAATATTATTAATCATATTGCTTTTATTTACGATCTTCAATTGGAGATGGTTTATAGCGTTCGGTTTCTTGGTATACGTATTATTAATATTTACAGGAGTTATAACTTAAAATGGACGCAGCAAAATACAAATCAGTGGCACTTAAAGTGTCAGTGTATGAGAAAGCAAAACCTATGGCAGAAGCAGATTATTCTACAATGGGTGGTTTTTTAAAAAGATTAATAGATGAGGAGCACGATAGGAGAAATGGTAAAACTAGTAAAAAAAAATAGTTCAGAGTTGACGTACAAAGAAGCTTTAACAAAGTTGATTGACTACGTAACTACAGACAAGGCTGACGATCTACCGACCACGGTTCTACGATGTAGACAGTTGGTTGATAAGATTGCAGAACTTGAGTGGGAGATGCAACAATGGAATGAAATGTTAACTAACAGTACATATGAAGTCAGCAGTCAATGGGCTGTTAATAGAATAGTTGAAATTACTAAAGAGACATCTTTAAAAAGTTCCGATGACGACGCCCCGTCGGACAAAGCAGATACATAGGGAGCAATCCTGAAAAGCTGTTGGCTTACATTTCCCGCGAAGTGTAAGTCAGGCGTCACAAGTTTGGTGGTAAGATCTAATTAATCTTACCGTGTGGCTGAATAACCTTTTTAACAGAGGGGTAAGGCAACGCCGACATAGGCTGACGGACAAGTGTCTGAGGTTTATTAGGTGGGTACAAGTAGGGTGTAGAAATGTAAATCTGTGTCCTGAAAGTTGGAGGTAATTTACTATTCCTCCCACACTACCAATTAACAAACCTTGAAGGAGGTATAAATGAATAAGAAGAACTTAATTACTAAAAAACAAATACTACAAGATTTATTTAGAATTCAATTGGTGGGTCATCTCAAAGAACACACAGTTGAAAATATATGTCATATGATCGAACAAGTACATCATGAGGCTTGGGAAAAAGGATTTAAAGAAGGCTATGCCATATGGAAAGATGTCCTGGCAGAGAGAAGAGCTTCCGATGACAAAGAAAAAGTAAGCAATACTGAACAAACAACTGTATAGTAGTAAGTATGGATATAACTGTGCTTACAGAAGATTTAGAGACATTAACAAGTAGACGTATGCTTTTAGACCTTATTGAGATGGATAAAGACTTCTTTAAAGGTAGAAAAGAGAAGGTTGAAGCCCTTAGAGCGTGTATTGACATATGGAAACATGAGTTAGTAGCCGATTCACCTGAGGTAGCAGAGGCCACAAGGAGATTGGTATATCAAAAACTTTCTAGATTAAAAGATCGTAATGTGTTAGCATTTCCTGGATAATGTTACATGGAGTTGTTAAAACTGTGGAAATTGTCCCAACGGTGGGAGATCCACCACATTTAAAAGAGACTATCGTTTATCAAGTTACTTATCGTAATGGGGTAAAAGAGATATTTTCTCATCATGAATGGAATGAGATCGTAACACAGGGTCAAGAGGCGCTAGAACGTATAAGCGCCAAACCTTTCACCCATAAAGAATACAAAGACTCTAATTAGCCTCGTGACATATACAATTGCCATCGCAACCACAGTCATCTGAAGCAATTTTTTCGTTCTGAAGATACGCTATTACTAAATAGGCATCTTGTAGTTCTTGTTTTAATGTTTGATTTTCGTCCATAATTACCTCCTTTGAAACGTATCGATGAACATATATTTCCTTGGATTTAGAGTCAATAAATCTTTGATCTTGACAAAGAAAAATTGTATGCTCCAAGCACAAACAGTTTAACCAGGGAGATAAGTTATGACCAAAGGAACAAAATTTAAATTACCTTCAGCCTCAAAAGCTGGAATGCAGAAAAAGCAAGGGAGAAACTTTCTCTTACCAAAAGAAAAACCTAAGAGAGGGATGATTCCTAGACCACCTAAGCCTAACCCTGAAGATTTTCCTAATTATAAAAAACCTAAACCTATGCCTAGAACACCTGTACTAAGACCAGGAGATGTTATTAGAAGACCTAGGTTAATGAGGGAAGACCCCGCAAAAAGTTTAGAAATTAAAAAGTTAAAAGAGAGAATTAAAAAGTTAATGGGAAGACCTGAATTTATGAGATCAGCAAGAAAAAAGAAATAATGAAACACAAATCACTGACCACGGAAGCAGAAAAGAAAATCTTAGAAGAGTTTCGTAGAGTAGCTAAAGACGACCGACTGTTTGCTGAGTATCTTAAACAATTTGAAAAGGATAAAGAGTAATGGCTATAAGATATGGAATGGGGCCAGGTCAATCTAGAGCTATGGCTGGTAACACTGGCTTAGCATCCTTTACAGAAAAAGATATTAATAGGGTTCAACAAGCCAAAAGAGATTTTAATGAATTTTCCGGTAGAAATAGAGATGAACGTGCTTCTTATACAGACATAGGTCAAGAAATTGGTGAACTAGGATCAAAGTACAGAAGACCTGTAAAAATTGCAGATGGGCTAGGAGCTTACAGCGACGGAAGTGGTAGAGCCTACACTCCTAACGATTTTAATTCAGATGGATCTTTTAGAAGTTTCACTGCATCCAGACCTACTTTTGGCCAAATGATGGGTGACGCTGGAAGAGCTTTTACAGGATATAATTCTATTAAATATGACAAACCTTCAGGCCTTTTCGATAGTACATTAACTGGAAGCACTGATCAATTTGGACGTCCAATAGGTCAATCTTACTCTCCAATATCTATGCAAAGAACTCCAGGTATGATGGATGTAGGTGGTGGTATTATGAGTATGCTAGCTAACATGGCAGTGCCTGGCGCTGGAACTTTGATGAATCTTTATCGAGGAGCTCGTAATCGTATGCAAGATACTGGTAATAATATGCAAGGCGGAATGCAAAAATTAATTGACTACAGACCACAGATGAATCGACCACGCGAAGGAGTCATGGGTGGAATTGATCAACTATTTAATATAGGTAAGGGAATGATTGGTGGTGTACCTTATTCACCTATGGTGGAAGAAGAAACAGTGACCACGGACTATGTTGATCCTATGGTACTTAACGCTTTAATTAATAGAGCTCGTTAATCTGTTATATTAACGTGTTGTATATTTGTAATACAACCTTTCGGAATACTTGTAGAACGACCAAACTCTTCTGAGCTTGGAATCCAATCAGCTATCAATGTAACTTGTTTATCGTCTTGTCTTGCAAGGTAACCTATGGAGTGCACGATGCACGTTTTTAAATCTTTAAGTTCCTCGAATTCATGCCAACCAGTCTCATGTTCAACGGTATCGATCCAAGTGACACGGACCAGGGACAAAGCTTTTTTTGATTGTTTCTCCACATACATTATTCTACAGAAATATAATCTAAACTCTACTCAAAATCCCAAAAAGCGTTTACATATTTACAAGATTGCTAGAATATAACTATATAGCGGATAGTAGCTGTAAATAAGTTGTTACCTAGGATATTGTGGGATATTTACAGTTTACAACATTTTATTGAAAACATTGGCTTTTTTTGAGTTAATGAGTATAATTATGACAAATATTAAGTAAAAAAACATGGCAAATGTACCTCATATAACAGAAAAACAACGCAAATTTGTGGAAATTTTGATCACAAAAGGCACTTTTCAGAGTGGAAAAGACTGTGCCACTGAAGCTGGGTACGAAGAAAGCTGTGCAACTGTAATGGCAAGTAAATTACAAAACCCTAAATATTATCCTCTAGTGGTAGCTGAGATAGAAGCAAGACGTAACGAGCTATCAAGAAGATATTCCATTAACTATAAATCTCACTTAGCTGCATTGGGTAAACTCAGAGACGAAGCTGTCTCCGCTGGTAACTTTACTGGTGCGATCGCAGCAGAGAAATATCGTGGCATGGCAGCTGGATTATATATTGACAGGAAAGAAATCCTTCATGGAAGTATTGATCAGATGACGTCCAAAGATGTGGAGGAGAAGCTCAATGAGTTACGAAAGAAACTACAAGAAAACGGAGATAACGCCAAAGTTATTGAATCGGAGTCATCACAGGGGGAGTTTGGCGGAAGCGATAGCTCTGACGTGGTTAGTGAAGAAGGGCAACTTAGTATTCAAGACCATTCATGATACTGGATGTGTTGATATAGTGACCCTAGACGAAAAGGGAGTAGTCCATTTGTATGATGTAAAGACTGTCACCATTAGACGTTCAGGTAAACTTAAAGGTAGAAAAATCAATCGCCCATTGAGTGCATTACAAAGAAAATTAGGAGTAGAAATACTCACTGTCGATCTTGACACAGAGAAATGTCACATAACAAAACATGAAGCCCGAACATAATCTTTGGCAACAAGTCAAGCGTAATAACAAGCGCGTTGTGTGGACTAGAATTGAATCAAATACAGGACTCGGAATACCTGATTTATTTGGTTTTTACATAAGACCTTTTTGGGTTGAATTAAAGATAATAAGAAATAATAAGCTCTTGTTCAGTCCTCATCAAATTTCGTGGATTCACAAGCACTATAACATTGGGTGTCCTGTGTTCGTACTGGCAAAGACCCCTCTTACAGGGTCTGTCCAGTTATATCCAGGGGCTATTGTCCGTGATCCCACATCCATTGCTGACAAGCCTCCATTGTGGGATTCCAAACATGGTACTTGGCCCCAGCTCCAGGAGCTGCTGGGTACCTGGCGAGCTCCCAGTCCCGTGAAGTCCACGGATCTCCATTAACCTCCATTATTCCATTGCCTATTAACACTAACTAGGTTAGTGGTGCATGTACCTGGAGATGTGAGCTCTCCCAAGCTGGGATGTGGGTGCTGGTTGACAGCAAAGCCTGATTCGTGTAATGATGAATCTCCTTCTTTGTTTTAGTTAGCCAACGAACATAGAATCGAGCCTCGATGTCCTCGGGGCTCACCCCACTTTCCATTGTCCATTGCAATTTAACTTTGTTGAATGGGTGCTATAGTATATGAAGCCAGCCCCGTGAGCTCTCCCTGAGTTGTATTGCTGGTGCACCAAACTTGATTCCGACTTTTTAGTGGCACGTGAGAAAATTCGATCCGTTTTAAGAGGCATACAAGGGTGTCCTAGAAAGTCCCATGTGTGATTGATCACGGAAAAAAATATTATTTTGTCTCTTGACATCCTAATTTATCCCACTATATTATTATTATGCGAACGAATCATAAACAGCAAAGTTTATTTTCTCCCGAAGCTAGGGATTCGCTGAGGAAGTTAGACGCCTCGAAAGGTAAGAGTAGAGTTATCGGAGGTGTAAGCCATTTCGTTCTTAGGGTTCGTAACCTATCGGACTTGATCTCTTATCTTGGAAACGCAACGCTAAGAACATTAAGAGAGGGTGACGCAGATATGCTACCTCTCTTTCCAAACTTGGGGAAGGGTATTTTTATTATAAAGGTTGACTTCGTCCTTCCCCTTCAAACTTGGGCAGAGGTTCGCTCTGTAATATGGTTAACACCCTCTGCCCTTCACTACAAACAAAGGAGAAACAATGAAAAAATTAATTAACGACTTATCAAGCGAGATCGCTTACTTACTAGACAATCCGACAAACAGTTCAATTTACATGGTAGAAGAAGAAGTTATCGCAAACATTCAAGACCTAGTAACAAAGCT
>CERP01033346.1_pt1 | contig 19734 bp, 23 predicted proteins | sample 530801 | NCBI WGS metagenome assembly CERP01 (sample SAMEA2620991, study PRJEB7988) | marine metagenome | biome: marine biome (ENVO:00000447); feature: surface water layer (ENVO:00002042); material: "saline water (ENVO:00002010), including plankton (ENVO:xxxxxxxx)" | depth 5 m | reverse complement strand
TCTTTTACAGACTCGTCGATTGCATCATATAAATCTAATGCTTGTTCATACGCTGTTGCTGCGGTCCAAGCAACTGGAGTTCCAGCTTGTAGATTAGCTCCGTTTGCAGAAGTAATCTGTGCTTTTAATCCTGTAGTTGTACCGAAACCATTGATTAAGAAACCTTCATTGTATTTTCTTAATTTGTCAGTATAACTCTCTGCAATAACGTTTTCGAAAGGTAAGAAGTCGTTACCAGTACCTGCATTCATAAATGCTGATTGGTATACTGATCTCAAATCTTCAATACACATTTCCGTCTTGCTCTGGAGAGACTCAATTGTGACGTTTACTTGTGAGTAAGTTACTTCACCGTCTGATGTCCATCCACATGATAATGCTGATACAGGTAAGTCTGCATCAACTAAATTTATTGCGACCACACCACTAGTGAAACCGCTTCTCAAATCTACAAAATCAAGTAAATCTGTTTTTAATACTACCTTACTGATCAACGAAAGTGATTCCTGATCAGTATAAGCTGGTAAAGCTGATATGTCAAATCCAAATGCCATAATAATTAATTGTTTTTTTAGTTAAATTTATTTGTTACGAATGCTTCTTAATGCATCCATTCTTTTTGCAAACATTTCATCTCTAATAACTTTGTTCTCAGAGAAAGTGTTGCGTACTGGTTTTGCAGCTGGTTCACCTGCTACTGTATTAAACCTTTCTTTTAAAAGATTTAGTTCTTTCTTTAGTTCTTCAATTACTTCGCCTTGAGGTTTAACGATCTCAACGATAGCTTCAACTAATTCATCCATATCAAAGTCTTTTTCTTTAACTTCGATTTTGATGTCTTCGTCTTCTTCCATCTCGATTTTTACTTCTTCTTCTTTCTTTTCAGCTTCAACTTCAGCTGATTTTTCTTCGACAGAAGTAATTTCACCGTTTTCTCCGACAGTAACCAATAAACCATCAGTTGTTTCGTGGACCCCAGCTGGAGCCATTGGGTCGTCAGATACACCTTCGCCTGCTCTAACAAACAAGATTGCTCCTGCTTCTAGTTCACCTTCAGTATATACTTCAGTACCATCCACTAAAGTAGCCTCAGCCATTTTAGTTTCAACAACCTCGGTTGAAAGCATAACTTTCAACTTTCCAATTACGTCATTTACATTCATAATTTATAGGTATTTTTAGTTTAGTTATAGATGTGTTTCACCTATACTATTAAATATATGTTGCAACGGAATTGACAAAAGTTTAAAAATAAATGCTAAATAATTTTTTTATGTCAAATATTTGTGGTATATTAGTAGTATACTAATGGAGGTTACTACCTCACTAAAACAAATAAAAATGACAAAAGTACAATTATCAGAAAAAGAATTAGAAAAGTATTTACAAGATCCTAAAAATGTATTACAGATATTTATGGGTTCTTTCGTAGACAAATATGGTTATGACCATTCTAAAGTAAAAGCAGAAATATCAGAAACTAAAAACACTGCTACATATTGGAAAGGCAAAGAATGGTACAATACAAAAAAAAATAGTGCATTAATTGGTCTTCAACATAAAACCTTTAGTATTATTTTTGGTGAAGGCACTACAGACTCTATCGAAGTTTATATGATCGAAACTAAAAAACAAGGTAAAGGTGTTGGTACTAGAGTTATGGAACAAGTACTTGATCTTGCAGATGAGCTTGGTTTAGATGTTACTCTAATACCTACTGCATATAAAAATCAAAATGACATGCAATACTTGTCGTTCTTGCGTCAATGGTATTACGATCTTGGATTTGATCATAGTACGTTTAGTCCAGTAATGAAATATACATCTGAAAAATAAAATGAAACAAAGACCAAGTGGTCCATATAACTAGTATAAACAATAAATAAATAATCAAATGGCAACTAAAAAAAGAATTAGAAAAGATCGAGTTAATGGTATTTATGCATACTCTGACATAGACAAGATGTTTGCAAAGAATTTACAAATGGCACACGACTTTTTATGTAAAGAACTTGGTTTAGAGACTACATTAAAATACCAACGTAAATATGTATATGGAAACCCTTTGCAATATCTTGGTTGTTATAAATCTTGGAGTAATGAAAGTTGTATTGATTTTGCAAATTCAGAGCATTTAACTCTTGCACGTGTTATAGAAACTGTTGGTCACGAGTTAAGACACGCATTACAATACAAAGAAGGTTGGTTTACTGGTCATACTGAACATCGTCAGAGATGGGGTAAAGAATTAAGAGGTGTTTGGAAAGGCGAAGAGTATAAAGGTGACTATCTAAATGCACCATGGGAAATAGATGCTCGTGCTTTTCAACAACACTATGGTCAACTAACACACCATTTATTTACTGAAGAAGAATTAAATACAACTCTTCCAGTTTACGAAGCTAAATATAAATAATTAGTCTTCTAACTTCTTTCTATGTGCTCTGATCCTCATGATATTTAAGACAATACCTGTGAGGATTAGCACTCCTGTTAGTATATCATTCCATGATAACATTGTTGCACCTAAACCACCTAATGTGGTTACGTTAGCTACTGAGTCTTTTAGTTCATTCATTATTTTACAGTTGATTCTATAAATTGGCCAGTTATGGAATATCCATTTAACTTTCCTTCTTTAATCATTTTCCAAGTTTCTTGGTTATTTATTTTGTAACTAGCCATCCACGTGCCTTCTGGTACGTTGAATCCCATTGCTTTAGATTTATCCATGTCAGGATCTTCGACTATCCAGGACTCAAGCAGTGTGTTCTCTGTGCTAATATTATCGTCATGGTTAATATCAGTATTATGTTGGTTGTTTTCTTCTAAGAATTTTTGTGCAATCTTTTCAACAGTTTCTTTACTGAAATATACATGGAACATATTACCATCGTCATCATATCTTGGGATCATCATTCCAGGCACCATCGCGGGTCCCGTAATTTGCATTTTCTCATCTTCTGAAAAATGCCATTGATTTGATTCATTAAAAGTCATTCTGCCTTTATTTTCTTGATCCTCAGTCATAATACCTGCAACACCTCTTGCTGGTCCTTCTTCTATTACAACATCTCTATTGTCAGCAGTTTTATATGTTCTATATCGGGTCCAGAAATGTCGGCAATATAATCCGCCGTGATATTTAAAAATGTCATAATTTCTTTTGCCTTTTTTAGCAAATTCACCATTAATACCTTGTGCACTCATTAGGTTAATTTCAGGAAGAGTAAAGAATTTATTTGCATTCATTAGAATATCACAGAAACGTCTTCTATTAGCTGAACGTTGTCCTTCAGTATACTTATATACATAATTAGCTTCAATATCTTCAGTAGTTTTTAATAAATCATTAAGTGCTCCTATACCTTCAATAACTCCATTCTCATCAGCAAATGTTTCTTTAGACATATCTACATAAGATGTTGTCTTTGGATCAAACGTTCTACCAAAATCTGACTGACTAATTAACTCTTCAATTTTATCCATGTGTTCCTCAGTATATTCTAAGGATTTACTTGCTCTAATACTTGCTAATTTAGATTTAGCCCAGTTAACACCAGCGCTTCCACCCCATGCATCCCACATAATACCTCCACATCCTTCTGAATATGGAACATCTTTATGTTGTTCATGTCTGGCAAACGATGCCATTCTCGCTATAGTTTCTTCTGAGATAGGTTTACCATCTGCTAATTGTCTTGCTCTTGTCCAACCTACTTGAGTTCCACAGTCACTACCATTCTCTTCTTTATATTCAATTGCTCTCTTAGCATTATTTCTTGCAGCATCTGGATAATCTGTATAAGATTCAAATTGCATTTCAGCAGAAACAGGAATACAGTTAGGAACTTCTCTACCATCTTTGTTTTTAGTACCATATGCAACATAACCATCTGTGCATGGATTTTCTGGTAAAAACTCTTCAGTGTTTTCAAAAGAACCATAACAAATAGCAGCAGCTTGATCTTGTTCAAAACCTTCTTCAATTAAAACAGGAACACATCTATTTACATATTCTTCTTCAGTCTCTCCTGGTTTAACTTCTACGAAATGTTGTGCAGCAAACTTTTGCCATGCAATACCTATTGCTGGTTCTGAGACTAATGACATTATCGAAACACCTAAGTCATCGAATTCTAAATTATCCCAATCTATTAATAACTCTACTATCTTGTTCATATCTTATATATTATAATCTTGCGAGATCGTTTATTTTCTTATCAGCTTCTTGTTGAGATGTAATATCATCTGAAACAACAAAGGCTTTAACAACATTAGCACTACTACTTCCAGTTTGTTCTCCTAATGTTAATACATTGTTTTGTTCTTGTCCTTCTGCTGCACCTGCTAATGCCAATGCCGGGTCGAATGCAGGAGCTGCTACTTCTGATGGTAATGCAGTTCCTCCACTGGCTCCACCTTTTCCACCTGGTGTTTTAGTAGATAAGATCTTTTTAACATTTGCTAAACCTGCAGCTACAGCAACACCTGCTGCTATACCTTTAATTACTGGACCACCAACTGTTTGTGCATATGCTGATGTTGCTCCTTGATATGTATTGATAACTGATGCAGCTACCGCTGAAGCTTTTTGTACTGCACTTCCTTCAGCACTGAGACTGGCAATAGCACCAAATGCTTGACCTGCAACATTGATTGCAGAGTCTTTTTCTTCTTGTGCCATTTTCTTTTTAAAGTCAGAAGATGATTTATCTAATTTCTTTCTTTCACCAGCGTATTGTTCTCTGATTTGTTGTATCTGTTCTTCAGTAGCACCTAATAATTCAACTTCTGCAATTGCTTTTTCTTCTGCTATACGTAACTCTTCTTGTGCTAATAACATAGCATCATCTATCTTAGCAAGTCTTGCAGCTTCCAGGAACACATTCAGAGCGTCTAGGTCTGCTATTCTTTTTTCTTCCGCAATAGTATCAGCTTCATCTGTTTTGGCTTTCTCTGCAGCAGCGAATTCATCTATAATAGCTTGACGTTGTTCAGCGAATAATCTTTCAGCTTCTAACTTTTGTGCTTGAGTTGCTTTGTTAGCATCTAACTCTTCCATAGCTTTCTCTTCCATTGCATCAAACTGTGCTAATGATTGTTCTAACTCATCATCTATTGCTGCTATTCTGAGTGCTTGTAATTGATCTAAGGTAGAACGTTCTTGTGTTAGTCTTTCTTCTGCTGCAGCTTTACGTTCATCTGCTGCTGTTTTTCTAATCTCTCTACCAACTCTCTCTGCATCATACTCTACATTTTGTAAAGAAGTAGTTTGTTCAATTAATTGTGCTTGTAGTTCTGCAATTTCTTTTTGTGCTGCTCTACGTTCTTCATAGTTATTGGTAAGTGTTAACTGTGCTTGCGCAGCAGTTAATGCTAGATTAGTTTCTTCAATCTGGTTTTTAGCCAATTGTCTTGTGGCTGCTGTAACTTTATCAAGTGCTTCTATACGATCATCTAAACTAAGAGTTGTATCTTCAAGTATTTTCTTTTGTGCTTCAACTTCTTGATTTAATTTAGCATTCTCTACAATAGTCTTCTTGCGTAATTCTGATAATTTCTTTTCTGCATCAAATAAAGTATCTACTGCACTCGTTGCTTCATTTACTGAATCTTTTAAAGTATTGAATGCACCTGAAAAATCACCACTAACTAACAACTTAAGAGCTTTACCAACATTACTGACAATAGCTCCAAGACCTGCCATAACCTTTTTAAGTGCTTTGGCTCCACCTTCTAAGTTAGTAAAGTAATTAACTAATGCAAGAACTAATGGTATTATTAAACCAATACCTGTTGCTGCAATAGCACTCGCAGTAACTTTACCAAATATGTTAGCTGATTTAGCAGATAAACCAAATCCTTTGGCAACACCTGACAGACCTTTACTCATAGATGCGAATCCACCTTTAAGATCTTTAAATGATGCACCAAATTCTGAGATGGTTTTCTTAAAATCATCTAGTTTTTTACTAAAGAAACCCTGTTGTTTCTCAGCAGATTTCTCTGCCGCTTCTAAGTCATTAACCTTTTTCTTTAGTTCATCTACAGATTTAACTGCGGTCTCTACACCGTTAACCTTAAAACTAATATCAATCTGTTCTTCTGCCATACTATTAAATATAAATTTCTACTCTATTGAATTACGTACATGTGCTGTATTGTGTAACAAAGAATTGTCCTGTTCCTCCTACTATTTCTGCTATACAATCTGGAAATAAACTATTAGGTTGTCCTTGCGTAGCTTCAATACAATCAGGATAGTATACTAATTGACCATTACATGTTTTAACTATTAAGTCTACCTTTGGTGGTCCATCATATGCGTATCTATGACAAGCTGCCACACAATCTGCAACAGAATCACATGCACTTGTTCCTCCAGTTATTGTAATAGTTCCACTTGTTTCTATGATTGAATTTTCATTTGCACATATACTCATAGCAGTTCCATATAAAAGACGTGCTCTTCTAAATTCATCATCTTCAAGCCATGTAAATGTTGAGAATGTTCCTTCAAACCCTGCACCAGTTACTGTATAACAGTATTTAGTTGCTGTGCTAGGTGTATCACATGTAGTTCCTACTACACCTGATATTGGATCTACATATCTAACACATTCTTCACCTGAATCAATTGCTGAAACTATACTACCACTAATTGTAGTAATAGAATTAATCTGTGCACATATAGTAACTTGTTGATTACCAGTTAAAGCTAAAGTTTGTTCAGATAATCCAACACATGATGCACATACACCACCATCATCATAGTAGTATGATATTTCTGCACCACTAACAGATGCTGTTACCTGATAACAATGCTGTGCTGTGTTTCCACCCGTACAGCTGGCGCAGTCTTCATATACACCATTTGATTCATTATATGTAAACTCTGTAGTATCATCAGGATTAGCGAGTGCAATCACCTCATAACATCCTTGTGCTTCTGATTCGTTTACATTAACTACATCATTAATATTTAATGGTCCTTCAGATTCCATAACACTTCCTGTTGCAAAATCACCTAACCAAAACATTGTAACGTTAGTAAAATCAGAACCAGGTGCACCTGACACAGAGTTAACAACTGCAAAATCTGAGTTAGTTCCACCACCTTGGACACATGCTCCTCCATCTCCTCTGTGTAATATTATACCAAATCTTTGTGTAGAGTCTTCTGGTAAATAATGAGATGCTGCAGAATTAACAGTAAATACATTTGTATCACTAATACCTTTATTAGGAATTTGATAAGTTTCTATTACATCTATAATCTCACCATAATTAGCACCTGAACCTTGAGGGTCATTAATTCTAACTAAACTAACAACTGCATCTGTTGGTAAAGCAACTAGATTATCAAGTCGTACATTAGTTTCAAACCAATACCATCCCGCCGGGGGTGTAGCAGTTCCATCAACATCTGTTCCTGAAACCCATAGAGATTGTCTTTCACATATAGGTGCAACAGTATCTGAACTATCATGAACATCAGATGTAAATATTGGAGAGATTGCATATTCTCCATCAGCTACTAATTGTCCAGTTGTTGCTGCGCTACCTCCTGTTGGTGCTGGCGAACTAGGATTAAATCCATTACAACCTTCTATGATATACTTAAACACTCCATCTGTATCACACTCTTCACATGTTTCATATACAGCATCTACTTGAGTAACTGCATTGTTTCCATTTAAAAGTTCTGTTACTTTATAACATATGTTATTATTAACAAATTTAACTGATTGGTTTATTTCTATACCAGGATTTGCAGCTGCATCTATATAAAGATCTGGTGTTGCTATTACTGTTTTATAACATATTGCTTCTGCTTTATAAATTTGAGGTGGTGTTTGAGTATTACAATCTGCACAACTTGTGTAACTGTTATTAATTGTATACTGTGGTGTTCCTTGATCATTATTTATAACAACAAAACAACCTGCTATTTCATTTAAGTCTACAGTAGTTCCAGGTTGATAACTAACCTGAGATTCTGCCCAATAAAATTGACTAGAACCTTGTGTACAGTTATTAAGATGTTGTGATAATTTATGTATTACTACAGGATCTCCACATGGTATAGATGCTGTAAATGGATATTCACATCCAGTAACTAAATCTACGATTACATAAGGTTGTTCTGTATTTCCACATAAACCTGTTAGAGTATCTCCAATAGTAGGACCTGGCTGTCCGTATTGCCATCTAACTTCATATGATCCACTACCACCAGATGGAGTAACTGTAACTGCACCTGTGCAATTACCTCCTGCTCCACAACTTGTATCTGCTGTGATAGCTTCTGATGTCTGAACTGGTGTTGCAGAATTTTCAGGTATTACAACACTACCAGAATTAGATCTACCTAAAGCATCTGTAATAAAAACATTATATGTTCCTGCACATAATCCATCAATATCAAATTGTTGTGGATTACCACCTGTAGTTGCTACTGAACCAGTTTCGCCATTACTAAGTAGGTATGTAAATGGTGTTGCACCATCTGTTTCAACTGTAATTATTCCATCGCAACCACATACTTCACCTGTAGGTAATAAAGAAAAATTAGTTAACTGTTCATCTATGTAAGCTGGTGGTTTAAAATCATTTGCAGTAATTAATTGCACTTTAACTTCTGTGCGTTCACCAATGTTAACATCGATAATCTTTTCAGGTCTGTAATATTTACCATTAACAAAGATAGTATCATCAAATGATAGATCTTGTAAGTCTACATTGTTTAAAATAAAGTATCCAGTTAAACGTCTACTAAATTTATTATAGAGTGAATTGATATATCTCGACCAATACTCTGTGTATAGGGTTGAACCTTGCTCATTACTAAATACTTGTGTAAGAGAACTCTGTATCCAATAGTTTATATCATTAGACCAGTTTATGTTTAAAGCTGTCTGTTGCTGAGGCCAATCTTCAAATGAACTCACTAATGGATATGTAGTATAACTATTACCACTAGTTTGTAAGAACCATTCAAGATTACCACCTGATTGCGGCACTGGAACTAAACCATTATAGAATAACAATCTTGTTTTGGCTTTCATTGGTAGATGTTTTAAACCAGTATCTTCTGTTTCGTTTATATGCACTTGAGGAAATATAAAGCCAGGTGCCTGGTGATTGGTATTAACTGCATCTTCTTGGATAGTACCCATTGGTGTTGGCGCAATACCAATTGTTTTAATCTCTCTGGTTCCTTTCAGTAATTCATTATTACTATCAAACTTTAAATAACCATAAGGTTCTTTGTATTGATCAAAATGAAACTTGTTAATCCAATCTTCATCTTGTTGCATTCTAAATTCTATCTCTTCTGACTGTGTGTTAAATAGAGGTTCTAAGACTACATCCTTTTGATTAACTAGTTTATGTGACCAATCATGTAAATTACCTGAGTTAATGTAAGTTTGCCATGGTTCGACAATAAAGTTTTTACTATCATTTCTATCAGGTGCTAAGACTAACCTGAACATCTTTAGGATGTCTTTAACGAAGTCTATTTGTTTATACTCACAATCTAACATTGATGTTGGTAAGAGTGTGCCAGGTGCGTTCTGAACTTGGAACTTAATATCTTTTACTTCATCACGATCTGGATCACTTAAAGGATCTACTCTTAGTGCTAACAAAGAACCTGCTAAAACAGCAACACCATCAGTCTCAGTATCAAATGTAAATGAAACTACATCATCATATCCATAACCACTTGATTTATAAACTTGTCCTGTTGACACGTTAACTAATTGTAACCTTGCAGGTACTGGATCACTACAACCACCAGGACAACTAACATCAACCAAAGCAAATACATAAGCTTCTGCAACTATTCTTAGTTTTGTATTAGGATCTCCCGCCGGGACATCTCCACCAACCACATACTTGGTACCATTAGGAATATTACCTAGAATAAGATTACTACCAGGATCATAGACATTATCAGGTAACCATAGATTATCTCCAAACATTTGAGGAGTCCCTTGATTATACTCTGCATTACAAAGGTTTTCACCACTACCTGTTGCAGTATAACCAGTTATGGCTTCGTTACCAAATGCACTAATATACATCTGATTAAATCTTGGTGAATTAAAGAAGGTCGAAGTATATGTATAACCCGCATCCTCGAATATTTGATCCATGATTCTCTTAGCACGGATCATTGGTTTTAGTTTACTAGTTTCTAATGGGTATTGAGACTGTGTAAATGATCTAACAGTATTACCACTACCTAATTGCATTGTCGAACCAACCACATTGCCTTCATCATCATAGTTATTACCATGATCTATTAAGGGAAATAATAAATTACCATTTGATAAACCACCATTAGGATTACCTTCGCTGTCTACTGTAGAAGTCTGAGGAAATGCTTGCCATGATAATTCTATATCATCGACTGTAGGGTTTCTGTTAGCACCTGTTACAGGATCTACAACTTGTAAATCAGGCATTAATAACTGACATAGAGGTGCATCACCAATAACAGTACTAAAGTCTCTTGTTTCTCCTAAGAATAAGAGTTGATAATCTGTTTTATCTAAATCACCATTAACGTATATCTTTTGTAGTCTGATGTGTCCTTGTCTAAACTCTTGACCATCTACTAAGATCTCTGCTGGTTTTTTAATAGTAACATCATAGTCAGTTCCGTTTACTTCAAACGCTGTCTTAAAAAAGAGGTTGTTATTACGTGTCGCGGGTATTTTAAACTGTCTACTAAATACTGACGTAGCGTCTGCATCTGTAATGTCTTCTATACTTAAGTTTAGTTTGATAGGTTCAGAATCATACAGATCTAAAAAGATCTGTTGTGTTCTTCTCTTCTCAACACTTGGATATACTTTTAATTGAATCATATTAACCTCTTTGTGCTTTTATGTTATGTGCTATTTTAAATCTAATAGTGTATTGAAATAGTTTATTCTTTCTATTTGTCTTTTGATCATATGTAGATGATAAAATGTTAATAGGTCTCCACACTAATGGTGCGTCATCTGCCATTCTCACTCTAACATCTGGTGATTGGAACAGAGTTTGTAATAATTTAGCTTGGTCATCATTCATATACCCAGACGTTACTGTGTATATATCTTCTATTTTAGATGAGTAGGTAGTATATCCACGCTGTCCCTCGCTGACCGAGTATGAGGTACCATTGTAGTCTGCTGCTTCTTTTAGGAAATTATTTCTCTTAGTGTTAGATGTATTATCTACTCTTTTAGTAAATGTAAAGTAGTCTTTAAATCCTAATGAGTTTAACCATGAAAACTGAAAGTGTTCAAAGTCATTACATGCGGCATCTACTATATTAAATCTCTGTGCTTGCATTAGATCTTGGTCATCTAAGTCATTAACTGTAGTAGAACATAATGAGTTACCATATGCAACAGGAACTATGTAATAGTGTGTTGTCCCCGCCGGGATAGTAGTACTTCCAGGTAAATTATAAGGGCCTGTTGCTAGTGTAATAGCTGCTAAAGTATTTGAGACACCAAAGCCATCACCAATAGATGCATTAGGTCCACCACTATAGCTCGTAGTATTAGGAACTATTACTGGTAAACCTTGAACCAAGTCATCTGTGCAAAAGTATATCTTCCATGCTTCTATACCTCTGACTTTAGTATTCAGGTTACCTCGACGGTCTATAGTCTGGTACCAACTGGTAGTAGTTAGATCATCTGAATATACATTACGGGTAGAGATGTTCTGATTAATTGTAATATAATCTTGTATGTCATCTCCAGTGTCTGCTGGTCCTGTTAACCATTTAATATCTGTGAGTGCTAAACCAACTCTGTTTACTTGGTTACAGTTGTCTACGCCATCAGTAACCTCTGCTTGATATGCTTCTGCATAGAAAGGCACTTCGAAGTATTTCTTAGAACCACCATAAGCTACATAAGGTCCATAACCCACAGGCATCAGAGTTACTACACCACCTACTTCATACCCTACACTGAGAGTGTATACAATCGATTCAGCGACTGAGTTTCTAATAGAGTTGTTAGTTGCTGGTCCGACACCTAAAGAGTCGATGTCGTCATCAGGTGGTGCTACCTTAGATTGTAGTATATTCTGCACATCGAAGATGGCTTTACCATATTGGTTAGGCGTCTGTCTGATGTCTGCAAGTGGTGTTGCTCCTCCGTCAAAGATTCTAAGTACATACTTGTCTTCTGCTGACGAGATGCCTGATAGTGTAATAGGGTTTGGACCATACGCCATATCAAATGGTGTATTAGGTAGCTGTGATATTGTAACTGTTGTTGGCATAATTTAAAATGCTTGTATTATTTTTGTTTGTATTTTATTCTTAACTCTTTCTGTAATTTCATCTAGGTCGAACCAACCAATATGAGGTCCTAAGCCACTGTAATAAGCTCCCCATGGTTTACCACCTCGAGAGTAATTACCAGTACCAAACTCATATATTTTGTCATCATTAAAAGGCGATGGCTCTTGTTGACTGTACTTTACCTTTTTACCTACACCTTTAACACCGTAGTTCTGAAAGGCACCATAGTCATTCATACTAATAGCAAACTGAGTTGGTTGCACTTCTAATGAAATACTATTTCTTAAAGCTCCTCCGTCTTCTGCAGCTACTGGTGCATTTGAACGTAACTCGCTAGTGATCTCATTGCCAACCTCGGTGAGTATTGGTGCGAGATCTATCATGGTCTGTTCCATTGCCTCTAATCTATCTTCTAGTCCTGCGAGTGAATCAGCCATTAGTTAAAAGGTGTTATACAATCGTTTATTGGTATTGGCACCTGTATCTGTATACCTGCGGTCATACCTGCTAGTTCATCTTGGAATCTCTCTACAAATGGTGTATAACTTACTGTGAACTGTATGTCTTGTTTACCAGCTGCATTCCATATGTGTGCTATAATATCATCACAGTATTGTTGACACTGAGATTGGATAGTTAAGAAGTTCTCATACTTATCACCCTCTTCATCTCTTGCCATATCCATCATAATCATATTAAACTGGTATGTTACTGTAGCCTGTGATCTCTGGTGTGTTGTAGGATTAAGGAAACAATAAGGGTAATTAACTTCCTCGTCGCCATTAGCGGATTCATTACGGGTCTTGATGTCTGAGAGCTGTCCATAACCAAAGTCTTCAATCATTAGATGGTCGAAGCTGGCTTGTTTGAATAGATCTACTATTTGTTTGTAGGTAAACATATTATCTGTATTGTGTTTTTATCTTTGAGTTTTGTTCTATAGTTCTCATGTTCTCTTCTAACTGTCTTTCTTTTCTGAGTGCCATGAAGTTTAAGGTCTTGATTAATGGTTGATCTGTGACTGCGTCTAATCTTAGTATGTCATCCTGTGCAAGATCTACTATAATCTTATACCAGTTTCTGGCTACTGCATCGTGTTGGATTGTGTCAACCTCAGTGTCGATTGGGTCTAAGTCCTCTTCATCATCTAAACCAAATAGTTCTTTATATTGTCTGAATATACCAAGCCTGTAGTTAGTCCACTGTTCAATTGCCCATAGTGCTTCATCTGCATACTCAGTAGTAGGTGTTAATATCTTTGACATGGCTTCGAGGTGTTGATGTGTACCCATCGCGATGTAACTGTCAAGATCTACAAACTCTCCGAATGTTAGAGTATCTAAGGGTTTAATCTGTGATTGTATTCTAGCATTACACATTTGAACTATGATAGCAGCTCCAAGTTCTAAGACATCTGATGTACCTTTGATTAGATCTCTTTTGTCTACACCTGTAATAAGGTTAATAATAGTTGGCCAGTTTGCAGCATTGGAAAAGTCATAACGCATAACAGAACACCACTGTTGGATGGTGAGTCTGTCATTAAACTTGTATGCCTTATCATTAACTATTATCTCCATACTATTAAATATATTAATTGGTTATTGTGAATTATCTGATGCCTACGTATGAGTATTGACCGAGTGTTTTATTTTGCAAACGGTTCCAATTTGCTATACAAAGAGCTATGACAATATCATCATGATGTGGTGGACGTGCTGCATATTTTACTGATCTTGTCTGTGGATTGTATGTCATCTCAAAGACTTCTAATTCTCTGTGTAATTCTGGATATAGTTCTGGTGATGGTATCTTTACAGTGCCATCGTTAAATCCCATAATTAAGGATTCTACTATATCTCTTTTAGATTGATTAGAGGTATTAAAGCCATGTGTGTCTTGGTACCGTTTACGAATAGATTCTACTACTACACTACCAATTGAATTTGTTTCTATCATTACAGTAGCTCTATACTTCTGAGCTAATTGGATGATCTTGGTCTGCATCGTTTCCCATTCCTTATTATTATCACGGTATATTTCTACGACTGCACCAGTGGCATCTATTACTACAGCTACTGTATAATCACCAGTTTGGGCAAGATCGACTCCTATATAACATTTACCCTCGGGTTTAGGCCAAGTATGGACTGCATTAGTGTTAAAGTTTTGAAAGACTTGTGATTCTCCTTCTAAGAATTCTCCTAAATACTCTGCTCTGTAGATTGCATCTGGTAAAACTCTTTTTGCTGCTAAGACTTCTTCTTGGTTTATATAAGGATTATCACCTTGTTCCATGCGGACGTTAGCATAGTTAGGATATTCAGGGTTCTCACCTAACTGAAACATGTTATACACCCAATCTCTACCACGTGGTGTTGTAAACAAGACTACTTTTTTACCATGTACTAAGGCAGTTGGTTCTATTGCTCTACGGTATGCATCTTCTGTTTGGTATGCAGCTTCGTCTAGGAATAGGACATTAAAAGTATAACCTCTAAGTCCGTCTTCTCGTTCTGAAGATCTGAAATAGATTTTAGAACCTGTTCTTAGTTTTATCTCATGATTAGAGAAGTTGGTTGATTCTACTATACCTGAATCTTTAATGGCTTCATATAGATCTTCCATTAGTTTTCTTGCTTGTTGGTATATTGGTGCTATTATTCCTATCTTACTGCCTTTGTCATTTATACCATAGTATAAGATTAGGTTGATTAATAGTAATGATTTACCCTGTTGACGCGGAGAAACCACAGTGATATACTTTTCAGGTCCATTCACTATGGTGTCTATTACTCTTTGTTGTCCTCGGTGTGGGTTAAATCCAGTTACTTCCATTATTTTTCAAAGTCTTCATGCCAATCGGCGTCATGTATTCTTTTATCTGAATCTATAGTTGGTCCGAAATTAAACTTAAGTGACTTAAATAGATCTTCACCATCTTTAGCTGTTACCTCAGTTCTGGCTAACGCAGGTACAAATCTTTCAGATATTTTAATTAACAAGTCCATAGCTTTAGCAGGATCTTCTGATGCAACTTGGGATAACCAGATAGTCATGTTGTCTAGGTTATTCTCTACTAGTAATGCAAAAGCTTCCTTCATCATCTTAGTTGATTTGTTAGGACCTATTCTTCCTCCCTTTTTTATATTAGGATCGTTCTTTTTAAATGGCATCTTCGTCTTTGGTTTTTTTATTTAGTGTGCGCAAATCTTTTATTGCTTTCTTAATTGCTTTATCTGTTTCACCTCTTACTGTGTAGGTGATTCCTTTAATGGTTACTTCTTTTATTTTCATATTAAATAGTTTGTTTTTGATATTGACCGTAAACGATCTTCTTAGTATTTTCTACACATCTACCACAACCTGTTGTCTTTTTATTAAGACCTGTTATATGGTTATGTATATCAAATACCATTTGTAATGTTTCTTGTGGCAATCTTAGAGATATTTTAAATATCATCTCATTGTTTTTAATCCACTGAATTTGTTCTGTTGTTAGTTCTTGTGCTTTCATATTTTTAATAGTATTCTATAAATTAATTCTGATGTTATTGCGGCACATCCTGCCATTGCAAATCCAATCCATCCATGTTCTAACATAAATGGACCTATACTTAACCAGAATGTTAAACATTGGTTACACTTAAATGGTTTACTTGGCAACCATTCAAAGTTTTCTAAAAAGTCTGCAGCTAAATGTCCGAATGCTGCCATTCCTAATATCTCTATTATCATAATTCTATATTGTTTTGTTTTAGTTGATGTTTAATATATTCTATTGCACACTTTACTGAATGTGCAATTGCTGTTCTTGGTATCTTTGTCTTTCTAGATAATTCACTAAAGTTTGGTGTCTCTGACCATTGTTGTAACAATTCTGCCATCTCATATAGTTTAATATCTCTATTACCACCTTCACCATCTGTATGTTTCATATCTTCTATTTGACCAAGTATAGATTCTATGGCTACATCTCTTGCAATATCATATTCTTCTTCTTGTCCAAGTGCATCATCATAGATAGTCTCACACGCTACCATTCTACCCTTCTGATGGTATTCTGTATAGAATTGAGATGTGTTTGACCAGAACGATCTGTGTATCATTCCAGACATAAATCTCATTGCTTCTCCTGCTTGTATTAGTTCTTCAGCTCTTTCATGTTCAGTAAACTTAATAATACAAAAATGTGCTACGTCTTCCCACTCTTCATTTGATTTACAAATCTTTTTGGACATAAGCATTATTTCTTCATAATTATCTTCTAAGAATTTATTCAAGTGTATCAAATGTTTTTAAAATATCGTTTAGTAGCGCACACCTTTCATACTGTTCAATATCTTCTAAAATAAAAAGATCTTCACGTATTTCTAGTATAGCATCAGCTAGATTCATATTGTTTCTATCATAGTAATAATCAAATACCCTTTCTTGTGCAATCTCTTGCTCTTCAATACTGGCATTTGGATAATCATCATAGACTATTCTATCTAGTTTCCTTCTTCGCATCTCGGTCTCTTTTTCTAATATACCCTTCAGCTACTCTACTGATTGCAAACTCTGTAATTTGGTATGTGTTCTTTCTGTAGCTGCCATTGGTTTCTGCTATGCTATCTTGTAAAATGTTATGGTTAATACAACCTAAGATATACATCCATATTAGGCGTTCTCTTTCTTGACTAAATTCTATATCCATCATATTCTTACCTCTACCTCCACGATTTGGTAGGTATGGCATTCTAAATATCATTGTGTGATTATAGGGTTCACCAAACTCCATTAAACCAGTATCTTGTTCTTGCAACCAATTTACAAGACCATCAGCTCTCTTATTACAGATAATACCTGCATCCTCTTTATGTAGGGTATACCAAGTATCATGTCCATACTTCATGGTTATTCTATGTGCAAATGCAATTAATAATAATATAGATTCGTCTTTAACATCTCTAGCCCAATATGGTATTTGTACTCTCATAAGTTTGTTTTATTATATATCTAAATTAATAATCATTATCGAAGTCTAATGCTAAAGCTGCTAGCTTAAGGTCAATATCATCAGGCTTTACTTCTTCCTTAAAAATATCAAAAGAAAACTCTTCAGGCTTTGTACCTTTTATTGTATCTTTTATTGTACCCTTATCTTGTACCTTATCTTGTATATGGGTTGTGCCAATATGGCAGTCCAGTACTGCCTCTGTGTCAGTAACATACTGACTCTCTGGCAAGGTGGTACTGACAGGTTGGCAAGGTGGTACTGACTTGGTGGCAGTATATCCTTTATCTAAAACAAAATCTAATTGATCTTCATTAATCACAAGTACTTGTCTATTATTAGGCAATCTTCTAACTACTTCTATTATTTGATTATCTTTTAATTTCTTAAGAACTCTACAATATGTTCTTATGTTGGAAGAATACCTTTTACAGTATTCTTCCTGAGACATAAAATGTTCTTTGTTGTTCTTTGACCAAGATTTAATAACAGATATTAGTTTAGCTTCTTCGCTACCTAATGTCCATAGATTATCTGGTATTAGTGTAAAGTCTCTATTCATATTATAAATTACCTTTTTCTAATATGTATTCAACTACTTCTTTGTAGAATTCATTTTCATCACGTGTAGAGATATGACATACATACTTGTGATTTTTAAAATGTTCATCATTAATTTCTCTAAGTTGATATTCAACATAAGGAACAGTGAATCCCGTGTTACAGTCAGTTGTAATTGTAAATATGTAATGGTGTTCTACATATTTGAGTACTAAGTTTTGTAATGTTTGTGTTAATTTTTTCATTTTGTTTTTGTTTTATTTAATTTAATTTAATTTATTACCAACCGTATATAATTCTTTTAACGGTTGTTCTAGATCTACCAGTATGTTCTGCTATTTGTTTAATACTGTACTTTAACAATCTCATTCTTAAGATTGTATTCTTTTCTTCTTGTGATAGGAATGTTCTTCCTTTTGGTTGTTCTGTTAATTTCATAATTGTTTGTTTTTATTTATTGTTTATATTTAGTGTACTCGCGCACATAGGACTTTCCCTGTACGATTGATTTAATAGTTCCTTTAGATACATCGTAGTATCTTGCTAGCTGATTCTGGGTAGCTCCCTTGTCATAGAGCTCTCTGATCTTTTGCGCTTGATGAAAGCTTAGTTTTCTTGATTGATATTCCATATTATTTATGTTTGTTTGATTATTATATGGTATCTGTGGTCTTTGTTTCATAAATTATATATCTATGTTATTTTAGAAAAAAGTCACTTGTCAATCTCGATGCAGCATAGACGCAAAAAAAGGGTAGAGATTATGAAAACTCTACCCTTGGTATATCAATCTTAAAAGTAAAAAAAATAACAGAAACTAAATCTTATTTCTGACAAAACATATAAACATAGTGCTCAAATGGCAATAATCACACTATTTAAAAATAGATTGATATACTTATTATATATACAACTTTTAAATTGTTTCAATTATTATGCAATTCTAATCTTCAATGCTCCTGCTGTATGGTATACACCACCTAAAGGTATTCCACCAGTAGCTGCTGCAGCATCATCTGCAAAGTTAATTGTTGCGTAGTTAGCAATTTGTAATAGTTTCATAGTTACAGTATCAACTGTAGATGCAGTAACTGTATTTCCTATTGCAGTAGCACCAGAAGCGGTAACTGAACTGTTCTCACCAATTGCATGTCCATTATCTGCAGTAACTGAAGCTCCTTTTCCAAGTGCTATAGAATCAACTCCACTGGCAATACTTGCTTGACGACCAATAACGATGTTTCTTGAACCACTGATTCCTCCATATGCTGATCTACCAATAACAATAGCATCACCACCAAATGCTGAAGCTGCATTTCCTATACAAATAGTATAACTACTACTTCCAGAATTAGTTGTATTTCCAATTGCTATGGCACCTGCTCCTCCTGCAGCAGCAGAATCACCTAGTGCAATAGAATCTGCTCCACTTGCATTTGCTGCTCCAGTTGTTAATGATGAAGCTGACTGCATAGAGTCTGCACCTGATCCTGATTCTAAACCTGCAGAACCACCGCCACCACCAATTGGTGTACCGTCTATTGCTAAAGCAGAACTATTAGTTAATGTAATTACTCCTGCTGTTCCATCTGGTGATAGCATTGTAATACCATTACCACCAGTTCCACCATCAGGTGCAACAATTTTAAGTGCTCTAACGTGTGTTGTATCTGCAGTATCACTGGTTACTTGTCGACCCATTGCAACGGCACCTGCTTGTGCGGCAGACGTTTGCTGCCCGAAAGCAACACTTCCATCACCCGAGGCAACTGAAGTTCTACCAAAACTAATAGCATATGAGCTCGTTGCTTCTGCATATTGTCCAAATGCTGCAGCGTGTGTGCTTGAT